>Ga0207008_10145_pt2 | contig 19495 bp, 20 predicted proteins | sample Alteio_BWMinCont_83_FD_153489 | JGI IMG/M metagenome (GOLD analysis project Ga0207008, IMG submission 153489) | Enriched cells from forest soil in Barre Woods Harvard Forest LTER site, Petersham, Massachusetts, United States -... | ecosystem: Environmental > Terrestrial > Soil > Temperate forest >... | reverse complement strand
AAGCGGCTCATGCCAGCCTCCTTTCGCCGCGCTGCCGGATTGCTAGCATCACTGCGGCCACTCCTCCCGCGAGCCACCCGAGCGCGGTGAACGCGGCAAAACTGATCCATGTATAGCTGAACTGCGTATGGCTGAACTGCGGCTCGAGCAAGTTGCCGAAACGTCCGGTCACAAAATGGAAAGCCGGCCAGCTCGCAATCGTCAGCAGCCAGGCAAACGACAGAACAAAAATCATTACGCGGCGGTTCCAATCGTGCTCGGCCTGTTCGGTGAGCTTCGCCTCCGCACGCGCCAGCGTGGCCTGCACCAGCCACGAAGAAGGCTGCGGCGTCGGCAATCGGCGGAGTTCGCTCGCAATCGGCCGCCATTCGTCGAATTCGTTCGAGCACGAGACGCACGAGCGCACATGCTCCGCAACCTGCTTTTCTTCCGCGGCCGTCAACGCCCCGGCTGCGGCTAGCGCCAGCAGTTCTCGAATCTTGTCGTGCTCGCTCATTGCCATGTACCTCCGGGATACCGCGCTTCGAGCGCGTAACGCAATTGTTCCAGCGAACGCCGCAACCGCGACTTCGCCGTGGATACCGGAACCGCTGTAACCTGCGCGATTTCCTCAATCTTCATCTCATCCTCAAACCGCAGTGTGAGGACTTCGCGATATATCATCGGCAGCCCCGCCATCGCTTCGTCGATGTGCGTTCTGCGCTCCACCGCGAGTGCGGTATCCAAGGGCGTGCAGTCCCTGGAGGGCATCCGGTCCGCTACGGTTGCGCAATGCCAGTTGTTGGCAAGCGGCTCGTCCAGGCTCTGCGGACGAATCCGGCGCAAATGATCGATCGCCAGGTTGCGCGCCAGCGTAAACAGCCACGCGTCGAAATTGCGGCTTGCATCAAACGAACGAATCTTCTCGACCACTCTCAACCATGTTTGCTGGAACAGGTCTTCCGCCTCGGCGGGCTGCCGCACGATGCGCAGCAGGTACCGATACAGCCGATTCTGGTACCGGGTAATCAGTTCCGAGAGAGCGTTCAGGTCGCCTCGGCGAAGCCGGACCACATCCGCGTCCACAGCCACAAGCCCCTCCAGCGATAGTGCGGCCGCCCCCACCATACTCGTAATACGGATGAGTGCCAAAAAAAGACGCAAGAGATGCGGTTGCTGGATTGGCGTTGCTATCTCAATCACAGAAATTTTCGGAGACCCCCTCGTACCTTGAATCCTTTTGATGGTCTCGCCCGTATTCCCAAAGTGCTCAAATGCACAGTACAAAGCGCAGGAGTGCAACTCAGATTCCTGCATTGCTGTTCCATGGGAGGTTGACATGCATGACACAAAGGAGCGGTTGTCTCTATTCTGGATCTTCGCGTTGTTAAACTACCTCTACGCGGACGTGCTTGCCCTGTACGCTTTCGTTGGCTCGCCGAATTCAGCCCCACACCTTCCACCATGGGCTCTGCTGGGTTCAGCGGTCTTGATGGAAATACCCATCGCCATGATTCCGGCGTGTCGACTGCTACCGTTTAGACCGAACCGGCTTGCAAATATCATCACGGGTGTCGTGTCCGCGAGCGCTAACGCCTGCTCCAAACAACTAACTCCACTGGGCCGTAACTCCGCTTCAAGGAACCCCTGTAGTTTGATTGGGCTGCGGATAGTAAAACGAATGGATTTCTTTCAGTTCGCCGTCGCCGACATGCACGCGGTCGCAGACCTGGTCCACGCCAAAGATTGTCTCCATTTCAAAGACTGTTGCGACAAAATCTCCCTCGACAATATGCTGCTTGATCTGGATGCTTTTGACGGCTGGCAAAATACTCGTCAAGAATCTGACTACAGCGTTCCGCCCGATCAGCTTTCCTACGCGTGGCCCCTCAAAGGTAATATTCGCGGCGAAGGGTACTTTGGATATATCCTTACTCGCCAACCCTCTCAGATACGCCTCGACAATCGCGACTTTTTCCTCTCGTGACACGCTTTCCCCCGAGTTCGTTGAGATGCCAAAAGCGGCTCACCCACGCCAGCATTGGCTGCCGAAATAGACCACAGCTCCCTGCTAGCCGCAGAGCGACCGACCGCAGGAGAGCGTAGACCGCAATGAAAACGAAATCGTCGTCCACTCGGAAACTGCCGAGGTCGACATGACGATTGTTATAACATCCCCCACTCATCTGCTTCCGCAAGGCCGATGGGCTACTGTCCACTCAGCAACTTCCTTGAGGATAAGTGCAGCCATGTATACTCCCTCTCCTCCGCAGTGGTGCCCGGGAACGTTCGGCAAGGTATACGACGAGGTCAAACGCAGTGCTACTAGTCCAACAGTATCGGGATTCAGAAGGTTATACTCATCGACCGCTGCGCCAGGCAGCCCGCCACGCCCCGTTCCCTCCAGCGTGCCCTCAGTTCCCTTCCGTAGTAAGCTATTTCGTGGATGCCTGCCGAGAAGATTCTGATTGTGGATGACGAGCGCCTGGTGCGCTGGTCCCTCCGCCAGAAGTGCGAAGAATGGGGATATCACGTCGTTGAGGCTGTCTCCGGAGAGCCCGGCTTGCGCCTCGCCCAGCAGGAGTCTCCCGACCTTGTGCTGCTCGATGTCCGCATGCCCGATATGAGCGGGATTCAGGTTCTTGAACAAATCAAGAAGTTTCCTGACGCTCCTCCGGTCATCATGATTACCGCCGATCCCCAGCTTGACGACGTCAAGACTGCGCTCAAGCTCGGGGCCTACGACTTCATCGGCAAGCCGCTCGATTTCGAAGAACTCCGCGTCACCATCCACAACGCTCTTGAGGCCAACCGTCTGCGCACTGAGGTTCAATCGCTGCGCGGAGAAGTCCGGCGCCACACCGGCTACCACGATTTCGTCGCCGTCTCTCCCAAGAGCGCCGAGCTGATGAGCTTCGTGGAGAAGGTCGCTTCCAGCGAAGCCACCACGATTCTCATCCAGGGTGAAAGCGGCACCGGCAAAGATCTCGTTGCCAAAACGATTCACTACGAAAGCTCCCGCCAGCACAAGGCGTTCGTCGCCATCAACTGCTCCGCCATCCCGGAAACTCTGATGGAAGCCGAACTCTTCGGCCACGAAAAGGGAGCCTTCACCGACGCCAAGGCGATGAAGAAGGGCCTGTTTGAAACGGCCGACGGCGGCACGCTCTTTCTCGACGAGATCGGAGAACTTTCACCGCTGCTGCAAGCGAAGCTTCTGCGCGTGCTGGAGGATCAAGTCATCCGACGCATTGGCGGTGTGCGCGATATGCAGGTCGATGTGCGGGTGATCGCCGCATCGAACCGCGATCTCGAAAAAGCCGTGCGCGAGGGCCACTTTCGCCAGGACCTCTATTACCGCCTTGCGATCATCGCCATCTTCATCCCGCCACTGCGCGAGCGCACTGAAGACATTTTGCCGCTCGTGGATTTTTTCATCGACTGGTACAACCGCAAGTTCAAGAAAGCGATTCGCGGCATCACGCCCGAAACCCGCCGGCTGCTGCTCGCACACAACTGGCCGGGAAATGTTCGCGAACTGAAGAATTCGATCGAGCGGGCGATGATTCTGGAAGATGAATCGATCCTGCGCCCGGCCTATATGCCCTTTGCTGTGGGAGAAGCCGCCCGCAGCGGGCTGACCGCCTTTGAGCACAGCAGCGCCTCGGCCGATGGCGCGGGCAAACAACTTCCCAATGGTCGCTCACTGCCTCGCCTTTACATCCCGGAAGAAGGAACCTCGCTCGAGGAAGTCGAGCGCGCCATGGTGGAACTCGCCATGCGCCAGGCCAATGGTAATCAGACTCACGCAGCCCGCCTGCTCGATATCAGCCGCGACGCCCTGCGCTACAAGCTGAAGAAGTTCGAACTCGTCCAGGCCGGCGAAGAAGAACCCGCCGACTCCATTCCGTCCGAAAACGCCGCCAACTAGACCTATACACCCGCCCTGGATACCAGCCTACTGGCACCACGAATTGAAAAGTCGTCAGTGAGATTCTGTGACGGTAATCGTCTGTTGCAACACTCCTGGTTCCTGGCGCCGGACGGTCCGAATTTGGGCCGACCTCCGACCGGGCAGATGAAGTCGCCTGACTCGAGAACGCGACGCCGTCACTCACCTGCCCACAATCCATGCGAAGCGTGTGTCGAAAGTTTGTAAACGTAACCTTCGTACGGTAACTCCCTTTCTCTAGCAATAAGAAGGGCTTCCTTGTCGGAAGCCCTCTTTTGATCGCATCCATAAATCGTTATGTTATGAAGCGATTCCCTACCCTCGCGAGGCGTGCTCCTTCGCTTTCGCGATGTATTGCTCCACCTGCTCTTTTTGCGGATAGCTCGGATTTGCCTTCAGCAGTTTCTCCCAGGCTTCAACCGCTCCCTTGGCATCGTTCTTGCCCTGCCACCGGACCCAGCCCAGATTGAACAGCGACTGCGGATGCCCCGCTTGATACTTGAGCGACGTTTCCATTTCGGAGATCGCTTTGTCAGCGTTCCCCGCATACCAATACGCTGTGCCCATGTCGGTGCGGACATCCGGATTCTCCGGATGAATGGCCAGCGCTCGCTCGTAGTACGTAATCGCATTCGGATATTGCTGCGCGTCGTAGTAAACATTGCCCAACTTCACCAGCGAATCGTAGTCGTTGGGATTCTTGTTCACGGCATCGAGCAGCGGAGCGGCCGCCTGAGCCAATGCCGCTTGCGCGTCCGCCTGTTGCCCCTTCTGAAGCGCGGAATCCTGCTGCGTAGCGGCCGGAGTTGCCGCCTGAGCTGTCGGCGACGCGGATCCGTGGAACAGATATCCCAGAGCCACGCCCAGCAACAGGCAAACGGCCGCCAGCAAATATGCCTGCACGCTTGTCCACCCGACCTGGTTCCCCGCACTAACCTGCGACTGCTGTTCTTTTAGTTCGCTCATTTTCTTCCTTCTCCGATCTGGTGCCGGCAAGCGCCTGTTTCGGCGATGCGAGGTGGAACAAGCGCGTAACCGCCGCATTCATACGCTCTTGCTCCTCCTTCTCTGGAACTTCCTTGAGTTCGCGTGCCAGGGAGCTGGCAATCTTCTGTATGACCTGTGCTGTGATTGCGTGAAGCGTTTGGTCCTGCTCCCGGGTAAACGGCCCACGTTCCTCTTTAAAGGACTCCAGCTCTTGCCGGCAAATTTCTTCGAGACGATGGCGCAATGCCACAATCGTGGGCACTACATTCTTCGCCTGCAGTTGGCCGCGGAAGACTTGCGCTTCCTGCGCCACAATTTTTTCGCCATCCGCAATGGCATCCACGCGATCCTCTGACTTGATCTGCGCCGCTCGCTCCAGCCCCTCGAGGTCGTAGAGCAAAATTCCGTCGACGCGTCGCACTTCCGGATCCACATCCCGCGGCATGCCGATATCCATGATGACCAGCGCCACGCGGTTGCGTTCCTCCGCGATTCGCTCCGCCTCTTCCTGCGTCAGCAGAAAGTGCGGGCACCCCGTCGAGGTGATGACAATATCGGCGCGCAACATGCACTTCCACCGATCGGTGATCGCCGCGGATGTCCCTCCCAACTTCTTCGCCAATTCGTCGGCCCGCGCCGGAGACTGGTCGATCACCACCACCGACCCGGCTCCGTGGCCGATCATGTGACGCACCGACTCTTCGCACATCTCGTCGGTTCCGAGCAGTAGCACCCTGCGGTTCTCCAGGGTTCCAAAGATCTGCCGCGCCAAAGCCAACGCCGCCGTGGGGATCGAAACCGCCATCTTTCCGATGCCTGTTTCGCCCCGCACCTTTTGCGAAACTTCTAGAGCTTTACTCAGCGTGGAGTTCAGAAAAGGCCCCACCGCGCCCACCGTGCGCGCCTGTTGCAGCGCACTTTCTACCTGCGCCACAACCTGGGGCTCGCCCAGGAACAGTGAATCCAATCCCGAGGGCAGCCGGAAGATATGAGCCAGCGCCGCTTCGTCCAGCAACCGGTAGAAATGCTGCCACTCGCTCAGCTTCAGTCCGTAATCCGAGCTGAGAAATTGCAGTAATGAGTTCGCCGCCAGCGTCGGCTCGCTCGCCCAAAGCAGGAACTCGGTCCGGCAGCGCGTACAGAGCACAGCAACCTCTTCTATGCCTTCCGCGCTCTTCAACTCGCGCAAGACTTCATAGCGGTGTTTCTCGCTGATCCAGAAACGCTCTCTCATGGACAAGGGCGCCGTCCGGTGGTTCAGTCCGATCACCATGAGGGTTGCTTCCACGACGAAAACCTCGCTGCAAGTTGCAATATGGGACGGGCAAGTACCGTGCCAAATCGTCGCTTCCGGACAAGCGCCGTAGTCTCTTATTTTCAATCGCTTGCGCAGCGGAGAAATGCATCTTGTCCTGTTCAATTTTTCAACAGTGCGGCATATGACCCGGATTACGAGTCTTTTTGCGCGATCTGCATTAGTGCCATGCACTTAGCAACCAACCTCAATCACGACGCTCAGTGATTGCAATCACTGATCACCATGCCTACTTTTGTGGAAACTGGCAGACGGTTAGTAGGTTCTCATCGTGTCTTGAGGTTCGTCAGCGATCTTCAATTGCTTCATCGCCGACAGGCCGGCAAGACAAGTAGGTTGAAAGGAAACTGCCATCCATGAAGATGACGAAGCTGGTAATCCTGATTGTGATGATCGCTGTTGCATTATTCCTCATCCTGCCCAACCTTTCCTGGGCCGCTGATGACGGAGTCACCATCTACAAGACAAAATGCGCCGCCTGCCACGGTGCCGATCTCGCTGGAAAACCTGCGGCCAAGATTCCCAGCCTCGTCTCCGACGACGCCAAGAAGGCCTCTGACGCCGACCTAGCCGACATGATCACCAACGGCGGCAAAGACAAAAAGGCCACTCACGCGTTCGTGAACAAGGGAGTGACGCCGGATCAGGTGAAGATGGTCGTCTCCTATATTCGCGAGACGCAAAAGAAGTAGGTGGGAGCGCACGGCTCCTGCTGTAGGCAGAATTGTTTTGGGTAGCGCAGCGCTTTCGCAGGTTGCTGAAAATTCATGTTCTGAACTCGTTTTGAAAGGGCGCGGCGTCAAACCGCGCCGTAAATGCGGGAAAATCAATGCGGCTTTAGCCGCTCAGGGATGCCTCCCGGGATCAAAGCGACTTTTCCCGCAGCCTGTTTTTAGCCGTGCCGTCAGAGGCCAACAAAAATTGTGCGCTAGCCCCTGCGGAACAACAACTGAAGATCGCTGTGGCCGATGCCAAGCCGTGCCGCCCGACAAGCCGACACGGCGACGCGAGAGTGAGTGATTCCGCTCAGCCGGCATGATCTGGCACATCGCCGGACAAGCCGGATATCCCCTCTCCGTTTCGCTCGGAACAGCCAGCCCGGGTCTCGGTGCTCACCCCCAGACCCGGGTTATTGTTTGCAAGCTCCGGAGAGGAATTGGGGGTTGTCACATGATAGTCTCTCCAAAATCGCCCCATCACAGCGCGTAACGAATCGCGTCGCAAGACTGACAACTGACAACTGATCCCTGGCCCCTGCTTTTGCGAAGTTCATCACCGCACCGTGTGATTTAAATCACAGCCTTTTTACAGCCGCAAAACTACCCTAGAACTTGCTTGTGGGTGTTCTTTTATAGCTGGTCGCCGAAGGGGGGTCTTTATGGGAGTCGTTGCAGGCACAACTTCAAAAATGGGCCAAGTGGCTCGCGATTTCTCCAAAAATCCAATGCTGGTTTACTGGGAGATGACCCAGGCGTGCGGCTTGGCTTGCAAGCACTGCCGCGCCGAAGCCATGCCCACCGCCCATCCGCTCGAACTTAATACTGAAGACAGCAAGCGCTTCCTGAAACAACTGCTGGAGTTCGGTGATCCCCTGCCGCACTTGATTCTCACCGGAGGCGATCCGCTCAGCCGCAAAGATATTTATCCGCTCATCGACTATGCCAACGGCCTGGGCCTCGAAGTCTCGATTACTCCGAGCGCCACGCCCGAATTGACGAATGACGCGATTACCAAGCTGAAAGAGCACGGCATCCAGAGCCTCGGCCTCAGCCTCGACGGCTCTTGCGCCGAGAAGCATGACAACATCCGCGCCGTTCCTGGAACCTTTGAGCGCACGATGGAAGCCGCGCGCCATTGCGGACATCTCGGCCTTCCCATCCAGGTCAACACGCTGGTCGCCGAAGAAACTGCAGACGATCTGCCCGCGATCTACGAACTACTCCGCACCAAGTTCCCAGTCATGCGCTGGAGCCTGTTTATGCTGATCTCCGTCGGACGCGGCAAAGCCCTCAACGAAGTTTCTCCCGCAGAAGGCGAGCGCATCATGCGCTGGGTCTTCGAGCTATCGCAGCACTCTCCGTTCGCGGTGAAGACGACCGAGGCTCCTTCCTATCGACGCATCGCCATCGAAACCATGCGCCAATCGGGAAGGCACGCTCCCGACATGAAGACGAATTCCGTATATCACGGCTTCCAGATTCGCGACGGACATGGCATCGTCTTCGTCTCCAACCTCGGCGATATTTATCCTTCAGGCTTCCTGCCGCAGCGTTGTGGGAACGTGCGCAAAGATCTGTTGGTCGACATCTACCGCAACTCGGCAATCTTTCGCGGACTGCACAATCCCGATCAGTTCCACGGCAAATGCGGCGCTTGCGAGTACAGCCATATCTGCGGCGGATCGCGTGCTCGTGCCTTCGCCTACACCGGCGACGCGCTCGGCACCGACCCGTTCTGCCCGTATGAACCGGTTTCTGCGGGCCAAACTCAAGCTTAAGGAATATTCACTCATCGAGGTCCCGAGCTGCCGCCTTTCGGCGGAACGAACGATCGCGCGTGGAACACGAGCGCACTGAAGGCTGACATGGCGACGTTGTCCCACATGACGGAATCCTCTGAGCAAGCCGCGCGGGCACATCTGCCGGATGGCAATGCGGCACCGACGAGGAAAAAGCTCGTCCGCCGCGCTGTTCGAGACCGTTCCCAGATCCTTCGCCGCGGTTTTCAAATCGCTTTTCTGCTGCTGAACGTATGGCTGGGAGCAGCGTTCTACTTCTGGGTGCGCGGCTTCGAAACCGGCTCTCACCTTCGCACCATGATTCGCCCCGCCGGAGTCGAAGGCTGGCTTCCCATCGCCGGACTGATGAACTTCAAGTACTGGCTCGCGACGGGACATCTTCCGGCAACTCATCCGGCAGCGATGTTTCTGTTCGTCGCGTTTCTGGCGATCGCGTTTCTTCTTCGCAAAGCCTTCTGCAGTTGGCTCTGCCCGGTTGTAACGCTGTCGGAATATCTCTGGCGCGCGGGACGCCAGATCTTCCGCCGCAACTTTCAACTGCCGCGCTGGCTCGATCTTCCCTTGCGCAGTTTGAAGTACCTGCTGTCGGGCTTTTTCGTTTGGGCTGTGGCGAATATGTCGTCCGGCGCAATCGAGGAATTCATGCGCAGTCCATACGGCGCCATCGCTGACGTTCGTATGTTGAACTTCTTCCGCTCCCTCGGCGAGACTGCCGCAATCATCCTCGCCGTTTTAGTACTGCTCTCTGTGCTCGTGCAGAATTTCTGGTGCCGCTATCTGTGTCCCTACGGAGCACTGCTGGGAATCGCCTCGATATTCAGCCCGCTGCGCATACGCCGCTCAGCTGATGCCTGCATCGACTGCGCCAAATGTGCCAAGGTGTGTCCCTCCGCGCTACCGGTCGACAAGCTAGTAACGATCAAATCCGCGGAGTGCACCGGATGCCTGGAGTGTGTCGCTGTCTGCCCCGCGGAAGGCGCGCTGCAATTGTCGCTTCCCCAGTGGACGCGCACGCCGAACGACGGCCGCGTTCCCGCATGGGCGATGGCCACCGGAATCGCAGTTCTGTTTCTGGGAATTATCGGATACGCGAAGTCCGCCGGATATTGGAACGGTGATGTACCTGACTACGTCTATCGCCAACTCGTCCCGCAGGCGAACGAAGTAGTGCATCCCACCGAATGACCTAACTGTTTTTACGCGGCGAACAAATGCGGATACTCGGTCGGTCCGTCCAGATGTCCGACCAGCCGCTTCTCCAGCCCCTCGCGAGAGTTGCCAACTTGCTGCCGCAAACGATCTTTCTCCTGATCGTTCAGCGGTGAGAAGTTCCGCGCAGTCTCGACATTGTGGGCAAGCATTTCCGGACGCGGCATTCCCACTACCGCCGTAGTAACCGGCAGACTCATCGAATATCGAAGCAAAGAACTCATGTCTGCCTTGCCTGCGCCATCGCCTACAAGAAACTCCTGACCGGTCACCTTCATGGCGATCACACCCAGGTTCTTCGCGTTCGCTGCGGGCAGAGCCAATTCCTCAAAACGTCCGTTACGAGAGGCATTGAGGGCCATCTGCACACAGTCAAGATCATGCCGCTCGATAGCCGTGGCCATCACCTCTCCGTTGGTATGGCTCGTCATGCCGGCAAAACGTGCCATCTTCTGCTCGCGCGCTTCCATCAATCCCTTGAGTGCGCCATCCTTGGCCTCGATCTTGGCCAGATCGTCCGCCTGGCCCAGGCTGTGGATGTGTACCAGATCCACATGATCCGTCTGCAAGCGTTTCAGGCTCGCCTCGAGCCGGCGCAGAAACTCATCGCGCGTGCGATCGGGAATCTTGGTAGCCAGCCAGACATCTTTGCGGCGCGTGGCCATCACGCGTCCAACCCGTGTTTCGCTTTCGCCGTCTCCGTAGGTATAAGCCGTGTCGAGATATGTAATCCCGAAATCGATGGCGTGATTCAGGATGGCCGTAGCGCTCTCCTCGTCTTTGTACATGAGAAAGCGGCTGCCGCAGCCAAAGGCCAGAATCGACACCTTCGCGCCGGTGCGTCCCAGCGTCCGCGAAGGCAGAACAGTCTTTTCCGGCTGCGCCCCCGCAACATCTTTCAGCAGCAGAAGGCTGGTTCCAGCCGCCGCTCCGAGTCCGACGTTCTCAAGAAATTCCCTGCGAGAGATTTCCTTGCTCATGGCTCCCTCCTGAACGGGCAGGCAGCAATTTTATCGCTTCGCCAGGAATTGTTGTAGCGGGACGAGACAGGCAACGGAACGTACCAAGGTTCAATACACGAACCCTTGATTAGCCTCAGGAAATACGGCTTAGGAATACAACTTGATCGGCTGCACGACGCGTGTGATCACTCCATTCGGACTAGGCTGATCCGGTTTGAGGCCGCAGCGCATCGAGGCAAAAAGCCCGAGCAATTGTCCCAGCATCACATCGAGCACGGGACGATAGTTGTCGGGCAGATCCGCACAGCCCAAGCGTAAACGGAAATCCGCCAAATCCGCGACATCGCTGCCATCGCCCGCCGTCACCACGATCCTGGCGCGGCCAAGTTTCTTGCGATCGATTTCCCGCAGAAGATCCAATTCATATCCGCGGCGCCGCGGTTCGCTGGAAAGAAACGCCGTGAACAGGCACTGTCCATCAACGCTCGACATCGGCCCGTGACGCAGTCCGAGCGGAGTTTCCGCCAGCGTCGTCACCTTTCCCGCGCTAAGCTCGACTACTTTCAAAGCGCACTCATCGGCCACGCCGCGCAATACACCCGATCCTACGAAGCAGGCCCGCGTACATCCTAGCGTGGTGGCCTCGGCCGCCGCCTCAGCCGCCGATGGGAGAAACTCCCTGCCGCACTCCGAGAGTTGGGTGACGACCTTTCCGAACTCGTCGAGAGAATCAAGATGGCCAACACACTGCCCGGCCAGCAGCATATTGCTGAAAGAGCTCGTCATGGCGAGGCCGCGATCGTTCGCCGCATCGTCGAGCACCAGCACCGTGGCACGATCCGAGTGCCGCACGCAGAGCTGCGCCATCTCGCCCTGCGGATTGCAGGTGATGACCAGGTGCTTGATTTGACGATACCGCCCGAGCGCCCGCTCGAGAAGAGCGACGCCTTCCGGACTCTGCCCCGAGCGCGAGAACGAAATCCAGAGATACTCGCGTCCCGGACTATGGAACTGGTCAAACTCAGTGAGCAAGGTTGTGCTGGGCAAAGCCCACACGTCCGTGTTCCAGCTATCGCGCAGCAGCGGTGCCAAGGCGCGGCCGGTGTAGTCCGACGTTCCCGCCCCCACCAGATACACGGTGGGCGACGCCGTGCTGCCGCGGCCAACTCCCGCGCGCCGCAGAGCGTCATTCAATTCCGCGCGGCGGTCTGAGCAAATCTGGTACGTCGTTAACCAGGTATCAGGCTGCTGCCCGATTTCTCGTGGAGTGTGCTCCAGCCCGCGCTCGGCCCTCTCGCGCTCCGGCAAATCCAGCAGCGTGCGTAACGGATTTCCCAACCTTGCCTCCTCCGTGCAAAGACAAGGTAGTCTATTACACGCGACCGCCCGTTGAAAAGGTTTCGAAAGAAAAAGAAATACAGTTCGGAAGGAAACGGTACCAGTAGTGCGTTTTCTGTAAGTCGAGGGTTGTGGACAACCAGCCGGGCCCCGGCGACGCTGCAGTTCGCAATTCTCTGCAACCACTACACTCCTGCGGCAACTAATTACGGCCTAGTGTGTTTTTGACTCTTAAGGAGAAAAACATGAGCCGTGCTTCGCACTCGCTGAAATCCCTGCTGCTGGCAGGCGCGATGGCTGCATCGTTGGCGGGACTTGCGTGTGAACATCACTCTTACCGCGTTTATGATCCGTACTATACCGACTATCACGTCTGGAACAACGACGAGGTCGTCTACTATCACCGATGGGCCGAGGAAACCCACCGCGATCGCGACCGCGATTTCCGCAGGATTCCTCCCGAAGAACAGAAAGAATACTGGACCTGGCGCCACAACCACGGCGACCATGACCACGACGAGCACCGTTAAGAACAGCAGGAGTTAAGTTCGGACCAGGCTCTCAGTTGCCGAGCGCGCTGAGAGCCTGATTCGTTGTGATCAAACGCGCTCCCAATCGCTGCAGATCAGCGATGGTCGACCTGCCGTCCTCCGGCTTCAGCGTCTCGATGGCATCTTTCACAACGGCCACTTTCCGTCCACGCTCCAGAAGCCCTTTCGCCGCAAAGCTCACGCAATATTCGGTCACCACGCCGAAGACCACAAACTCCGCCTGACTGCCAAGTTGCTGCACCAGCGCATCCGCATGACGGCTCTCAAAAATGTTGAGTGTTTGCTTTTCCAGCAGAATCTGCTGGTACTGCGACAAATCTGCCGGCAACTTCGCCAAGTCGGTGTTCTCGACGCGGACGACTTTGTCGGTCAGCGCTTCGGGCACGAGGTCCGATCCAGGGGTGCCCTTCACGCAATGCGGCGGAAAAGTCTTGAACTCGGGATCGTTGGGCGTGTGGAAACATCCGTGCGAAACCAGAAACACTTTCCCTTGCCGCGCTGCGTCGGTCAGCCGGCGAATATTCGGAAGCAATTTCTCCGCTCCGGGCACATACAGATGCCCTCCCGGCAGCATGAAGTCGGCCTGCACATCCACTTCCCAGAAAATAAAATCACGCGAAACCATGTTTCTCCTTCCACCGATGGCCGAGCCTACCATCATTGTTTCGCAGCTGACAACATTGGACAGCCTAAGCGCAGCTTCACCCGAAAGAAAGCGTCGCGTATGATTTGTGGGCTTAGACGAACCTTTACGAAAGGCCCACATGAGCAACGACCCGGCACCTTCTGCTGCCTCGAGCAAATTGGTCATTCGGAAGATCGGCCTTCTTCTCAGCGGAGACCTGGCGCAGCCAATTCTGGATGCAGACACGGTTGTGTGCGTGAATGGCGTCATCCAGTCCGTCGGGCACGAGAAAGATCTCGACATCGCAGGCGCGACCACCACGATCGATGCAAAGGGCACAGCGCTCGCGCCCGGACTGATCGACAGCCACGTTCATCCCGTATGCGGTGACTGGACGCCGCGCCAGAACCAACTCGGCTGGATCGACAGTTGCCTGCACGGCGGCGTGACCACGATGGTCTCCGCGGGCGAAGTGCACACCCCCGGCCGCCCTAAAGATATCGTCGGACTAAAAGCGATGGCGATCTTCGCACAGCGCGCCTTTCAAGCCTTCCGCCCAGGCGGTGTGAAGATCTACGCGGGCGCTCCGGTCCTGGAGCAAGGCATGGTCGAAGACGACTTCAAGGAACTCGCTGCGGCGGGTGTGAAGTTCCTCGGCGAGGTTGGATTAGGCAGCGTGAAAGACGGTACAACCGGACGCCGCATGGTCGCGTGGGCCCGCAAATACGGCATCCAGAGCACGATTCACACCGGCGGCCCCTCGATCCCCGGGTCCAGTCTCATCGACAAAGATATGGTTCTCGAAACCGACGCCGATGTGATTGGCCACGTCAACGGAGGCCACACTGCTCTGCCCGACGATCAGATTGTCGAGCTGTGCGAACGCTCACCGCGCGCGCTTGAGATTGTTCACAACGGAAACGAGCGCGCCGGATTGCTCGCCTTGCGCACTGCGAAAGAATTGAAACAATTGCATCGCGTGATTCTTGGCACCGACTCACCCGCGGGTTCCGGAGTGCAGCCACTGGGAATTCTTCGCATGATCTCGATGCTGTCATCACTCGGCGACATCCCCGCGGAGCAAGCCATCTGCCTCGCCACCGGCAATACCGCGAAAATGCGCAGCTTGAACTGCGGCTTGATTGCGCCGGGGCGGGAGGCCAGCTTCGTATTCCTCGACACGGCCCAGCAGTCGGCGGGCAAAACTCTGCTGGATAGCATTCAAAAAGGAGACCTGCCCGGTGTCGGCATGGTCATCACCGATGGCGCCATCAGCATTCAACGCAGCCGCAATACGCCGCCCGCCACACGGGTCCCGGAGGTGGTGAAGTGATGAAGACCTATGTGTCAACGGACCGTGTGGAGACAGCCGCCTCGGCCGTCCAAGCCTGGTCGAAGCCCGGCGCCCGCTTCCCGTCAGCCGGCGCAATTCGGATTTCTGCTATCTGCATTGTTCTACTGACGTCCGCCGCAGTGGCTCAAGTCCCATCCGACTGGTGCCGCGCCCTGCCGCGTCCCGAATACAAATCGCTCGAACGCGTCCCTGTATCAGATCCCTGGTTCGAAGTGTATAAGCCAGCCGTCGGCGTCTTCGCGATCTACGAACCGCATCAAGCCGAGGAAACCATCGGTTACCTGATTCTCGGCGACAAGCGAGCGCTCCTATTCGACACTGGCATGGGCATCAGCGATGTCAAGAAGGTGGTCGCCGAGCTGACGAAATTGCCGGTCGTCGTTTTGAACTCGCATACGCACGACGATCATGTCGGCGGTAATTGGGAGTTCGACACGGTCTACGGTATGGACACCGCCTTCACCCGCCAGAATGCCCGCGGATCACGTGAAGATGCGCAGGCAGAACTTACGACCGACCAGATTTGTGGCGCGCTGCCGAAGGGCTTCGACCCGAAGTCGTACCAGACACGGCCGTGGAAGATTACGAAATTCATTCACGACGGGGATCACATCGACCTGGGTGGCCGCACAATCGAAGTCATCGCTACACCTGGACACACTCCGGACGCGATCTCATTATTTGATCGCGCTAACGGTCTGCTCTTCACCGGAGACACGTACTATCCGGCACCGATCTGGCTCTACCGCCCGGAAACTGATTTGGATGCATACGCCCGTTCGATCCGGCGCCTCGCTGCTCTTGCGCCGCAAGTCAAGATTGTTCTCGGCGCGCACAACATTCCCGTGGCAAAACCCACAGTGCTCGCGGAATTGGTGGAGGCCTTCGACGCTGTGCGCGCCGGCAAGGTGAAGCCAACACCAGACTCACCCGGGAAAGTTCTCTACAAGATGGGGGATATCACTTTTCTGATGCGGGCACCAGATGAGAAATGATCGCTATCGCAGACCGTCTTCGCCTTTGATCTGATCTTTCGTCAGCCCACCGACCCGGGCCAGCGGACGTCCGCTGTCAGTTACCGCGACCGCCACCATGATCTCATTCGCCCGCGGCGCGTCGTTCAACCGCACTTCCATGCCATCGAAATGACTGCGGACGAAAGCAGCGTCCTTATGCCCGAGCGGTATATCGAGCACCAGACCCATCCCACCGCGCTTCTTCGACGAAGGAATCAGCGCGGCGCCTTTGCCCAGCACACGTCGCACCGGCGTTCCCAGCTTGGGATGAAGGATCGCCGCCGCATGTTCCAGTTCCCCATTCTCACCCACTGCGGCTGCCTTGCCATAACTTTCGGCTGACGGACCGGCGATACCGAGCGCTGCCACCGCCCGCGCGGTCAGCAACTCGCCGAGTTCTTCGCCGATCGCCGTCAATTCTGAAAGGTCTTCGACATACTTCCCTGCACATGGGTTCTCAATTACCGCCACCGCCGCGGCTTTCCGTGTCGGTGGAGCGACTTCCCGTTCCATCTCGCGCTGCGTCTCTTCCACAAACGTCGCAATCTTCCGGATTTTCGCTTTCATTGAGATCTTTGTCTCCTGGTCTTCAACGGAGTCCGTCTTCGCCCTTGATTTCCGAAGCTTTCAGGCCGCCGACACGCGCATGGACGCGCGCCCCGGTAGTCATCACGAGCGCCAGCAGAATTTCATCCGCGCGGGGAGCATCGCTCACCCCAACTTCCATAGCATCAAAATGACTGCGTACGTAGGAGGCATTGATGTGCGTGATCGGAATATCGAGGCGCGTTCCCGGCGCGCCGACTTTTTTGGTCGATGCGACAATCGCTTTCGCTCCACCTAGCACTTCGCGCATGCCGTAACCGCCGGGCACATGCCACAGCGCCCCGTGCTCGAGTTCTCCGGCCGATCCCACGATCGCGCCTTTCCCGTAGCCTTCCACGATTTTCGGATCACCACCAAGAGCCACTACCAGAGATCGAGCCATCTCTAGTCCCAGTGGCTTCAGATCGTCCATGAAGCCTTCGATATTCGCGACATAGGAGCCGGCAAACGGATTCCGAATCACGACCAACGCCGCAGCGCGGCGCAACGGTGTGGCGGCAACCGGTCCGCCTTCGTGAAAGATCTCTTCCACGCAGGTGATACGCTTCCTCACGATCACCTCAGGCATGCACCAGGCTCCTCTCCTGTTCTACGGGCGAAATCAGTTTCGCTTCAGCCGCTGCCCCCACTAGCCGCGTCTCGCCGCAGAGATTGAGCGCGGCAGCACGAATCAGCCCCATGCGACGCAACCGCTCGGCGGTCTGCATGCCCGCGGCCAGCGCGCGATCGACGTCCGCCTCAGTCAATGGACCGACACTCTGCGTGACTTCTCTCGCGCCGAGATCGCTATCAGGCGCAAGATCGCACGCTGGCACACGAACGATCGCCGGATGCCCCGGCAGGTCGACCGCATTGGCGATGATCGTGGCTGCCGCATCCGCGGCCGCCGCGCGATCGGCCAGCACCGTTACAGCATCGGCAATCCCCAGTGAGAAACTGCGCCCGCGCCATCCGCTGGTTGCGACTCCCCGCACAGGCCCATCGCCGGTCAGCGTGAGCATTCCGAACAACGAAGCGCGATCCGGACGCTCAATCATACCGATCACGAATTTTTCTCCCTCGCACAGATGCAACGCGATGTCTCCGCCGTCGTTCACGTAAGCACGAGAAAGCTCAGCCGCGCCCACCATAGTGGAGAGGATCTCTTCCGCCACCGCGCCGGCTACAGCTGCCATCGGCGTGATGAAACACTCGGTGGCATAAGGAATAACCGCCGCCACCATGCGCCGCGCCACCGGACCACGGGGCCACTCCGCATCTCGACAGCACTCCTGTCGAAGAAATGTCAGTTCTCCACAAAGCTCGTCGAGTACATTCACAAACCGCGCACGCGCAGCCTGGTAAGCCGCATCCAACTCACGCTCAGCACCAAACGCCTCGACGATCAGGTCAATCGGACCATCCTGCAGATGCAGGCGTCGGCCATCCGCCAACATTCGCATCTGTGCGCGCAGCGTCATTTTCGCTTCGCTCCTGACTCCAAGGGCCACGGATTGTCGTCCCGTGCCGCAACTCTGCGCTTGCCATCTTTCGTCGCCGAAATCGAATTCAGCGGACGCACCTGATCGACGTATCCACCCAGTTCCCCATAGTCCGCCAGCTTCAAAGTGAACTCAATCGGAGCCACCAGCGCCGGAGTGGGTACGTATCCAAAGGCATTCTGCGGCACCCGCGTGACGTCAACCATAAACGTGATGCCGCCCCCCGGCCACACATATACCGGAGCGCCGCCGCAGGTCACACGGGTCAGCGCATCGCGCACCGAATGTGTCAGCCGCACCGGATTTTCCGTGACTCCGGCGCGCAGAGATCCTCCCGCGCCGCCCATGAATAGAACGGTGCAGAGCGCGGGCTCGCAGTTTTCCTTGATGCGCGCCACGGACTCTCGCAGCGCCGCGGGCAAGTCCTTCTCCTTTGGACGACAATCTTCTCCCAACTCGAAGTAAGCATAGTGCTCGCCGGTGGTGCTCACCATGAGCAGCCGAAGTCCGGGCCACGCCTTCTTGACATTAAACTTGCCCAGAATCGAGAGCGGATCGTCGATGTCCGTTCCGCCCCACGACGTTCCCGGCTCCGCGACTTGAAAATATCTCCCCGGAGTCGATCTTCTTCCCTTCAGCTTGATGCCTGTCTCGGGCACGCCCAGCAACTTGCCCGCCTGATGCTCCGACAAGACTCCGGTGATGTGATCGTCGACCACGACGACCTCATCCACTTTTCCGAACCACTGCTTGGCAAACATTCCGATGGTCGCGGAGCCGCACCCCACGCGCATGCGCTCTTCCTGCGTGCCGTCGACAACCGGAGGTATGCCCGCCTGTACGAGGACCGTGGCACCGTCATCGATCGTCAACTCAACAGCCTTGCCATTGCACAGATGGAGCAACGCGTCGCAAGTTGCGGTGCTCTCGTGACGGCTGCCACCGGTCAGGTGACGCACGCCTCCGAGCGAGAGCATTTGCGATCCATATTCGCTCGTCGTCACGTGGCCAATGGGTTCGCCCTGCGCGCGCACCGTGCTGCACTCATCGCCGAGGTGGCGATCGGTGTCGATCTTCACCTTGACCCCGCAGTAGCTGAAAATGCCTTCGGTCACGACCGTGACCATGTCGACACCTTCGACCTGCGACGAAATAATGAACGGAGCCGGCTTGTAGTCGGGATACGTCGTACCCGCTCCGATTGCGGTCACAAACGTCTCGCCATGACTGCCCAGAGTTCCGTCCCACTCGCCGCTTCGTTCGAGGAATGGCACCAGTGACTGCCCGCGCTCCACGGCGCGATCGAGCATGACATGCGGATCGAGCCGCACCAGCTTGCCTTCATGATTACCGTACCGGTCGCACGAACCCGTGCGGCCGGGCTTGATGTAACACAGCACCGGACAGGCGTCGCAGCGAATAGCGTCGTCAGCCACGCGCGCCTCCATTCTTGGCCAAGATGGCCGCCCGAACGCGATCCGGAGTCGCCGGAACTTTTTGGATGCGGACGCCCACCGCATCGTGAATCGCGTTGAGAATGGCAGGCGCGGTTGGAATGACGGCTTGCTCTCCGATTCCCTTCGCGCCAAATGGGCCGATGGA
>Ga0207008_10169_pt1 | contig 19567 bp, 12 predicted proteins | sample Alteio_BWMinCont_83_FD_153489 | JGI IMG/M metagenome (GOLD analysis project Ga0207008, IMG submission 153489) | Enriched cells from forest soil in Barre Woods Harvard Forest LTER site, Petersham, Massachusetts, United States -... | ecosystem: Environmental > Terrestrial > Soil > Temperate forest >... | reverse complement strand
CGCCGCACTTTCCAACCAGCAACCCATGTGGTTTGATTACGTTGACGGAATTTTCATTGATTACATGGCCGACGCGAATTGTGGAGAATGCGAATGGGGAAATGCGGTTTTCGGATACAAGGATTGCGCGCTTTCTGTAACCCCTCTTTCGTCCTGTTCAAACGGAGATAACGGCACAGCCACAACGGGAATAAAAACAGGCTGGATGGTGCTGAACGATTCTCTAAACATTCAGATTAACGGCAACGGCGGCATCACGCCGGGAGAATGTAGTGGCTCTTGTACTTTCACCGGATCAGGAACAACTGTCACGGTCGCTCTTCCGAATACCTCTGCGCGATTTATAAATCCTAGCTGCCCCTCAAATCCCATTGTCAATGGCTGTTATTTTCAGGTGAATTTAACGGGTGCTGGATTCAGCACGCCGACCGCAGGCACGCCGGTAACATGCACGAGCACCATTACAACCACGCCGGCAACTCCCGGCGAACCGCTTTGCAATGCATTCACCTATACGGCGACGGGTTCTGGGCTTTCCGGGACGACTACATGCTTGAGCAGTGCGGCATCATGCATCACCGGCCCATCGGAAACTCCGACACAACCATATCGCCGACACTCTGAAGGCAGTGCCTACGATTCCATCAGGAATTATTACTGGCTGATGACGGGTGAAGGAGACGTAGATTCGGAGCAATGTCTTACCTCGGGAAGTGGACCGGCCTGTAACGGCGTAGGAATTATTTCAAACCATACTGGCACCGATGATTTATATGCGCTTGTTCCCGGAACGCAATCAGGGCAGACGTGCGGGGCGGGACAAATCTGCAAAACCTGGCAACCGTTCTGCGGATTTACTACAAATAATTTTTGCACGAGCACAGGTTCGCCCGCAGGATCAACCAACGTAACGACGCCATCGCCAGCGGGAACGAGTCCCGCCCTTTGGGGGATTCCATGTTCCACCGGAGCGCAGATACAGTGCGGATATAAATTCCCCTACATGATCCACGAGCCGGTAAACGATGTAATTGTAGTCTTTGGCGGCCAGTGGAACTCCGGGATTCAAAAAGAAACGCTTCTTTATTATCCTCTTCGCACCGTTGACCATCTCGGAAATACGCTTTCCTCTTCATTGCCTAACGATCCCGTAGGATGCGTGCGCCCTTGCTGGGTTGGTTTAGGAGCGTCCGCATTGTCACCTTCCGCACGATGGGCGCAAGGCGATTCACGCATGCCCGCACTTGGAACTCGTGGAGAAGTTTTCTTGACAGGTGGAAGCATCGGAGCGGGGCCGTGTTCGACAGTAGCTTGTTTGAATGACAGTTGGATTCTGAATCTCAATTCCCAAACTCCGTTTTGGACGCAGATAAATCCTAACGCAACGGTGACGGGCGTAGCGAGCGCCACGGGTTCTACAGTTACGCTTAATCTTTCCGCGACGTGTCCATTCATAAATGGCGACGTGGTTGCCATCAGCGGAATTTCTCCGAGCGGCTATAACAACTTGACTGGTGTAGCCGTCACTTGCAGCGGATCAACGCTCAGTTACGCCAACGCCACAACTGCTTCATACGTTTCTGGCGGCTACGTTGGATGTAATGGCGCATGCGACCAGCCGACCAATCCTCCGCCAAACATGAATCCGGTTGTGGATTACGCAGGAGCGATTTTTAACGGCGCGGGCGGAGTAGTCGAAATAGACAATCAGGGAAGTTCCGGGGCATCGCCAGGAGTTTGCAATACGGCCCACTGGCCGGCTGCGGCGTGCGCTCATACATGGTTTTTTAATCCCGCGAATAATCAGTGGCAGGACATGAACTATCTGGGAAGCCCGGCGCTCAATCAAGGGACCGGACCATCGGGATATACCTATTCAGGAGCCATTGATTCTAATACGAATCAGTTCATGGTGCTCAGCAAGCAGGATGGAACCGCTTACGCCGACCTTTGGTATCTCTCGCTTCCCGGTCCCCCCTCCTTCGCCGGTCAAAGCGGCGCCTGCGTCAGCAGTACTTCTTCTTGCACTATCGGAAGCTTCCCGCGCGGCTCAACCGGGGGGTGCCTTACCGGTCCTACTTCTTGCAGTTTCGCACTGAATGTTACGGCTGGCCAATTCGCCGTTTGCGGCGTGGCCAGCAACAGCGTCCCAAACACGCTAAGCTGCACCGATTCGGACGGAGACAGTCTCACGAACCAGCCGAGCGGAAGTCCTTACACAAATACTGGGGCTGGAACAATCGCTGGTCTCTTTGAAGGAACTATAGGCACAACTAACAGTGCCGAGACATTTACCTGCCACGTGACGAATAGGGCGAATTCGTCTCCGGGCAACAGCCTAGACGGGATGGCTTGTGTTGTAGCCATATATTCCGGCACACCAACAACCGGATGGGATGTCGCGGCAGCGGGGAGTTCTCAAAATCCTATCAGTTACGGCTATGGCGTAAGCGACACTCTCAACAGTGGCACCACCACGGCAACGACCGCGCCCTCGGAATTAGCCATCGGGTTGTTCTTTAATACTTGTTGCGGAGGAGGTTGGACGGCCACGGACGGATGGAACCCAAGAGCCGTAATGAGCTCAGACTTCGGAATGGTTCTTGTCGATAAGATTTTGACGACCACGGGATCTCAAACAGCACAGGTCTCACTCAGCCCAGTCGGAAGTGGATCAAATGCCATGGGGATTGTGAGCACCATAAAATAAAACTTCAGAGATCACTCTAAGTTTTAAGAATCCTAAAATTTAACGAGTTTCGGCAGAGGTCCGCGAACGAGAAAACGTGCCGAAAAGCCTGAGAGGGCTCTACAGGCGTTTTATTCGAACCGAGCAGTGTCCAGCGGCCCCACGTGTGCGCGAGATCGCATACGGTACATAACAGTGGCATTGCTCAACTCTTCTTCACAAGCTGGTCGAGCGGGCGAAGCGATACCGCGGCCAGGAACCGTCTTCGCCGGTATCGCGTGAGCGGCGTCGCGCTCGCCGCGGGGAAATCCCAATCTCCGTGCCTCAAGCGGCGCCGCTGATACATATCTGCAAGGAAACACTACTTCCGGAAGCAACTCACCAGGAGGTTCGTTTGCTTGATTGCCAAGTGTGTGGGAAGAATCCAATTTCGCGGCCCGATGGTTGCACGCCGCACACAAAATTCACTTGTAAATTCTGCGTCGCGAGGATTTGGAGGCGTCGAAATGAAATCAGAATCCGTCGTGACGTTGAAGGCCCTGAGACTTATCACAATTTAGACTCTGGCCTCAATGACCAGATTTCTTCGCAGTTGATCGCGTAATCCAAACATTTTGTCCCACAAGTTCGGTGACGGGCGAAGCCATGCCGGGGCCGAACGGTTTGAGAGGCACCACGCAGAAGGATTTTCGGGATGCAATTTAGAAACCTACCGACGGCACTGCCTTCCCGAGCAGCGCGCTCAGGAGAGGCAGTGCGGGCCCTATGGCTAGCGCCTCAGAGAAGTCGGAGCTTGAGACGTTAGAACGACTGGTACCTGTCGGTGACGGTAACAGTCTGGTCTTTATTTAACTGGACCTGATAGAAATACACGATCGAGCCCTCGGCCTCGGTTATCGGTGATGCAATATTCGCGGTGGAGTTGCAAGGAGCCGGGCCGTCAACACCGGTGATTGCAAACCCTTGGCGACCGTACGGTACAGAAGTCGGAGCGGGATTCCCCACATTCTGGAGCATCAAGCCATACGCAGTACTACCGTTGGTGGAGTTATAGTCGGTGTTACCCCATGCGCTATCGATGCTTCCGTCGTAGTTCTCGTAGTAATTACCGGTGGAACCGGCGGCCTCGGGATTGGCGTTACCATAGCGAAGCAGGAAGGCAAGTTTGGTCGCCGCAGAGTTATTCTTGAGCTCCATGGCGATCTTGGCATAGGGGTTCGTCCCCGCGACCGGGCTTATCGTCTGGGTCAAAGTCCACGCTCCGTCGCTGGTGGTCCGTTCGATTTTGACCTCCGTCGAGGTGTGCGAAACCGTGGTCGGCGCACCCCAGTTCCCGCTGTCCGCATATGCATAGTCGTAATACCCGATCGACGTGCTCCCGTCACAGATTCCGTAGCCTTCCAAGGCTCCGCCTTGGCTAAGCTGCTCGATTCCCTGTGGGCTGTTAAATTCGACGATGTTGCCATTTACGGTCACACAAAACTGCAGGTAAGTTGCGCCGCTGCCAGAGGTGAATTTGTAGGTGCAGGTTTGGGTTGCGTTAGGATTCACTCCGTCGCTTTTTGGTTTACCCTGCGATCTGCTGCCGTCTGTTGCGTCTCCAACGACTGCCTTTGGCTGGTGAGCCTGGGTGGGAAGCTGGAATTTCTGAGCCGAGGTGGAAACAGCGAGTAACGACCCTAATGCGACGAGACATGCTACGGAGAGGGCCTTGGTATGTAGGTTCACGTCTTTCTCCTTTTTTAGCTTAAGTGACGCAGCCCCTAGCGGGGGCCGAGACTTAACAACATGGCCCAAAAGATTGTACGAAAAGCTGCACTCACATTGCCATCATGCGTAATCCTGACGGTCGCGTGGGCGGGAGTCTGTCCTAGGAACCTTTAAGAGTCGATGTGCGGCATCCGACTTCTTGCTGAACTCTAAACGTTCTCTAACTGAATTGCTAAACCCAGGAGCAGTAAAGAGTTACGCGCGAACTCAAGCGCACGCTCCCGCGGTGCTAGATTTCGACGAAGTCCCTCGTATTAGCAACGAGTGGTTGTCAGAACGGGGTGGCAACGCCTCATCCCATCTTGCGCTTTGGATCCTACTAGGTAGATGTGTATGCAGGAGAATTGTGCAGAATGGTAGAAAAGTGCACATCCAAGACAAGCCACTGCGACTGCTGGGAAGTTATAAGGTGGTTGGTCTAAGAACATTGTGGGGAGCTATAGAGTTCTCGAATCTCGAATCAAAAGAGGAGCAATTTAAACATGGGAAACGGTAACCGCGACAAACCAGCACGCAAATCAGGACGAGCCGGATTTGTGGACGCCCGACTCGAAGAGCTTCGGCGTCGGTGGGAAAATGGGACAAACGAGCGCGAGAAGGCGGAGGTGTCAGATCAAATCCGCGAGTGGCAATCATTTAGGCCCGAACGATCCGCACCGATCCAACGGTAGATAATTTCAAGAAGGAGTGTGTGGAGGGGCTAGTTTACTGCCACGCGGTCAATTCCATTTCGGGAATGCGATGAAGGTTCAAGAGAAGATCTTAAAGGGCAGTGTCAAAACCCGAACCTAGCGGTAAAGAGTGACCCACCTACCGTCTATCCCCTCCCTTCGTTCACGAGGGTTCGCACGCCCGAAGCTCGAAGATCGCGGTGCTAGAACCGTACAGGTCACGAGATTGCGACGACTGATTCACCCGAACCACGCTCGAGAGATTCACTTTGTAAAAACCTGCACGACTGAAGAAAGAGCTATTGATGGGAATTTCCATATCGCGCCTAAAGAAACCGTTCGGAGGCAAGGTCGTAATAGAAGGTGAGGGAGCTTGCACCGGATCGTAGCTTGACGAAAAGGCCTCGTGGCGGAATTTCATTTCTGTGGTGTCGACCAACGCAAGGAATCCAATCGTGGTCGAAAGTCGGCTGATGTCCAACCCTACTGGAACTTCCCCCCGGTTCGTGACTATGACTTCAACGCGTAGATTCTCCGCCCCTTTACATGCCGATGGATTTTGCAGGATGGCAAAGATTTCGAGATCATCCTTTGGTAGGTCCTTAGGTGTTTCCTTCTGGGACGCTCCGAGGAGGGATGCAAGAGCCATGAACATCATGCCCAAAGCGAACTGGATAAAACGCGATGGAAACATCTCGCCTCCTCTCAATGGCACGGTTTAGTCCCGTGGTTTGTGCAAGCGTCGAGTTGCAAGTTTTTCTGGTCCGTAGTCTGCTGATTAGCATCGACCTTATTCTGTACAGCAGCGTCATTGTTATTTTGTGATTCTTTCACAGTTGGATCAATTTCTTTTCCTGTCGCCGAAGATGTTGTTCCTGGCAACGACTTGTCAAGGGCATCTGCGCCCGCGCGATTGATATCTTCATGTTGAGTTTCATGGCCTGTGAGCTTGTCTCTTGCAGCATCCCACGCCTTCTGTTCGTCAGGACTTGCCTGGGTGTATCCGTCCCAGTTAGGAAGCTGGACGTCCTGATTGATCGTAATGGTGTCGCTCGTCACAGTCGTGGTAACAGTTATATTTCCATCGGTTTTAGTAGAAGTCCACTGTGTGTTTGTAGACCAAGTTAGGCTAGGCGTCGTCATTCCTGCGTAATCACCATCAGGCCCGGAGAAATGTTTGCTCGCATTTGTTAAGGCCTCGCTGGCCGTCGCCCCGGAGACGTTGTAATAGGTTGTCGTGCGACTTTCTATGACCTCTCGTCCATCGGTATCGATGTACCTGAGAGGATTGTTTAAGGTATAGGAATAGAGGTTCCAACTCTGTGGATTAGCAACATGTTGATCTGCGAACGGCTTGTCCGGCGACATCCAGCGGCCGATGGAGGAGAAGTTGTAGCGGGCGCCGAAGTTATCGAGGTTCGATTCGGAATCGCGTTCTTTGCCAGTGAACTTGAAAGCGTTGCCGCTTGTCGGTGGGATGGCGGGCCGTTCGCCGCCGAAGGGATAGAAATCAGAGTCATCGAGTATCGAGCCGGAGGAATTGACCACGATGCGAGAAGTGCCGAGGTGATCTGCGGCGTAGTAGTCGATCTCCCCTGTGGACTTGTAGCGCGCGATGCGCTTGCCGCCGAAGAAGACGTACTCATCCATGCTGCCGCCGGTTAAGAGTGATTCTGCAATGGGGTCACTTCCTCCACCGTACCAATATAGTGTGCCATTGCTTTTTTCCACGCGCTTGCCGTCGCCGTCGTAAGTGTAGTTTACGCCTGCGGTGGAAGTGAGCTGATTTTCAGCATTGTAGCTGTAGGCGGTTCCCGGGCAGCCTGCTTCGGCAAGAAGGTTGCCCGAGGCGTCATAGCAGAATCCCACGATATAATTATTATTTGTTGGAACGGTTTGGGTAAGGCTTTCCTGCCTGCATCCATTGTACGACGAAGACGCTACGCCAATGCTGGTCAGATTGCCCCACGCACCACCGGTAGTGATGAGATTGTCGTAGAAATAAGACTCGCCCCAACAATCCGTGGGATCGGTCGAATAAGTCGCGGTTGTCGCGGCGCTCGTAATGCGATTTAGGTTGTCGTAGGTGAAGTTCTGGCTGCGGTTTGGCGCACGGTTGTTGGTGATTCCGATCACGTTTCCGTTGTCGCTCGTTCCAAAATTAAAATTGTATTTCAGGTCGAGAATATTTCCCGTTGTCGCTGAGCCCGTACAGGGAGTCGTCTGCCATGGCGGCGAATTTGCTCCCGTTGTCGTCGTATACATCCAGCAAGGCTGCAAACGATTGTTGTAGACATATGTGGAGTACAACTCGGCTCCGTTTTGGATGTATGCGAGCGAGCCATGCGGCGCATAGGTGGCGCTCGTAGCGTAGTTAATGCTGTTCGCAGTGTCTATGGCAGAGACAGGGCGGCCCGCCCCATTGTAAGTATACGTGATCGTCCGCTGGCTCGGATCGGTGAGCGCCGCTAGGGAGCCCGCCAGGTTGTTTTGCGAAACTGTGGGTTCGGTCACACTATTAGTCGTGCGCGTGTCAGTAATTTGCCATCCAACGTTCTGAATATCATTGTAAACCCACGATTCAACGCCTGAGGCGGCATCACACATGGCCGTGCGCCTTCCGATTGCTAATCCGTAGCTGGAGATGCCCGTTGAGCAGGCAGTAGGCGCATTGCCGTCGTAAGTGTAATTAACAGTTGGCGTTCCGTCCGTATAAGCCTTGGAAAGCAGACGATTCAGTTGGTCGTAGGAGTATGTTGTCGTGATGCTACGCGCATCTTTCTTTTTCAAGACATTGCCGTCTCCGTCATAGGTGTAGGTAACCGTCCCAGCCTCGGGATTGCTGGCGCTTGTGAGGCGCTTGACGGAATCATAAACAAAGCTGCGATTGCGTGAACCGCTTTGTACAACGCCGGTGAGGTCATCGAGCGCATCATGGGTATAGTCTGTCTCGTAATTCAGATTGCTCGGGTCTTCAAAGACTTTGGTCAGCCGACCCAGACCATCAGTGACGCTCGTGCGCTTCTTGCCTGCTTCGTCGGTGACGGTGGCGGAATTGCCTGTATAACTCGTTTGGATGAGCGATGCATCGGGCTGCGTTACCTGTGTCACGCGGCTTATCGCATCGTAGCCGTAGGTGGTATATCCCCAAGTGGACTCGCTGCCGCAATTAGTTGTGGGCGGGCTGCAACGGGTCGGATTGTATACGGTACCCTTCCGCCCTAAGGCGTCGTAAACAACTGCGGTGTAGGTGGTCGACGGAGTGTCAGAAGTTAATTCGGTTTCTGAAATTCTACCTAAACCATCAAATATGTTCGTGCTCACATAATTTAGCGATGACGTTATCGACTTCGTGAGTGTGGCGCTGAAGGGGAACGAGGTCTCTTGATGTGTGATTGTCGCCAAGCCACCGTCGGGATAAGTAATCGAAGCCAGCCGCCACATATTGTCGTAGGCGTAGCGGGTGGTTTGATTGTTTGGGTCTTTGCTGGATGTTAAAAGCCCGGTATTGAGATCATAGCCTTTCGTTGTGATCTGATTCAGCGCGTTCGTAATTGTTGTGGGCAGGGAGCCCGCATACACGCTTGAATAAGCATACGTGGTTTTGTTGATGTTGGGGTCGGTCATGATATTTACTTCGCCGGTGTCGAAGAAAGTTCTCGACGTGGTTAGATACCCAGTGTTCAGCCATTCTGCTACGGACGTTTGATTCCCGCGAAGGGTGCCGTCAGGCGGGGACGTATCGCGCTGAGTGGTGATGCCAGACGACGCGAGAGTACCGCTATCGTAACCATAGGTCGTATAGGCAACTTTCGTGCCTGCGCCGTTGTTTATCTGAACGGAAGATCGGAGATCCAGTAGATTGTTGGTGAGGTAGGAGGAGTTTCCAGGGGCAAGATAGCTATTGATTGTTGTTCGTAATAGGCTCCCCGGAGAGCCCGTATTGTAATCATAGTCCTGCTCTTGAATTACTTGACCGAGTAAGTAGCCGCCGACCCCGGAATCATAGGACTTCGTCACTTCGCTGACTTGATTGTTCGGCCAAGTGGTAGTTACGCTTGTTGGAACGACATTGATTGCGATAGCAGTACCCGCGAACGACCCTAGGCTCGATGAATAGGCGGTCGTGACAGTTTTCAGCGGTGTCTGAGTTCCACTGATCTTCTGATAATACTCGGCTGACGTTTCATAAAGTGCGGGGTTTGCACCGCCTACTCCGAGGTCTGAAAAGGTGTGAAGCGTTTGATTTTGGTCAGGATCCATTATCGTTACGACTTCGGTGTGGTTTACTATTGGCGCAGTGTTTCCGCTATAGGTCCATGTGTGGGTGCCGGTGTTGTCGGTTACAGATCTGCTTGCGACAGCAACAGGACAACTGGTCGGATTCGTTATACATGAGGTCTTCTCAGTCCAGGTGTAAGAAATGGCGCCACCCATGGGAAAAGCGATCTTCACAACGTCGCCGTAGCTATCGTAGAGAAAAGTCCAAGACGTGCCGTTGGGCAATACAATGCTTTGGATCAGTTGAAACAGTTCACCGTTCGGGCCGTAGCAATACTGTTGACCGCCGCATGGGTCGTAGGTAATGGGGACCTCGGCATAACAGATCGTCATGGGACTACCCCCGGTTCCGCTCGGCCCGGGCAGGCTCCACAAGTACGCTGCGCTGGGCGTTAAAGCCCCTGGCAGCGTTGATGGATTCGGACATGGAGTTGTGCTGGCACCTGACGAACCGGGAGGAATCGGGATGGTGCGGTCCACGGAGTCGGCGATGTTCGTAGTGCCAAATGAAATTAGATTCCCGTTTCGGTCTTCAATCCGGGACGGTGGCCCGAAGCTGCCACCACCACCAGTAAAGCGGGTACCACTGCGGTCAATGAGAATGGTCGAGCTTGCGTTGTAGTTAAACCCGGTTGCATCCATGGAGATGAGTCCGTCGCTGGTGGACCCTAACGGATGGGAGGCACCGTCGGGTGTCATGGCCTCGTAGAAGTTCTGGTCGCCCTCGATTACGGAATTTCCCCATGGAAGGTCTTCCTGGATATGTACGCCAATGCCTTTAATGAAGTAAGTCGTAATGTTGTGGCCGCCCGCAGGGACAACTGTCTCTTCGAGGCTGTGATTGTCATATGCGATAAAAAAACCCAGATGAAGATCTCCGCGCTGTGGATAAGAAATTAACGGAATGTGGAGGAGCAAATTTCCGTTCGCCAGCGAAACGGAATCGATGTCTCCGCCGTGTAGAACACTGTAGGGATTTGTTCCCTGGTCAATGGTAGGAGTCTGAGCTTGCGATGGTAACGGCAGTAGAACCAAGCCGGCTATCGAAAGCGCGAACGAAGTAAGCAAGTGCGTGAGGTAAGAAGCCAGGAAACCCGAACGGCGCATCACACCTCCAAAATTTGAACTGGTGGGTGTATATGCTCTAAGTACGTCCATGTCAAATGAATAGTGGACTTTATATAATGCGACTAGAGTAAAAAGTCAGATATTCCGGAAAGAGACCCGAGCAAGACGGTTCTGACAAATCACGCGCCTATCAATCGGAACCTAAAAATCGTTCCAATCATTTCTTCGTCCTTGCGGCTCGCATCGCACCGCGTCTAGACTCGCCTATGGCTACAGTCGTGCCCAAGCCTTGTAGGAGATTCGCCAAGCGACATCCTATGAACGAACAATTCCTCGCGCACCTGCCAGATTGTCCGGCTTGCCGGGCCGTAATCGCGTATCTTCAGCGTGAGTCGCAATTGAATTTATTTCGATACAAAAACCGAAACTAGGACGAGCCATCGGCGCTTGACAATCCGCTATCAATGGGATTACCGTTCAGCCACTCCTGGTGGAATTACCTCGAAGTAAAATCGGAATAATCGGCCGGTTACAAATTTAGGATACGAGAGGAATTAAATGATGCACCGTTTCGTAAGTGTGCTCTGCTGTCTGCTCGTGACATTTCCAATGATCGAAGCATCTGCCAGTGCTCAGCAGAACAGCACCCCAGCCGCGCCAGATCAGGCTCCACTGACGTCGTGCAAGCAGCCGTGCTTGGAAGACGGTATGCCGATCAAATTGCGAATTGCGCAAACCGTTTCTTCCGCAGACGCGCACGTCGATGACCGAGTGGAATTTGAAGTTCTCGAAGAGGTTATAATTTCGGGCGTATTAATTATCCCGAAGGGCGGCATTGCGTTGGGAACGGTCACAGAAGCGCAGCCCAAGCGCAGAATGGCCCGTGGAGGCAAACTTGAAATCGTGATGGATTCTGTACGACTGACCGACGGAGAAAAAGCCGCGCTGCGAGCAACTAAAGGTGGAAATGGCGGAGGACACACGGGAGCGATGACAGCAGGAATCGTGGCAACTGCCATAATTTGTATCGTCTGCGCACCTTTATTTCTGTTGATGCATGGCAAAGACCTTACGATTCCGAAAGGCACGGAAATCCCCACTTTCGTGAATGGAAACATGCCGCTGGACTTGACGAAGTTTCAACAAGCCGCGTCCCCAGCCGAACAGGCCCAGACGAACACGTCATCGGGTGTGCCGCCAAGTTCTGTGAGCCAAGCCCAAGGCAGCAACGACGCTCAACTCGAAGTTACGTCTACTCCCAGCGGCGCGGACGTTGAGTTGGACGGGAGTTTTGTGGGCAACACTCCTTCCAGTATTGGTGTTTCGGCTGGCGATCACACGATCAGCGTGAAAAAGAGCGGATACACGTTTTGGGAAAGGAAAATCAAAGTCAGTAGCGGCAACGTAAAGATCTCCGCCGAATTGGAGGCAGAAGGCAAACAGACCTCGACGGGAGCGTCTAGCGAAACAACGAAGCGTATGGGTGTATCCCAAGAATCGGAGGCCACACGTACAGACAAAGTCAAGCTGGAAACGGCTACAGGAACTGCTCAGATTCTAGGTGTAGTTTCTCTCACATCCGACCCAACTGGAGGCGAAGTCTACGTAGACAATTCCTCTTTAGGAAAAGCTCCGATCACATTAAATCTCAAGCCGGGACAACACTATATTCGCGTGTTCATGAGAGACTACAAAAATTGGTCGCAACAGGTCACGGTAGCGTCTGGGTCGGAGATGAAGTTAATTGCGACATTGGAGAAATCCAATTAGCTTATGATCCCCTGTTCTCGCGATGATGGTTCTGGGGCAAGTACTTGACAGATTAGTATTGGGCTGTACGATCTAGCGAACTGAATCGGAGGCGCTTCGTCATGAGACTCTTTCTAGGATTGGCTCTCTTATTGGCACTATCGGTACAAATCAACGCTGGCCCGATCCGTTCCAAGATTGGTTATGGCGGCGTGCAAATTTCTAGCGAAAAACTTTCTTCTTACAGCGTTGAGCAATTCACGCCTACCGATGAATCTCAAAATCCTCTGAAGTATCACTGCAATTGGGTTGAAGGTGGCAATGCACCTTGCTCTAGTGGAAGTCTTTTTGTACCGACTGCTCCTGTAAATCCCACGCCTGAACCCGCTCCGCTACTTTTATTCGGGACTGTAATTCTTGGTGCGTTGTTTCTGACAAAGATTCGAGGCTAGAGAAATACGTACTACTCCATAACCTCTTCGAGACCTTCAAATTCCACTCGGTCATTGATGTTGCGCGGGCGTTTATTGGAGAATATCCCGACGCCTGAACGCGCGGTGTCGATCAGGAAGGTCGCAGGCGGTTTCAAACGGAGGATTAGCCTAGCTACTTCTTGCTCTGCGTTCGTTCTATTTTAGAAAAGTATCCGCGAATGCCGGACAGAGGCCCCTCGTCTACTCCGGCCTCTATGATCAATTTGCCGTCTTGGACTTTGTTGTTCGGCCCGAAAGTTACTCTTCCGCCCTTGTAGATAAATGTCGCTCGCACGAAGTCATTTCCATAAAAGATGTTTTCGCCCAACGAAATCGGGGTCGTATTGTCTTTGATCTCGCAAAAGGTAAAAACAACGCCACCGTGCATATCATCACTGTCAAACGGGAAGGATGCGTCAAATGTTTCGCCCAACCGCCATTCTCCGCGAGACGAGAGGACTACTGCCGGCAATGGAAAAGTTGGTTGAACGAGCTGAACTTTTTCGCCAGGTCTGACGGTTGCGAGTTGGATAGGCGATTCACCCACAACAGGCGAGAGTCGAGATGTCGCTCGTATTAAATCCTCGGCTAATGCGATCATCTCGTTCTCAGAAATATGATTTACTGTTTTATTTTGCTGACGAGTCAAAAATGCCGTAATTCCAGGATAGGAATTGACGAAACTCCGAATATCGTCGGACAGGTGTTCGCCGAGGACAGCCGCTGCGAGGTTGCCGACACCTGCGACCTTCCAAATCAATTGATTGTTTGTCACGGCTCGGTCAGGCAGTCCAGCAGAGCTTAATACCTCCGGCCGGCCACTAGAGGACGTTACTAGCCTAGGTAATATCGTGAAAAGTTGTATCTTGGCGTCACCATTATCCTTGAAACCTGCCTGCATGATTTGCAGAGCTAGCTTTTCAGGGCATACTTCGCCAAAAGTTGCGTAAATGTTCGCTATCGTCTGGACAGGCCCCAGTATTTGGCCCGACCAAGCATAATTATCAACTTCATCCCAGCGGGACTGCTCAAAAGTCGATACACCGGGCGGCGGAAAGTCATTGTTCCAATGGAGGGCATCGAAGTCTCCACCTCCGTAGAAAGCCGCTGCTTGATCAAACAGAGGCGCGATCTGAGCTGTGATCCATGGCGCACCTGGCACTGAGGCATCCGATAGCCCAGCGATTCCAATAATTCGCTTGCCCGACAGCACGAAGATTTTCTTGCTCTGGTCGTTAAATTGTCCTGAGCCGGAAGTCCTCCTGCTGTCCGACGCAACAACAATGAACTTTGGGGTCGCGAGGCCGACTACTAAAGTGCCATGAGATGAATCGAAGATGTCGTGCTGAATGAATTTAGGTGATCCCGTGTAAGCATCGAAGATAGAACAGAACAGGATCGACAGCGCCAACAATGCACTTTTCATTTCTTGCTTCGCTTCCGGCACGCGTCGCACCGAGTATCGTTCGCTTCTCCATAAAACTCATCACTGCATTTTGAACACGTTTTCAAAAACAGTTCTTTGCCATCTTGTATGATCGCTTGCGCCCGTTCGACTTTTCGGAAGATCGGCAAGTTTACTAGCCCGGCGCCAATTCAAAATCTATTGTTACAAGGATTCACAAGAATTAACACAAGGCAGCGCGCGAGCGGGAACGCACTTGGCGGCGATGGCGACTCGCTGAACTAACGACTTCGCGCAAAGCGGCGACGAATAAAAGCGAGCGCAGCGACGGAGCTAGTGCCGAACAGGAAGAACGTACCTGGCTCCGGTGTCGCTGCAGGCGCGGACTGCAAGTTCAAATACAACTCCTGAATGCAACTCGAGGAGACCGCAGCGGGAGGCAGGGGATCCGGGCCGCAACCCTCACCGCCAGTTGTCTGTTCGTAGAGCGAGCCCACGTAATGGCCGGGGGGAATGGAAAAAAGGCTAGTAAGCTCTGGATTAATCCATAACGAAACGGAAGCATTGAACACTTCGTATCCATCCTCAGACGCCGAACCCTCCGCAGTTACATCGCTCGGTCCGATAAAATTTCCCTGAAACAACGTTATGGAGGGAAGCAACGGGTTCTCGTCAGGTGTGAATAGAGGTCCTGTAAAACTCAAGGAGCCTCCACCGCGGAAGAACCAATCCGTAGAACTATTTCCAATGAACGCTCCCGTGGTGAACAAGAAGGTACAGCCAAAACATACTGTATCCTGAAAAGACGGGGTGTTTACATGAGTGCCGTCAATGAGAGCATCCGATTGGAGGGGAGTACCAACGGCCGTTTGATAATAAGCGACTGCGCCGCCTGGATATGCGGCGGTGAACTGCAAATTAACACTCGAATAAGCGGGCGAGGGATTCGTAATTGAGCCTGCGAACGCCGATCCGCTCGCAAGTAGCAGACTCCCAACGACGATCAATGTTCTCATTTTTGCTGATCGCATTTTGCTTCTCCAGTTGAGAGAGCTTGTTCTCCCGTGCATGTGCCAGAACTGCCCCGGCTCCCCTGTCTGTATCACGAATTCCAGCATGGTGGCAAGAACACATATTTCACTAGAGGTTATGTGGACGATGTGTAACGTAAGACCCTTTCGAGGATTCCTGGCAGCACGTCTAGAGCGAGATGGCTCAAGTATTGGTTGTTCGTACAGATCACGGATCTGCGCGTATTCATCTCGGCAGTCTCAGTTTAAGATTCTTAAAAACTTCGGAGCATTCAAGGGGGTATTTGCTGAGTGAAATAAATTCGTCGAACGACAATATATAGTATTTCCTTAAGTTTAGCAAGATTTTCCTTGACACATTAAATTAAATATAGGACAAGTGGGTGTCGCATGAAGAATCTTTCGACTCAGCATGTAATCAAGCGAATTGGTATCAGTCGCTCAACGCTGGAACGTTGGTTGGCGAGCGGCAAGTTGAAGAAACCCAAAACAGTGCAATTCGGCAAGAGCGAATTCCGCAGTTGGACTGCTGAGGATCTGGAACGAGTTCAGAAGTACAAGAGCAAGAACTATCGCAAGGGCCGCGGCCGCAAGGCCAAGCCGAAGCGATAGGGTAAGCGGGGCGTGTCGGTGTTCTGAGCACCGGCGCGCCCCTAAAAACCAAGGGAGCGTTAACTCCAATGGCTTCTGTTTCGAAAGCTATTTCATTACCTGCCTCGAATCAAGCCATTCTCGCGATAACAAACCTTCAAGCCAGATGTTCCGAAAGAGGATGCCCGTCTTCAGTCTCTGGTCCAGATGGCTTTTGCCGTCATCACCACCGAATGTTCTCTCTTGAGTTTTCGCCTTCTGAACTCAGCATCGAAGCCACGGATGAGGACGTTTACTCGGCAATCTTTTACGACAAGAGCATCACTATAGAAAAGAAAGGGATGGTTTCGGTTGAAGAATGGTTGGAGCAAAAGCAATGGGAAAAAACCTACTCTAACGCGTTGGCGTCGAGACTTCGCGAACGTCACCGCGAGGCCGGTCTGTGCAATTGTGGCGCCACCCGAATTGTAGGAATGAGGCGATGTGATACGTGCGTGCGAAGAGATCGTGTACGAGGTCCCGTTCGAAAGGCCAATGGCCTTTGCGTGAAATGTGGAAAGAATGATGCGGCAATCGGCCGGGTGATGTGCTCGTCCTGCCTAAAAAAACAGAACGTATATACCGCCAGAGTAGCTCGCCACAGAAAGACTATTGGTCTTTGCGTGGTTTGCGGAAAATCTCCAAATCGACCTGGAAGCGTACGCTGTACGGACTGCGCCGCAGAAAAACGTGCATATAGCCAACGGAGAAAAGAAGCTGGAGTTTGCGTGTCGTGTGGAAACGTAAACGACCGACCGCCCAAGAAAGACTGTTCGGCATGCGCTCAGCGACAATCTGTGCGCAATCGGGCGGAAAGCGCAGAGAACCCCGAGCGTTACCGTCAACAGCGTCGAATACGAACTCGAAGACGTAGAAACAGTCTTCGCAAAGCTGGCCTATGTATTGAATGTGCCAAATCTCCCAGCCCGCCAGGGACGCTTTGCAAGAACTGTCGGGCGCGCCGGAACAAAGCTTCTGCTGCCCAAGGGCCGCGGAGTACGAAGGAGGAAGTAAATGAAAAAGAAAGTGAGTACCGAAATGAACACTCAGCAGGAGATTGACCCGCAACACTTCGTCCGACAGTTGGGGATAAAACCACTCCAGGGACGAGTTACGTGTGCTTGGCGTTACGACCGCGATTTGTTTTACGCAGCCTTCGGACCACCGGAAACAGATAATCGAAAACACCCCTCTATTCTGTTCTGGAATTTCGTTGAGAGCGACGGCACGCCAGCTTTCGGCCTCTGTACGAAATTCCCTGGCGGACGGAAGGTTTCCTTGGTGCCTCGTCTGCAAACAGATACAGCCTACTCAGATACAGCATGTCTCTGGACAGGCGACCGCATTGGCGAAGCCGCGATGGAACCGTTATTCCTCGGTGCTGAACGGTTCGTCATTTCTCGTGCCAGCTAACTCAGTCCAACCCCCGGGCCAACAACCGGGGCTTTCGGAGACTTTAAGAATCTTAAAATGGAGAGAGAACATGGAAAACGCCACAAGCCGCGTCTTAACAATGCCCTATGAATCGACAAAGACCAAGCGCACACCTCGGCGCAAGACTCGATGTATGTTCAAAGATGATCGAGGTCGCTGGTGGCTCGATTACTACACACCGAACGGCAAGCGTCGCCGGCAACTTATCGGTACATCAAAGAGCGAAGCCGATAGGGCGTTGCGGAAGATTAAGACAACAATCGACAGAAACGAATACGTAGACCTTGCGAAGGCTCCGACATTCCGGGAGTTCTGTCTGACATTCATGGAACGTCATGGTCAGCACAAATCGTTCTATTCCCGGAGTGAGTACATCATCGAACGCTTTAAGGACTTCTTTGGAGACACTCGTATATCGCATATCAACTCCGGTCATATAGAGAACTATCGACTCTTGCGGATGGCCGAGAAATCCAAACATGCCCGGAATGGTGTTGCTTCCCGAAGTACGATTGATCGCGAAGTTCAAGTCCTACGGTCAATGCTCGAAAAAGCTGTAACCTGGGGCAACATTTCAAAAAATCCTGGGCGGCAGGTTGAGGACTATCGTGACGACAATAAACGCCAGCGTTTTCTGACGACCGAGGAGATTCGGCGCCTTCTGCAAGCCACGAAGCAAACGGCTTCACCAATATTGCGTCCCGCGGCGTACCTTGCATTACAGACTGGCTGCCGCAAGCGAGAGCTTCTCGACCTTCGATGGAGAGACATCAATTTCGAAGCTGGCAAAATTCTTATTCGCGAAACTAAGAGCGGCGAACCGCGGCACGTGCCAATGAGTCGCCGATCACGATGGGTTCTGAATAAGCTGGCAGCAAAGAATCCGCTCTCAGAATGGGTGTTTGAATCCCGTAAACGTACCGGTGAAAGCGCTCCGTCAGGTGACGTTAAACGCGCATGGAAGCATGCGTTGCGAATCGCGCGGATTAGTGATTTTAGATTTCACGATCTGCGACATACGTTCGCAAGCCACTTTGCTATGAAGCGGGGTGACTTGTACGCACTGGCGGAAATTCTCGGCCACAGTAATCCGAAGATCACGCTAGATCGCTACGCCCATCTTTCTCCGGAATTCGTCCACGCGCAGAGTGGCGTGATCGACGCAATGTATTCGAATGGCTCCGCCAACGGACACCAGCTGGACAGTGGCAGGAAAACTGCACGACGGGAGGACAGCTAAGTTGTTGATAATATGGTGGAGCCGGCGGGGTTCGAACCCGCGACCTCCTCGATGCCATCGAGGCGCGCTCCCAACTGCGCTACGGCCCCACGGAATGCAAACACTGTTATAGCGTTTATAGCACCTTGCGAATGCGAGCGTCAAACAACTCCCATACAATGGGATCTACTGCGCAATGCATCCGCGGGGGATCAAAGCAAGATCTACGGCGCTATGACCAGCAAGATTTCACGACGCGAGATGTCGAAGTTGCTTCTAAGCGCTGGAACCGGTGCGTTGGCGGTCGGACTTTACACCTGGCGCGTCGAGCCGCACTGGCTCGAATTCACTTATCCTCTCTTACCAGTCTCGGGCCTGCCAGCCGAGCTTGAGGGGCGCACTCTCGCACAAATCAGCGACATTCACGTGGGGCCCAGAGTTGACGACGACTACATCATCAAATCTTTCCACAGAGTTCGGGAGCTAGCGCCAGACTTCGTAGCTTTCACCGGAGATTTCATCACCTACAGAAGTGCGCAACAATTCGAGCAGTTGCGTCGCGTTTTAGTGCACATGCCCCACGGCCGGCTCGGAACCGTCGGGATACTTGGCAACCACGATTACGGCTTCCACTGGCGCATGCTGGATGTCGCGGATCGCGTTACAGCCATTGCGCGCGATGCTGGCATCACTGTGCTTCGCAACCAGGCGATCACGCTCGCCGGATTGCAATTCCTCGGAGTCGAAGACTTGTGGAGTCCCCTGTTCCATCCCGCGGATCTGCTAGCGCAGAAAAGCCAGGACGCTTCCACGATTGTGCTCTGCCATAACCCCGATGCCGCGGATCGCCCCATCTGGGCTGGCTACCAAGGCTGGATTCTTGCCGGCCACACACATGGCGGCCAGTGCAAGCCGCCGTTCCTGCCGCCGCCTCTGCTGCCGGTGGCCAACAAGCGCTATGTTTCGGGCAAGATTGAGTTGTCCGGGAATCGGAATATGTACATCAGCCGGGGAGTGGGCCACTTGCTTCGCGTTCGGTTCAATGCGCGTCCGGAAGTAGCAGTATTCCAACTTCGGCAGGCGGCTACGGCCGCACAGAAAGCAAATGCTGTTGCTTTCGAATCTGAACGTCAGACAAACACAATTC
>Ga0207008_10142_pt1 | contig 19894 bp, 13 predicted proteins | sample Alteio_BWMinCont_83_FD_153489 | JGI IMG/M metagenome (GOLD analysis project Ga0207008, IMG submission 153489) | Enriched cells from forest soil in Barre Woods Harvard Forest LTER site, Petersham, Massachusetts, United States -... | ecosystem: Environmental > Terrestrial > Soil > Temperate forest >... | reverse complement strand
GCGATTTTTCTTGTGCTGTGCGGCTTGACGACGGTGGCGAGCGTCGTTTACGCCGACTTGAAAAAAGGCTACTACTCTCCAGCGGAACTCGGAAGCGTGCGGCAGGTGGCGCGGATCGAGCTTTCGCCGGATTCGAATTACCAGGTGTCAGCGTACCCCGTGCCTGCTGGAGAACTCACCCAGGGGGATGGCCTTCAAGACGTCCAAATTTACTGCAACACCTGCCACAGCCCGCGCTACATCACCATGCAGCCGCCACTCCCTGCCGCGACATGGGAAGCCGAGGTGAACAAGATGAACAAAACCTTCGGTGCAGGGATTCCTGAGGACAACACGCAGAAAATCATTCTGTACCTGCAAGCCCACTATACGGCCGAGAACCGCAAACAGTAGCGTGGAAATGGGGAGCAGCATGCTGCTCCCCTACTAGAGCAAAACATCAGTTCGGAACAGAGCGACTCGGCAGAGTATCGGCAGTCAACGTCAGGGTTTCTAAAGAATCGCAGTGAGAGGATAGCCGTTGAGAAATCCCTTTTCCGTCAGTTATAGGCCCTGACAGTGGCGGGCTAACTCCCGATAAGTACAAGAATTACCGGCCAAGTCTGTTTGCACCTTGATTCGCGCGTAAACGCTTTAGGATCAAACAGTTTGGCCGGCAATTTTCGGCTTCACTGGTCCAATCCGTGCACCCGCATCTGACCCGTGGCCGGGAAACGAGTTAAGCCTGACGCGGACATCATGACTCTTGAATGTCATTGATTTCAAAGACGTTCGCGACGTAGATCTTCAGTAGGCACGGTCTATTCGGAAGCCTTTTTTCTTGGATTGAAGTCAAAATGCGAATCCTCGATATGACGCGATATCTTCCTCCCCGTTGGTTAGACCTGTTCGCCCACTCTGTGCGAAGATGCCAGTTGGGTTACGACCCAATCGGGGCATGATGCCATCCTCGCCTTCCAGCCAACCTGTGAACCTCTTCCGCGCAATCGCAGCACAAGCCCTTTGTGTGATTTTGCTCCTGAGCCCCGGGGTGGCCCAGCAAAACCCCACGGAAAAACAGGCCGACCAGGGACGGCAGAGTGGTATGAGTACGGGCGCTGCGCATGCCCCTGTAAAAGACGCGCTTTCGCGGCCAATTACCGCCGGGGGCTTCGTCGAAGGCGCTCCCGTAGTCTTCGCGGACATCACCCGTGCCGCGGGGCTCGACAAGTTTCATCACCGCTCCGGAGAACCGGAGAAGAGGACCATATTGGAGACACCCGGTTCAGGTGTTGCTCTGCTGGATTACGACAACGACGGCTGGCTGGACATTTATTTGCTGAATGGCTCAACCTTTCCAGCACTGAAAGGCAAGGAGGCGGCCCCGCGTGCGATGCTCTTGCACAACAATCACGACGGCACGTTTTCAGACGTAACCGACAAGGCCGGGGTGGCCAACGAGCGCTGGGGGTTTGGAGTGGCCGTCGGTGATTATGACAACGATGGCTGGCCGGACATCTACGTCTCAAATTTTGGCAAGAATCGCCTGTACCACAACAATCATGACGGCACATTCACGGACGTCGCGGCGAAAGCCGGTGTAACGCTGGGCGGCTGGTCAGCGGGGGCAACCTGGGGTGACTACGACCGCGATGGATTGCTTGACCTATTCGTTCCGGGCTACGCAAAATTTGATCCGGAGCATCCTCCGATTTCCGGGCAAGGCGGCTTGCCGCCCGGATACTGCCAGTTCCGTGGAATCGAAGTCATGTGCGGACCGCGCGGCTTACCAGGCGAGGGCGATCACCTGTTCCACAACAACGGCGACGGAACCTTCTCTGATGTCAGTATCAAAGCGGGAGTCGCCGACACAAAGGGCTACTATGGATTCTCTTCGGTGTTCGTTGACGTGGATGACGACGGGTGGCTTGATCTTGCAGTGGCCAACGATTCCGTGCCGAGGTACCTCTATCTGAACAAACATGACGGTACCTTTCAAGATGTGAGCTACATATCCGGCTTTGCCCTAAACGATGAGGGACGCGAGCAGGCTTCCATGGGCATAGCGGTAGGTGATTACAACCGCGATGGGAAGATTGACTTCTACATCACAAATTTTTCAGATGATTACAACACGCTCTATCGCAATGATGGCGATGCTAGTTTTTCGGATGTTTCTTTTCGAGCAGGCATCGCGAATCTGACCGTTCCATTCCTGGGGTGGGGCACCGGCTTTCTGGACTACGACAACGACGGCCTGCTTGATCTCTTCGTGGCCAATGGCCACGTGTATCCCGGAGTAGACAAGCAGGATTGGGGCACGACCTGGGCGCAAAGACCACTGCTATTGCGAAACCTGAATGGGATGAAATTCCAGGAAGTTCCGCCGGCCACAGGCAGTGGCCTCGCAGTGGTGATTACCGGACGGGGAGCCGCGTTCGGAGATTTATTCAACGACGGTCACATAGACGTCGTGATCAATAGTGTGGATTCAACGCCAACTCTGCTCAGAAACGTCGTGAACAATTCAAACCACTGGGTAACTCTGAAATTGGTTGGTGGTCCGAAAAGTCCACGCGACGCGATTGGAGCGAAGGCCTTTGTCGCGGCTGGTGGATTTCGTCAACGCGGGGATGTGTTTAGCGGTGGAAGCTACGCCTCGAGCTCCGATCAACGATTGCATTTTGGTTTGGGAACTGCCACCAAGGTAGACAAGGTCGAAATCCATTGGCCCAGCGGAGTACAGGAACAAATCAACTTGCCCGGAGTGGACCGCATCTACATGGTTGTCGAAGGAAAAGGGATCGTCGAACGGTGAAGCGCTCTCTCTCGAGAATCTGGCCCAACCTGGGAATTCTGCATTCCGCCTTTTAACAGCTCTTCTTGCGATTGTCTTTGTCGCTTCTGAGAAGTTGACGGGGGCCGAGGAACAATCACAGACGACCATCTCGAGTGGGATTTTGACGACCTCTAGTGCGGCGAACACAAAGAAAGCGGCCGGTTTCCCTATCCAGCCATGTTCCCCCCTCAACTACCGCGCTCTCGACGCGGGCATTTACGCGGACTCGTTTCTTATTAGTGCGTCTTCGTTGGCAAAGACCAGCGAAACGTGGCAACGGCGGCGGGATCAAGATGGTAGCTCGCATACCTATTCTTCCAGTTCAAATTGAAGTTGACGGTTGAGTTAGTTCCGTTCAACACAATCAAAACGATCGAGCCATCTGGATTACGAAACGCCACCGATTCCAGCCGCTCCTGCTCAAAGGTGCTCGATTCGATTCGAAAAGCTCCCGACGTGACAAACTTGCTGGCTTGTCCGAGCGCGAGAAGATCCACGGTAGGGATGATTCGCGAAGGCGTGACGGCATCATCAATGGTAACGACGGCGCGGCAGGTCTTGCAGCCGCCCAGAAAAGGCTCGTGATTCTGGTTTAGCGCGAGATTCCATAAGACTACCCCCTTTGCCCAATTCCGCATGGTGGAGATGACCAACCGGACCTGCTCCTCGAGCAATCTTCCTTTCTGCCACTCGCCGCCAGAACATTCCGTTAGCCAAATCTCCTTGTCGGGAAATCGATTGTGGAGTTCGGTCTGCGCTGTGGGGTTGCCTCCGTAGCAATGAATGGCAATGCCTGGAACGAAACTCGCGGCTTGTTTGTCGCTCAACACCTTGATCGGAAAATCGATCAAATCCCAATTGTGGTCGAAGGTTAGGATCTTGGCTTTGACTCCTGCCGCACGGAACGCCGGTCCCAGATCGTCTCGAATAAAATTTGCCTGCTCTTCGGCACTCATTCCCATTCCGGGATAATCGACGGGAATGTTGAGTGGCTCATTTTGCACTGTTACAGCGTAGATGGGCACACCAGCTGCCTCATACGCCTGAACGTAGCGAACAAAGTATTTGGCGAGGGGGTTATAAGACGAGGGCAGGAGTGTTCCCTGGATCATGGATCCCGAGGTTTTCATCCAGCCCGGTGGGCTCCAAGGCGACCCGATGATTTTGAGATTAGGGTTGAGAGCAAGAGCTTCGCGGAGAAGAGGAATAATCTGCTCGCGATCGTGATCAATGGAGAAGTGCTTCATCTCCGGATCCACTTGCCCCAGGGGCATGTCGTCGTACGTGTAGTCCTTGCGGGCAAAGTCGCTCGCGCCCATGGGTTGACGCAGCAAGCTCAAGCCGATTCCTTTTTTCGGGTCAAAGAGCAATTTCAAGAGCTCGCGTCGTTTCGCAATTGTAAGCTTTTGCGAAATCAGCCAAGCAGAGGAATCGGTGAGCGAGGCGCCGAAGCCATCGATCTGCTGATACTTTTTCGCATCGTCCACGATAATGGTGAGTCCCTCGAGACGGGACGACTCAAAGTGAAGTGTGGGTTTGTCTTGCAGCGATTCGTGCAACTCTTCCGAGGATTCAACGACGTGAATGCGGATTGCATTCCTTCCTTGGGCCTTTGAGGCGGCAACTCCCGTCAAGGAGGCGAGCCCGATTACTAGAAACCCCAGGATGACGGAGAATACCGATACGCATAGCGCGAAATTGCCGGTACGCTTCACTTTTCTAGATGCCTCATGATTGCCCAATCTACCGCGGATTCTGCGGCGAGGGAGGAGGTTGCACAGTAGCGGGATTCTGTTGGGTTTGGAATCGCTTCAGCGCTTTTTGTGAGTTCTCGGCCTCCTCGTCCTTGAGCTTTCGGAATGTCGCCATGGCTTTTTGTGCTTCCTCCGTTCGATGGAGTCGCCGGTAGACGATTCCTAGTTGGTACCAGGACTGCTCGACGACCTCAGGGTCCGATCCGGCAGCGGAAGTGGCGTGCTCCAAATGCCCGGCGGCAGCGGCGTCATTTCCGAGAAGCATTTCGGCCCTGGCCAGGTTGTAGTCTGAATGTTGCAGGTCCGGCTTCACGCGCACCGCGCCTTCGATTAATGATTTCCCTCTCAAAGGATCGCCGCTCTCTATGGCAATGACACCCAGTTTGTATTGCGCAGAGATGTTCTCTGGATCGATCTCGAGTTCTCTAAGATAGGCCTGCTCAGCTTCCGGCAACTTGCCCGCCAGGCGATATTCCGTGCCTAGCTCTTCATGCAACCGGGGTTCGTTGGGAGCCAGTTTGATGGCCGCCTCATATTCCGCTATGGCGTCCATGTGACGCTCGGCTCCAGCGCTGGCTTCCGCCAGGAGCTCGCGGACGCGCCACGATTTCGGGTCGGCTTTGAACATCCGGGCGTAACTGTCGTTAGAGACAAAAAGATGTGCGCGGCCGCGGTGATAGAGAATATCCACGTTTTCAGGAGCAAGTTTCGCGGCCTGGTCGAGGGCCTGAACGGCTTCGTCTCCATCTCCTTTTTCGAGCGCGACGATTCCCAACCACATCCACGCGTTAGAATCTTTTGGGCTGATGGAGGTTTCCTTGCGCAAGGCTGCCACAGAAGCCTCCAACTGGTTCGTGCGATATTCCGAGACCCCAAGAAACAGACTTGCGCCGCGCAATCTGGGTTTGAGTTGCAGGGCTTTCTGAAAATCGGCAATGGCCTCTTGGTGGCGGCCCTGCTCTTCGCGAACTAAGCCAAGGTTCAAAAACGCCTCCGCAAAGGTTGGCGCGTGCTTGAGGATTTCGGCAAAGCCATCACCGGCCTGCTCGAGATTCCCGGCCCGCATGGCTTCGGTAGCCAGTTGAAACTGTTGGTCGATCGCCGGGCTTGTCTGTCTGGTTTGACTGTGGGCAACCGTGGCAGGGACGAGCAAGAGCAAAATCGTGGACAGGAAGGAGGACATCCGCCGAACAAGTCGAGAAAGAAGGCTTGCATCAGGCGGAAAAGCACGAGGAATGGTTTGCATCCAGCTCACAGCTCGATGGTACACCAGACGAGCAAAGAAGATTTCCGTGAAGTTTGTAGTCCTTAGAACTGGTACCGCAACGTAAGCTGAATCTGGCGAACCGGGCTTACGACGGCAAGATTGCCCTTGGGGGCGCCAAATGCAAAGTCTGTGACGCCACCATCCAGAGTGTCAAAGACATGGCGGTTGAAGGCATTGGGAATATCAACCTTGAAGATAATAGACTGCCTTTCATTTATGGCAGTACGTTTAAGGATGGCAAAGTCCTCATTGAAGTAATGCTGACTTCGAATGTTGCCGAGGATCAACGGAGCGTTGCCGAAGACGTACCCGCGCTGGGCCACAAGAGCCGGAGCGTTGGGATCGATGAACGCCGCACAGTTGAAGAAGTTGTTGGTGCTGTTGGCGATAAAGGTGCCGTTGGCCTGTTCCGTGCAGCCGCTATTGGCGGCCGCGGCGTTAAACGAGCCATGGTTGGGAGCCAAGAGGGGTTGCCCGGGAACGAGGCTGTAACGGAATGCTCCGTCCGTGGACGGAGCCGAAGGCGCATTGGTGTTCAAGACGGTGGGAGTGCCGCTCTGATAGCGCTGCACGCCTCCGACTTGCCAACCTCCCAGAATCTTGCTGGCAACGCCGTGATTCAGATACTTTTTGCCGGGTCCGGCAGGCAGTTCGTAGATGTAACTGAGAACCAGCATGTGGGGCGTGTCCTGAAAACTGGGGGCTTTCTGGGATTTGGGGTTGAACGGATCCTGGGCCGCGAACTCGTTAGACTGGAACCCCGAAAATACAGGTATGGCGCTGTCCGCGTTCGTCAGGGTCTTTGAGAAGGTGTAAGAGGCCAGGAGGTTCAGACCATTTCGGAAGCGGCGTTCGAGTTTTGCCTGGAAGGCGTTGTAGGTGGAGATTCCCAGATTTTCCAGACACGAGCACATGCTGTTGTTGCTGCCCCCGATGTCGAGATATTGGGGAAAGGGACGCAACAATTGCCCCACCGACGGCGTAGTGTTCACCGAGTTATAGAGCGGCACAAACCAGCTCGGCACAGTTACTCCCAAGCTATTCAGGGTGGCTTGGCCCGCAGGAGACGTGACAGAGTTCGTCAGGGCGTTACCGAGATTGTAGAATTTCGGGTTCAGGGCATTTACCTGGGCAATGTTGGTATGGAGATAGTCGCCCTTAACACCCACATAACCCAAGCTCAGGATCAGGTCTGGCGCCAGTTGCTTCTGAACCTCGAAACTCCAATTCTGCGTCCTGGCTGGGCGTCCATAACTGGGTGCGATGTATCCGACGTTCTGGCCATTCAGGCGGGAGGGGACGGTGCTATTCACCGGGGGCGCAAAAGTGGGGAACCCGGCAGAGAGTGCTTGAACTGGAGTAAAAGCATCCTGAGAGGTAAAGGTGGGCTGAACGACATTGCCGTTGCTGAATTGAATCGCGCCGGTCGGGAGGTCATCGTAGAAGAGTGCGGCATAGTAAATGGCGTACCCTCCTCGGACTACAAGATTGTGAATGTGACCGAACAATTCAGGCGGAGCATAGGCAAAACCGACTCGCGGACCAAAATCCTTAAAGTAGGTTTGGCCTTGATTCGACGCAGAACCGTAGACGAGTGCTCCACTCTCCCCAGGAGCTCCAGGATTGGGGACGTTCAAATTCAAGCTCGACTGGTCTCCGTGGTCTTCGTGGCGTGGCGTATCGACGTCATAACGAAGTCCGAGATTTAGTGTGAAATCGCGGCGCAGCTTGAAATCGTCTTGGACGTAAGCCGCATAGTAGTACGAGCTCAGCCGGGGATTGGCCAAGGTATCAGACAACTGTTCCTGGCTGGGCAGACCGAGAAGGAAGCTGGCAAACGGATCGCCGGTGGAGGGGTTATTGGGGGCGAAGGCGGTTTGAAAATTGCTAAATCCGTAGTTCGGAGAGGTGTCGCCCTGGGCAATGAAAGAATACTGGTAGGCTCTCCATTCGAACCCGAAATCGAAGGAATGGCGGCCCTTGATCCAGCGGAGATTCTCTGCAGTAACGAGACTGTTAGGCACGTGGCCGTTGAAGCTTTCCGTACTGAAGCCTTGGTAGCCAATTCCGAGGGGACTGCCGTTGAAACTGATTTGAGGAAATACCAAGCCATGGGCATTGCCGATTCCCAGTGCGGCCGGCCAATCGGTACCATTCACGCTGTCTGCCTTACTGAGATTGTGGAGGCGGTTGAAGCCGACAGTGAGGGTATTGAGCAAGTTCGGTGTAATCGTGTAGTCCCAGCCACCGCGGAGATAGTGAGTAAAATTGGAATTAAAGAAATTAGGGTTCAAAACCCCCGGCAACGTGTTACCTCCGGCTGGAGTCTCCTGGTCGCGGCTGCTGTAGGAGAAGAAGAATTTGTTCGTTATTCCCCAGTTCTCGTCGATACGAAAGCTCATGGTCGTATCGCGCTCTTGCTCGCTCGAGCGAAAAACAAAGTTGTTCTGCAGACCATTGTCGGTGCCCGGCAGGTTGGGAGTCACGGTCAGAAAACCGAGAATCTTTTTTGCGACGGAGTCAAAACTCGTGGTTGGGACAATGTTTCCGGGGAAGGCGGTGCGACACTGTACGCCACCGACAGTTTTTGTGGTCGAAGGATCAAAGATCTGCCCTGTCAGGATCTGCGATCCATCACAAGGGTTAATAACGGGTTGGCCGTTATTAGTCACGGGCGGTCCAAGAAGGGCGGAGAAGTTTCCGTTTTGAATTTCTGTCGTCGTGGGCAGGGTGGTTACACTGGCCGTACCCGGATTGTTGCGATACTGCTCCCACGAAAAGAAGAAAAAGGTCTTATGGCGACCGTCGTACAGCTTCGGAATGCGGACGGGACCGCCCAAACTGCCACCGAAGTTATTCTGATGATCCGCCGGCCGAGGAACGTTATTCTGATTGTTATTCCATGAATTGGCATCCAATGCCGTATTGCGGAACAAATCGAACGCGGTGCCGTGGTAGTCGTTTGTGCCGGATTTAGTGCCGAAACTTTCGATGCCTCCGGAAGTTCTGCCGTACTCAGCGCTATAAGTGGAAGTGAGCACCTTGAATTCACTCAGCGCTTCCACGGACGGGGCGGTTTGATCGAACGCGGAACCACTGTCGGAGCGCGTGGTGCTCACTCCATCCAACAAAACCTCAGTGCCGAAATTCTGCCCGCCACTTAATTTCGACTCAAAAATTCCAGAGGAAGTGCTGCCATTTTGGTTGGTGCCCGGTCCTTGGGTTCCTGGTGCGAGAAAGACAAAGGTTTCCGGGGAGCGGAGAAAGCTTTGGCCCGAACTGTTTATAGACAACGGCAATTCCAAAATTTCTCTGGATCCGACCACTGTGCCAATTTCAGAAGTGTCCGTCTCGATCGTCGGTAGGTCGGCAAGAACCGTGACCGATTCTTGGACGTCTCCGGGTTGCAAAGTGATGTCAAGCGAAGCCGTGGAATTGATCTGTACTTCCACTCCCGTCGCGGTGGAAACCTTAAAGCCCTTTGCGGTCACGGTGATGTTGTAGTGTCCCAAGACAAGGTTCGAAAAGCGGTAAGCGCCAGTGGACGTGGAAGTCGTATTGTAGACGGTTCCGGTTTCGACCCCCGTGGCGGTAATTGAGGCGCCTTCGACCGCACCACCAGACGAATCGAGAATCGAGCCAACAATCGCTCCACGATCGGATTGGCAAAGGGCCCAGCCCGCGGTCACAAGGACGAAAAGAGCGGCTACGAAAAATCGGTGCGGAGAGGTTACCGAGCGCATTTATTCGCCTCCTGCCCAATCGAAACTACAAAGGCTCCCGGGGTGTTAGGGAATTGTTTTAAGGAGATCGGCCGGAATGATGACCAACCCTCGACGGTCTAAGACAAATGTCCCCCCCACAAGCTTTTCCGAGGCACCCCAAACTGTTGCCGACATTTGGCAACAGCAAAGATATTGCTGTCAAGGATAAACTTTTTGAATACAGTTTAGACAAACGTTGGTCTTAGTGCTGGCCTCCGGGGATTCCGCGCGAGTTCGGCTGCCGCCGGCCCCTTGCGGGCGCCCGGCCTCGGAACTGGGTTAGGCCGTAATCCCCTGTTCAGGCAATGCTTATGCGGCCCGTGAGGGGCAGATTAAACGATCTCGCCAGAGATGGCCACGAGTCAACTTGGCTTCGCCGAGGAAAAAACAATCCCCAGCCGATAAGCCCTCAGCCTGAAAATTCTCGCGGACTACCTCGGCCTCTGCCCCGCCACGGGTTCCGCGGTACTCAATAATGTTCCCGGCCGCTCGATTTCTGTCGAGACAAGTGAGTGCTTGCGCGCCGCTGCCCGAAAATTCAACGACCGACCAAGCCTGCTGACACGCTCGCTCCGCAAACAGCGCATATCAGCGTGATTTTCTCTTCGACGGTCAGCATGCTCAGCAATGCTTCGACTCGCTTCTTCGCCTCCGGGGAGATTGATGCACGCTCCTTGCCATCGCCCACGCCACGGAAACAACCATTGCGAGAATTATCGGGCCGGTGCGCAACAGCAATCTGGAGCGTTCTCTCTTATTTCCTAGGACAACGGCATCTTACCGCCCGGACGGCATTCCCGCGCAATGTCCGAATTCCCCGGGCGCCACGTCGCGTTACAATTGCACGCTGAAATTGTCTGGACAAACGCGGCGGACAGAGCGATAAGAAAAGTGGCCATGCTCTTCTCACGCAGATTTTCGCGCAGAACCTTCCTCCAATCGACGTCGCTCGCAGTCGCAGGAGCTGCGACTCATCAAATGGGATTCCCATCTACTTTTGCCACCGCTCCCATACAGCAGCCGCTTAAAGAGTTCGACTACGGCGACGTCGCACTAACCAGCGATTTGCACGAGAAGCAACGGCGTGAAACTCACACCGTTCTGATGGAATTGAGCGAAGACAGTTTACTCAAGCCTTTTCGGCAGATGGCCGGACAGCCTGCTCCGGGCGAGGATCTGGGCGGCTGGTATCATTACGATCCGGACTACGACTCCAACACTGTGGATGTGGGCTTCGCTCCGGCCGCTACGTTTGGCCAATGGGTTTCCGCACTGGCTCGGAACTATGCGATCGACAATTCTCCGGCCACCCGAGATAAGGTGCTGAGGTTGAACCACTTGTACGCGCAGACCATTTCAGGCGATTTTTACGAGAAGAATCGCTTCCCGGCGTACTGCTACGACAAGCTGGTCTGCGGGCTCATCGATTCGCACCAGTACGTTCACGATCCAGAAGCCCACTCCATTCTGGAGCTCACTACGAATACCGCGCTGCCCCACCTGCCGGGAAAGGCCATCGAGCATGGGCGCCAATGGCGCGCGAATCCCGCCGAGGGATATACCTGGGACGAGTCCTATACGATTTCGGAAAACTTGTTTCTCGCATACCAACGCGGCGCGGGCGACCGCTATCGTTCGCTCGGAGCTCAGTATCTGGACGATGATTATTACGATCCGCTTGCTGAAAACCGCAACGTTCTCGCTGGCAGGCACGCCTACAGCTACGTGAATTCGTTATGTTCAGCAATGCAGGCGTATCTGACGCTGGGAAACGCGAAATACCTGCGTGCGGCCAACAATGCGTTCGAGATGCTGACGGCGCAGAGTTTTGCGACGGGTGGCTGGGGGCCAGACGAGCTGCTTCGCGCGCCGGATAGCGGAGAGCCTGCCAAGAGTTTGACGGGAAGTCATAGCAGTTTTGAAACCCCCTGCGGTTCCTATGCTCACTTTAAGTTGACGCGTTACTTGCTGCGCGTTACCCGCGAGTCGCGCTATGGCGACAGCATGGAACTCGTGATGTATAACACGATCTTGGGCGCAAAGCCGCTGCTGGCCGACGGCAGTACTTTTTATTATTCCGACTACAACTTCCAGGGACAAAAGATCTACAAGGATGCTCGCTGGCCCTGTTGCTCTGGGACGCTGCCGCAAGTCGCCGCCGACTATCGCATCAACACCTACTTTTCCGATCCCGATGGTCTGTACGTCAATTTGTACATCCCTTCGACCGTCCGATGGACGCAGGGAGGTTCACCGGTTTCCCTTACGCAGAAGGGCACCTATCCGTTTGACGGCGTGGTGAAGTTCGAGATCACGGTTTCAAAGACCACCGACTTTGCGATTCACTTGCGCATTCCAGCTTGGGCGGAGGGGGCATCAATTCTCGCCAATGGTAAGCCTGTGCCGGCACCCATCATTCCGGGCAAGTTTGTAACGGTACGCCGTCCGTGGAAAACCGGCGATCTCATCGAGTTGAATTTGCCGATGAGGTTGCGATTGGAAGCGATTGACGCACACCATCCGCAAACTGTCGCGTTGCTCTCTGGCCCGCTAGTCTTATTTGCGATCACAGACGTTGCGCCGGCCGTCACAGCGAGACAATTGCTAACAGCAAGGAAAACCGGGCGGGAGTCCTGGCAGGTGGAGACCGATCGCGGACCGATGGGCATGTTGCCATTCATCGCGATTGAGGACCAACATTATTCCACGTACTTAGTCGTCAAATAGTGTCGTCGGACCCCTATTAATTTTTGCGCTGGCTGATATGTCTACCCAGCAAAACAATATCTAATCCGCGCCAAATTGTTGGCAATTTGGAGGATCCAGTCCCATGGGAACGCATCCGGTCGCTCGCGAATTGATACGGTGGCAAGTTTCAACGCTTAACCGGCCAATGTCGGATCAAGACACAAAGAGAGGGATTGGAGTTATTCTTTCTTTCATCCTAATTTCGTGGGAGAGGGGAAGCCCTCTTCTGAACGCACATCCTCGCAAGATTCCGTTCCGGGAGAGAGCTTCCCATGCAGTACGATTCTCTTTATCCCACTTCGCGTGGATTCTTGCAACCCAGCTTTCGACTGGGCTGCTGACGGCAAGGAACAGATCCTCCGCCGTTGTCCGAAGTGTTTGTGCGATTCGATTATCGGGCACGGTCGACGACGCAAACAGGCGCATGATGAAAATCACGACTGGATCGAAATCCACCGCGGCACCTGTAGCCTCTGCCACCTGACCTTTACCTTCCTTCCCGTTTTCTCGCTCCCTTACACCCACTACAGCCTGATGGCGCGCAGTCAGGCGCTGCGGCAATATTTTCTAGAGCACCGGTCGTTGGAAAACGCCGCACCGTCTCTCAAAAATCCCGATCGCACGCCGGATCCTTCTACCCTCCGCCGCTGGTTCCGTAGCCTGGATTCCTCGCAGCCCGCCTTTTCCTTCTTGCGCCCCATGCTGCGAGCTATCGCCGACTGGCTGGCACGCGGAGAGCAGATCCAATGCGGCCTCTTGTGCTTATCCTGGCCAACCCTGTTTCCTTTTCTCCAGATCTTTTGGCCCCTGCGCCTCTGAGACGAATTATTTTTTCTCCCGCCCACCATCCTTGCCTGGGATTGCCTACCCTGCGCTCCGGACTCTGTGCCTGGGAGCAACGTGCGCACCATGGGCGAGGATTTGGAACGGCTCAAACAGCGCTTTCCGCTGCTGGAGTACCTGCAACGGCACCACTGGACCGGTCGTCCCGTGGGAACTGGTTCCGAGTTCGTCGGTCTTTGTCCGTTGCATGAAGAAACCCATCCTTCCTTCTACGTCAACCCCCACAAGAACCTGTTCTACTGTCATGGCTGTGGGCGCGGCGGTGACTTGATCCGTTTCCTCGAGTTGAGTCTGCATCTCTCCTTCCGCAGTAGCGTCGCCTGCCTGCGCGAGCAACTCGCTCCCGCGGCTCAACTCCTCGAGCACACCGCGGCCTTCTATCAACTCCAACTCTCCCGTCATCCCGAAGCCGTGCACTACTTGCTGCAGCGCGGACTCCGCGAGCCCGCCGTGATCGAAGAATTGGGCATCGGCTATGCCCCTGGCGGAAAACTGCGCGCCCATCTCAGCGACCTCGGCTATTCCCTGGAGCTGCTGTTGCAAACCGGCTTGATCGGCTCGCAAGGTGGTGATGCCTTCTGCCGTCGTGTGATCTTCCCCTGCCGTCAAAACCATCGCATCCTCAATCTCTATGGCCGCAGCATTGGGACTGCCTTTCCTCACAGGCTCCTGCCGCGCTCCAAAGGCGGATTGTTCGCCTGGGAATCGGTCCGCCACTGCTCCCACGTGATTCTCGTCGAAGGCCTGTTTGATCTTGCGATTCTCTGGCAGGAAGGCTTTCGCAATACCACCTGTGCGATCGGCACTCATCTGACGCCCCTGCAGTGGGATCAACTTCGCGATTCCCAGAATCGCAGAGTCGACATCGTCTTCGATCAGGACGACAACCAGGCTGGTCAACAGGCCGCTCTGGCGCTCGCTCAGCGTTTGCACCTCGCCGGTCTCACCGCGCGGATCGTTCGCCTGCCCGCCGGCCACGATCCCAACAGCTTCTTCCTCGCGGGAGCGAACCGCGCCGATTTCATCCGTTGTCTCGAGGAGGTTGAATCTCCATGACCTTTCGACTCATTCTGCGCAACTCTTCTCCGCCCAGTGTCTCCCCCTATCGACTGCTCGACGAGCAAGACCGCGAACTCGCCTGGGCCAATGCCTTTCTCGATGCCCAGAGAGTACGCCAACTCTCCCTGCGCTCCTTGCGTGCGTACGGCTATGACCTGCTGCACTTAGCCCGCTGGCTGCACCTCACGCGACACCCACTGGCAAAGATCAACCAATCGCTCCTGCTCGACTATGCCCGCTACCAACTCGATCAGCTTCCCAAGCCCACGCCTTCCACCATCAATCACCGTCTCGGGGTGCTGCACTGTCTCTATCGCTTCCATTACGGACGCGAGATTCCTGGCGGCAAGGCTCATTTCCATCGCAACTATACGACGCGATCGCCTCTCGGCTATGGCCGGCCGCATCGCCGTGTCACCACCGCTTTACGACTCCGGCAGCCGCGCTGCGTGGTGGTCCCTCTTTCCGCTGACCAGGTCGCCCGTTTCTGGAACACCTTCCGCACCTTTCGGGATCTCGCCATCGTGGCCCTGATGCTGCTCGATGGCCTGCGCTCCTGTGAAGTTCTTCAGCTCCAGCTCGAAGATCTTTCCATTTCGGAAGCACACCTTCGTGTCCTTGGCAAAGGCAATAAGAAGCGCGTCTTGCCTCTGCCGGTGGAAATCTTAGAGGTCCTCCAAAACTATCTCCGCTGCGAAAGACCTCTCACCAACTCGCCTTTCCTGTTTGTTTCCTGGAAGGGCCGTGGGCGCGGCCTGCCCATGAGCGCCGCGGGACTGCGCTCGCTGTTTCGTCATCACCGCCTCTCGAGCCAAGTTCCCCAAGCCAATCCCCATCGCTTTCGCCACACCTTTGGTTCCGACATGGTGCGCGCCGGCATGTCCTTGCCCGCCTTGATGCACTTAATGGGGCACACGCAAATTCACACCACCATGATCTACGTGCAACTTGCACCGCAAGACGTGTGGCACGAATATGCCCGTGCTGTCGCTCAGCGGGTTCGCTTGTTGTCTCCGGAGATTTCATGAGCCGCCGTGCCTGCAGCCTGGAGCAGATCTTTGACGCGCACCTTCGCGTCCTGGCCACTACTCTTCGCCCCAACACCGTGCGCAATTATCGACACGTAATCCAACGTTTCCTCCCCTATCTCCACGCGGCTTTTCCCAAAGTGCGCAAGCTCTCCCAGTTGCGCCGCGATCCTCATCTGTTGGGTTGGTTCCGCTCGCTGTGCGACCAAGATCGTCCCTTGTGCAATCACTCCCGCTTGAATCGTCTGATCTCGCTTCGCCGTTTGTTCGAGGACTTGGCCGACAACGGTCATCCTCTCCAACCCGACTTGATTCGCAGCGAGGATTTTCCTCCCCGCACGCGCTATCTGCCCAAGCCGCTTTCTCCAGAAGATGATCAACGCCTGGAACAACGACTCCGCCATACCGACGACCTCGAATCCAACGCCTTGCTGCTCATCCGTTTCACCGGAATCCGCATCGGCGAGTGTATCGATCTTCCCGTGGATTGTCTGCGGCAGGTCCATCAGGATCAATGGTCTCTTCATGTTCCCGTGGGCAAGCTCCATACCGAGCGCTGGGTGCCCGTCGATGAAGACACCCGGCGCATCCTCGATCGCCTTCTGGCCTTGCGCCCTTTGTTTCATCCCTCCCGGTCGGAAAAAAACTCCAGGCTTCTTGCTCCCACGCCGCCGCCGAACCCATCTCCGTTGGCATCAGATTCTCAGCCACGTCTTAGCCGACGCTGCCCGCGACGCCAGCTGCACCACCTCGGTTACCCCGCACCGGCTTCGCCACACTTTTGCAACGACCATGCTGCGCCTCGGTGTCAGTCTGCCCGCTCTCATGCAATTGCTGGGGCACAAAGATATCCGCATGACCATGCGATATCTCGACGTCACGCAGCAAGACTTGCAACGCGAATTTCACTGTGCTCGGCAGAAAACCGCTTCTCTCCATCTCATTCCTAAACTTCCTCTTCCGCAAACCACCACGCCGCAGCTCGTCGACCTCGCCACCATTCGCAGCGCTGTCGCCAACGTTCGTCATCTCCTCCTGCTGTTTCGCCTACAACTGCAAGAGCCCAAGGCTCGCCGCAAACTCCTTCGACTCTCCCAACGCCTTCTCAATCTCAGCCGTGCGCTTGATCACTTCGCCCCAAAATGAGCGCACATTGGCCGGTTAATCCACGCAATGTAACACCGTTGGACCTCATGGCTCCGCTGTGTGTCGTCCTGGCTTTTCGCGTTGTTGCGGGCTGTGGATAGGCTGCCAAGCACCAAGGCCGCGCGATGCCCGGCTTCCCTTTATTTTTGACGTTTCTTGGTGTTCTCTTGCCATCAACAAAATGTCTTGACAAATTATTAGGTGTCGACTACTTCGGTATACCGTAGGACTGCTTGGGAGACGAGCAATGCGAAACAGATCTAAATGGAATGAGATCGGCACCAAATTAGGAGTGTCGCTTGCGATGCTCGCACTTGCGGCGGGCATAGCATTTGCACAGGGAGGTGAAGCAGATATCATCGGCACGGTCACAGACTCTTCTGGCGCGGTTATTCCCACTGCGCAGGTAACACTAACGAACGTCGAGACGGGTGTAACACGTACGGTCACGACGCAGGATGGTCAGTATATATTTTCGCCCGTCTCTCCCGGCACCTACAACATCTCCGTTAAGGCCACGAACTTTCAGACACAGAGCATCACCCATCTCCTGATAAACATCGGCGTGCACCTGACCCAAGACGTGGTAATGAAGGTCGGCAATTCGGAGCAGACCGTGGAAGTGAGTGGGGCAGTACCCGTGGTCGACACCTCATCCCAGAGTGTTGCGGGCATCGTCGACCAAGAACAGATTACCACCCTTCCCATTAACACACGGCAGTACCTCAACCTCGCATTGCTTGAGCCGGGGACGAGCCAAGACGCGACCCGCACGTTTTACAATAACGTGCAGGTCGGCGGAGGCGGATACTTTTACGCGAATGGATTTATGATTGATGGCGTGAGGAACACGTGGGCGGAGCAGGGCGAGCCCCGCCAGAACTTCCCGGAAGGAGCCGTTCAAGAGTTTAAAGTTTACGTAAACCAGTACCCGGCTGAATACGGCCTGTACATGGGCGGTTTGGTGGTAGTGGCAACCAAGAGCGGAACGAACAATTTTCACGGTGAAGTGTTTGAGTACTGGCGCAACGAGGCCCTGAATCGCGACAACCAGTTTCAGCAGGCCGCGGAAAAAGCTGAACATACGGGCAACCCGTTCAATCGGAATCAATACGGCGGTGATATTGGTGGACCGATCATCGCCGACCGAACTCACTTTTACGCTGCTTTCGAGCGGACGCAAACTGCCAGTTCCTACACAATTTTTACAAGCGAACCCCAGTTCTATGGCGCGAATCAGGGCACGTTCAACCAGCCACTCACCGACCAAATGCTGACTGGCCGAGTCGATCACCAAATCAACAACAATCAATCAATCTTTGCGCGGTACGCGCAGGAATGGAACAAACTCACCTTCCAGGGCTGCGGAGGAAGTTTCGAGCAGTTTTGTTATGACGGCTTGATTCCACGGCATTCGTTCGTCGCCGGCCACACGTGGACGCCCACCTTGACAAGCGTAAACGATTTCCGATTCCAGTATGCCTACTCCTCATACCAGCTGGGTCCTCCTGGTCACATCTGGAGTGATGTGAACACCATGGCCACGAATGCTGCTGCCACTGGCCAGTTGCAGATCGCTTACAGCTTCCCGAGCTTCAGTTACGGAGCCGGATATCAAGAGGACGGAGTGGAGAAGCGCTACGAAGGGAGTGACGTCTTTAGCCTCCAGAAGGGACCGCACTCGCTCCGGTTCGGTTTGGACATCAACTACATCCCGTTTATTGACGCCACGGCATTCAATGTGCGCGGTACCTTCACCTTTGGAACGGATCAACTTTTTAATCCAAATGATCCGAATACGATTACCGCTCTTACAAACCCGATTCTCTTCACGGCTTCCCTCCCCGCTGTCGTGAATAGTGTTCCCACATGGGAGCTCGGATTTTTCGCAATGGACGACTGGAAAATTCGCCCTGGGCTCACCCTGAACCTGGGGCTCCGCTACGACCGCGAGCTCGGCTCATTCAACGAGAATCTCAATCTCAAATCTTTCCCCGAACCCATCCCATTCATTGGAAATCCCAGCAATCGCGGCGACGCGAATAATTTTGGTCCGCGTTTTGGGATTGCCTGGGATCCGTTCCACAAGGGAAGAGACGTCTTCAGGGCGGGATTCGGACTTTACTACAACAATATCCAGACGCTTCTGAATTTCAATGAAATTCGCAATTTGTCGGAGTGCAACATCATTATTTCGAACCCCTCCTATCCGGATCCGTACAACGGAAAGAATCCGGCGAGTTTCTGCTCCGCGGCTCCCCCCAACGTCACAGTGCTCGCACCGAACTATCGGAACCCATACTCACAGCAGTATGGCATAGGGTATTCACATCAGTTTACAAACGATTTGGCCCTGCAAGTTGATGGTGTTTATCAGCACGCTTTTCGCGATTTCCGAAACGTGGATTTGAATTTCCCTGATCCCACTACAGGCATTCGGCCCTTGCCCGCCTGGGGTGCGATCCTGCAACAGCAATCCACCTCACAGGCCAAGTACAAAGCCTTATTCGTACGGGCGGACAAACGCTTCAGCCACCGCTACATGTTTACTGTATCCTATACACTTTCCTATGCGAGAGACGACAATCCTCAGAACAGCGTTACGGACTACTCCGACCCGAATCTGGATTGGGGTCCCAGCAATGTGGATCGGCGCAATTCGATTGTCGCGTCCGGGACCGTAAACCTGCCTTGGAGCTTGACGTTGGGTGCGATTTGGACGGCGAGGTCCTCTGTGCCGTTCAGCGCCCTTGCAGCAACGTTCAATGCCGACGGGACGCAGCAGTACGTGCCGGGGACGTCAAGAAACCAGGGTAATAGGGACCTCAACTTGACGGCTGTGAATGCCTATCGCGCCACCCAGGGACTGTCGCCCGTAACTGCGAGCCAGCTCAATTCAAACCCCTACGACAGTTTTGATGTCCATCTCTCGCGCTCATTCAAACTCGGGGCAGAGCGCCATCTTGAAGTGATCGCCCAGGTTTTCAATCTGTTTGGTCACGAAAACTTGGCCGGAGTGTCAGCCGGAACAAGCGGCTACGTCACGAACGCAGCATCTCCGGGTTTCGGGACACTCGGCAGCGCAGGTAATCTTCAGCAAGCAGAGCTCGCTGCTCGGTTTGTATTCTGAAAATTCTTCTCACACTGCGCCGCGCGAGGCGGAAATCGGAACCCACTGGCCGCCACCCCTCGAGGCCGATGCCCGTTTCGCGTAAGCGCTTAGTCAGAGGCTTCCTATTTTGCGTAGCAAAGAGAAGCAAGCATCTCATCGCTGGCAAGGGCGTTGGTCCAGTGGCAAGTTTTTGTGTCATACATCTTTGTCCATTCGGGAGTGTTCAATGCGACGCTTAGCTGTCGTGTCCTTTTTTGTTGTCGGGTCAATCTGCTCCTACATGAGTGAAAGGCGAGGCATTTCCGCTGACGGATCCTCAAGCACCGATAACCATCTTAGTAACGCATTTGCGGCT
>Ga0207008_10168_pt1 | contig 19909 bp, 17 predicted proteins | sample Alteio_BWMinCont_83_FD_153489 | JGI IMG/M metagenome (GOLD analysis project Ga0207008, IMG submission 153489) | Enriched cells from forest soil in Barre Woods Harvard Forest LTER site, Petersham, Massachusetts, United States -... | ecosystem: Environmental > Terrestrial > Soil > Temperate forest >... | reverse complement strand
CAGCTTGATGGTGATCTCCGGTTCAAAGCTGAATCCGTGCGAGCGGATGGGGGTTTCCGCCAGCAGCGCGGTGCGGAACGCTTTGTAACCCGTGCCCATATCGGTGAGGTTGACATCCGCGATCACATTGCACATTCCGGTGATGAAATGGTTGGCGACGGAGTGCCAGTAATACATGACGCGCCGCTCGCCGACAATCATGAAGCGCGAGCCGTACACGGCATCCGCCTTGCCTTCCATCAGCGGTTTCAGCAGGTGCGCGTATTCCCGCGGATCGTATTCGAGGTCGGCGTCCTGAATCAGGCAGTATTCGCCGCGCGCGTGCGCTACGGCGGTGCGGATGGCCGCGCCCTTACCCAGGTTGTGAGGATGGCGCAGCAGGCGGATCTCGGGATGCCTCACCGACATCTGCTCCACGATTCTGTCGGAGCCATCGGTGGAGCCATCGTCGGTGACGATAATTTCCCTCGTCAGGTTCCCCGGCAGCGGCGCCTCCAGCACGCGATCGAGCAGCGCGCCGATGAACTCTTCTTCGTTGTACAGGGGCACCAGGATCGAAACGGAGACGGGAGGGTTGGGCACGAGCGTAACGGCTAGTATAGCGATTCCCGTTCAGCTCTTCCGCGCATAATCGCCCCCGCTGAAGTACTTTTCCAGCCACACGTAAAGGCAAATGAACAAATACCGGCTGCCCATCTCCTGGAGCTTCAGCTTGGACTCGCCCGCCTTACGATTGCGCCAGGTAATGGGCATCGCTGTCCAGGAATAACCCCGCACCACGGTCTTCAGCGGGAGCTCGACGGTGAGATTGAAGTGCGGCGATAAAATCGGACGGCAGCCATCGATGGTGGTGCGGCGGTACGCTTTGAACGCGTTGGTGATATCGTTGAACCTCAAGCCGAACAAGACGCGGATGAAGAAATTGGCCAGCCGGTTGAGCCTCAATTTCAGCCAGGGATAATCGATGACGCCGCCGCCTTTCAAAAACCGTGAGCCGAACACCGCATCCCAGCCTTCATTGAGCAGCTTCCAGTAGGCGACGACCTCCCGGCAATCATCCGATTCATCCGCCATCATGATCACCACGGCATCGCCCTTCATCTGGTCGAAGCCGTACACGATGGCCCGCCCGAACCCGTGCTCGCCGGTGTTCTGGACCGGCCGTAGCGCGGGAACCTTGTGGCCAAGTTCGGTCAACAGGGACCAGGTCTGGTCCGTGCTGCCATCATCCACCACCACGATCTCATGCGGAACGTCGTGCAACCGCAATTCCAAATCCAGGTGCTCCACCATCGAGCAAATGCAGGCCTCCTCATTGCGGGCCGGGACCACGACGCTCAGCAGCGCCAGCGGTTGGTGATCCGAATTGGGTTGGTTGATCACGGAACGCCGCATTGATCGAGCCATCCGGGATTATCTTGGACGTGGCAAGCGATCTCTTCGAGAATCGACTCCAGGTTCTTTTCCGGCGTCCAGTTCATCTGTTCCTGCGCCGCGCGGCTGCTCATCACCAGCCAGGGGATATCGAAGGGTCTGGGTTTCAGATCCGGCAGCGGAGTATTGGCGCGCCCGAAGCGCCCGTCGCACCACGCGTTCAATTGCGCCAGCGACATCGCGTTGCGAATTCCTCCCCCCAGGTTAAGAACGTTGGAGCCGTGCGGCTGGCCCGTTCGCATTTGCGCCGCGATCATCGCTCCCAGATCGTCCGGATGAAACGCGTCCCGCACCTGCCAGCCGTGTCCGCCGAAACCAACGTAACGCAGCGGACGTTTTGCCGCGTGAGCGTGCAGCCAGTACGAAAAAATTCCCTGCTCGGCCGTGCCGAACTGCCCGGCGCCCGCCAGCACGCCGCACCGATTCACCCAAACCGGAAACCCGAAAGTCGCCCCATATTCGAGAGCCATGGTTTCCGAAGCGAGTTTGGTGGCGCCGTACAACGATACCGGCGGCGCGACGGAACAGCACTCGGTCACGCCTTCCGCGCCTACGCCGGACGGGAGGCTCTGCGAGAGATCCAGCCGGAACGCCCCGCCTTCCGCCTGTACGGGAAGTCCGGCCAGCGTGGGAATCGAGTACACGCGGCTGGTGCTGATCAAGATCGCCCCCGCGGCCGAGCGCCGGCAATATTCGAGTGTGTTCACTACGCTCCAGAGGTTGTGCTCCACCAGTTGCCGGCTGCTGGATTTTCCATCCACGCCGGCCAGCACGCTCGGATTGGCGGCGGCGTCGATCACCCAGTCGGCATCCGGTAATGGTTCCAGGTCGCTCGCCATGCGAAGGTCGCCATGATACAGCTTGACCCCGGACTGCCTTAGCTTCGCGCGATTGGTTTCCGCCCCCGGACGCCCCAGATTATCGATCCCGAAGATCTCGGCGTTCTCGATGCGTTCCCGCAAGGATCCGGCCAGACTGCTCCCCACGAATCCGCAGATTCCGGTAATCAGGATTCTCATCGAGCGGGCTGCCTCGCCGCTAACCGGGCCGTCCAGGAAGCAGCGATCTCTTCCACAATCCGGCCGAGCGGCTTGGTGATGCGCCAGGCCGGAAAGTGCTCCTTGATTTTCCGCAAGTCGCTGTAGTAGCAGATATGATCGCCCGTCCGGTTCTGCTCGACATACGTGTACCGCTGCTTTTTCCCGGTGATCGCTTCGGTCATCCGGAAGGCTTCCCAAATCGAGCAGGCGTTGTCCTTCCCGCCGCCCAGATTGTAGACTTCCCCAGGTCTCGGTTTTTTCGAAAACTCAAGCATCATCCCGGCGACGTCTTCCGAATGGATGTTATCGCGAACCTGTTTCCCTTTATACCCAAAGACCTTGTACTCGCGCTCCTCGAAATTGCACTTGATCAGATAGCTTAAAAATCCGTGAAGCTCCACGCCGGAATGATTCGGCCCTGTCAGGCAGCCTCCGCGCAGGCAGCAGGTGGGCATGCCGAAGTACCTGCCGTATTCCTGCACCATCACGTCGGACGCCACCTTGGACGCGCCAAACAGCGAATGCTTGGATTGGTCGATGGAAAAAGTCTCGGCGATGCCGTGGGCGAACTCGGGATCGTCGTAATCCCAGCGCGTTTCGAGCTCCTTCAAGCGGATGGAATTGGGCAGATCCCCGTACACCTTGTTGGTGGACATGTGTACGAACGGAGATTCCGGGCAGGATCGCCGCGCTGCTTCCAGCAGATTTAGCGTCCCTACGGCGTTGGTGTCAAAATCGTCGAAGGGAATGGCCGCCGCGCGATCATGGGAGGGTTGCGCCGCGGTGTGGATGATCACGGCCGGCTTCAGCTCGGCCACCAGATCCAGCACGCCTTGGCGGTCCCGCATGTCGACCGAATAATGCCGATAATCGGGAATTGAATCGCGTAAAAGCTGCAATGTCCAACTCGTATCGCCTTCCGGTCCGAAGAAGACGGCGCGCTGGTTATTGTCCAACCCGGCGATCTGGAACCCCTCCCGGCTGAAGTACCGGCACACCTCGGAGCCGATCAGCCCGCACGATCCGGTCACCAGCGTCAAGCCGTTCCGCATATGGAACCAATAATACAATGCGCACCATGGCGCGCGACAGGCGATACTCTTCTATGATGAGTCCGCCGAGCCGCTTCTCATGAAACCGATCCGCGTGCTCGCCATTCTGGAAGCCTCGACCATCACGGGTCCCGCGAAAAACCTGCTGGATTTCGCCCGGATCGCCCGTGAGGAACGTTTCGACCCGCGCGTCGAAGTTTCTATCGCCGTTTTCACAAGAGCAGGAGACTCCGGTGTGTTTCTCGATGCCGCCGCAGCCGCGGGAATCGCCGTGCACTCGATTCCGGAGCGCGCGCGCTTCGATCGCTCCGTGCTGGCGCGCCTCCGCTTGCTCGCCGGCGACCTCACCCCGGATATTCTCCAGACCCACGCCGTGAAATCGCACTTCCTGCTGCGCGCCAGCGGACTCCACGGCAGCCTGCCCTGGATCGCGTTTCATCACGGCTACACTTGGCCGGATCTGCGCGCTCAGGTTTACAATCAGCTCGATCGCTGGTCGCTCCGCGCGGCGCGCCGCGTGGTCACGGTCAGCATCCCTTTTCGCGAGGAATTGTCGCAGCGCGGTGTTCCCCGGGAGCGAATCACGGTCCTCCACAATGCCATCGACCCCAGCTGGGCCGCGGGAGCGCGTGAATCCGGCGGCGCATTGCGCGCGGAGTTGGGCATTGCCGCGGACCGGAAGATCGTCCTGATCGTCGGCCGCCTGTCGCGGGAAAAGGATCATCTCACGCTGCTCGATGCCATCGCGTCGATTCGCGCGCAGGGCACGATTGTCCCGCATTTGCTTATGGTCGGGGAAGGCCCGGAACGGCCGCGCATTGAGGAGCGCATTCGCACGCTGAATCTGGCTGCGCACGTCACCATGACAGGACAGGCGCTCTCCGCCCAGCCGTATTACGGAATCGCGGATGCCGCCGTGCTCTCTTCGCGCAGCGAGGGATCGCCCAACGCGCTGCTCGAAGCGATGGCCGCGCGCGTTCCCGTGGTGGCGACGGCCGTCGGCGGGGTGCCCGAAATGGTCACGGACCGTGAAACCGCTTTGCTGGTCTCCCCCGGCGATCGTGAGGGGATAGCGCGCGCTCTCTCCGCGGCGCTGACCGATCGCGGCATGGCGGAATCCCTGCGCTCGCTCGCCCACCGCCTGGTCGAGGACCGCTACTCTCCGGAGCGCCGGGCGCGCGCGTTGTGCGGGATTTATGGTGAGCTGCTCGTCTGTTCGTGAGCCTTCCATCCCAGAATGCGCCGGCGCAGCGACAGCCAGGCTGGGCCCGCCATCCCTTTTAATAAGAGCTTCTTCCCGTTCCAAAAAAGATAGCGTTGCAAGCGGGGCCGGATTTCGCCCGCGATTACCGAGGCGGCCCATCCAGCGGAAACGCCCTGCTGGATCGTGAAGCGCCCCGCCAGCGTACAGCCCTCCACCACATGTGTCGAAGTCACCGGTTCGGAAGTGTACAGGAGCCGGATGCCGGCTCGTGCCGCTGCGGATGCGACGCGGCGCGAATAGTAGCCGGCGGGAATGGAGGCCGTCGTCACCGGCTCTCCCAGCAGACGCTCCAGCGTGCGCACGCTTTCGCTCCATTCACGATTCAGCTCCTCTGGCGTGCACCCTGAAATCCGCGCGGGGTGGGAGCAGGAATGACTTCCGATGATGTGCCCCCGTTTGCGAAGCGCGATCAACTGCGCCCCGTTCAGGAATCCCCGGGTTCCGATGCGATCGGTGGTAATGAAGAAATGCCCGGTCCAGCCGAACTCTTCGAGCATCCCAGCCACCGGAGAGTACGCGCTCGAGCCCCCATCGTCGAACGTCAGCAGCGGACGCCCGCCTGCGGAAACGCGCGCGATGGACTCTAAATGCCTGCGAAACTCGGTCTGCTCCAGTTTGTAAAGGTTTGGACCCGGCCCCTGAAATCCGCTCAAATCGAAGCGCTGGTCCGGCACGACGTCATGGTACAGCAGCGCGGTGGTCTTCATCGTGCGTGGACGGCCTTCCGCGCCGCGCTCTTCCAGCGCAAGTAGGCGCTCAACCACGGCTGGCCCCAGGCCCGCGACGGCCGCCCCGACGTATCGATCGGTATTGCCGTGCCCGCCACGATCTCGCGGAATTTCGCCTCCAGGCCATTCAGATTGTCGAACACCACCCGGTGCTGGATGCTGTTGTGCGATTCAAGAGATTCATCATATTCGCACCGGTAATACCCATACACTGGACCGGTGTCGACACCCGGATCGACTTGCAGCAGCGTCATTCCGACATTGCCCGTGTCCCGACTCGCCAGCGCCCAAAAACACCCATGCGCGTTGCGATATTCCGGACAAACGCCCGGATGCATCACGAACGCGCCCCGGGACGCCAGACGGAAAATCCGTTCGGCGAGGATGCTCTTACAGCGGGCCACAATGACCTCGGGCTTGAGCTCCCGCAGGAACTGCTCCGTTTCCTTACTATTGGGGCTCCCCGTCGCCAGAATCTTCGTGGAAGACGGAATCGGCGGATAAACCGCCTCCAGCCGGCGAAGCGTTTCTGCGGCCCAAACCCGGTCCCGCGAGGCGATCCGCAAGCGGCTGTACAGGCGAAACGCAAGCACATCCAGGAAACGGAGCGGCCCGACTCGCCGGACTTCCTTCCAGATGCGCTTCCAAAGACGGGCGTTTTCTTCCCGAATCACCACCATCCCCGCCAAGTCCGTGAAAGAAGCCAGCCAGCGAGCCAAACCGGACTGATTCAGCGGCTGGCCGTCATGGCAGATGAGGACGAAGCGGCTGCGCTCGGAGGTCATGCATTCCCTGTGCCTCCAGCCCCCGGAATTTCTCGCTCAAATCCAGCCGCGCATGCGGTAATAGCCGATCTTGACGAACTCGCCCGTCAATTCCAAAAAAATCTTCCACCGATTCCGCCAGTCCCTCGATCGTTTGAACATGTCGGGAGCCGGGCGCGGCGCTATCTTCATCCCGGCCTTCGCAAACGCGCGGCTCGCCCGCCACATGTGAAAATCGCTCGTGAGAAGAACGAAAGGTCCGGTCATCCCGCCGGCCACTTTTGCGGTATTCACTGCGTTCTCCCGGGTGCTCGAAGAGCGATCCTCCGTGACAATGGCCTCGCGAGGGACTCCCCTCCATACCAGGTAGTCCCGCATGGCGGCGGTGGTGACGGCATCGCCGCTCACCACCAGTTGCTTGAATCCGGAGTCGCGCCAGACGTCCGCGGCGAAAACACAACGCCAGAACGTGTTCTCTCCCAGCGATCCATTGTCCAGCGCGTCGCTACCCAGCACCACCAGCACGTTGCCGCGCGGCTCCGTCCAGGGTCCCGTAAGGAATCCGCCGTACCACTGCGGTGGAACCAGCGTGGCCGCCGCCAGCACAAATCCCAGACAGAAAAAGACCCGTGCTATCCAGCGTAATCCGCGCGAAACGACCCCCTTCATCACGTCCACTATACCCGGTCCCCTGGAATGGAACAGGGTGTTTGCAAATCGCCTATCCTGGGGTTTCGCCGCCCCTTACGTTCGGATGCAAATTTTATTCCTCTCCCCGCGCCAGTGCTGGCCTGCCGTCAGTGGAGCAAAGCTGCGCGAATTTCACCTCTGCAAGGCGCTCGGCGCTCGCGCCGCTCTGCATTACGTGTTTTTTTCGGCGCTGCAAGCATCTCCGCCCACCGCCGCGGAACTTCCCTTCTGCCAGGCGATCACCGCCCTGCCTCCGGTCCGCCCCTACTCCGTAGGCAAATTGATCCGCGGAGTATTCGGTCGAGCGCCTCTCTCCGTGCTGAACTACACGGCGCCCGCGATGGCGGACGCGATCCTCCGGGTCGCCCCCTCCGCACCGTTTGACCTGGTGCATTTGGAAAGCGTCCACCTGGCCGCCTTTGAGCCGTTGCTGCGGCGCCTGCTTCCCCAGGCGCGCATCGTCTACGATTGGCACAATATCGAGTCGGATCTTTTGTTCCAGTACGCCTCCCAGGCGCCCAGCCCCGCAAAGAAGCTTTATTCCGCGATCACCGCCCGAAAAATGGCCGCCCTGGAACTGCGCCTCCTGCATTCCGCCTATGGACACATCGTGTGCAGCGCGCGCGAGCGAGACGAGCTGGCCGCCCTGGCCCCTGCCGCGCGGATCGAAGTGATCGAGAACGGAGTGGATGCAGCCCGGTTTCCCGCAGCTCCACGCCCCGCCACTTCCCGGAATCGAATCGTATTCGTGGGGCTGCTGAATAACCAGGCCAACATGAAGGCGGTCCTCTGGTTCACTCAGCGGATTTGGCCGGCGCTCCACCAGCGATTCCCGCACTGGAAGCTCACTCTCGTCGGAGCCGATCCGGCGCCCGCCGTGCTCGCTCTGGCCCGCGAGCCGAGTGTGGAGGTTACCGGCACCGTCCCCGACGTGGCGCCCTATTATGAGGAGGCGATTGCGGCTGTAGTGCCGCTCCTCTCTGGTTCCGGCACACGCCTGAAGATCCTCGAAGCGATGGCCGCCGGCGTGCCGGTCGTATCCACTCCCATCGGCGCCGAAGGTCTCGACATCTCGGACGGCGAAAATATCCTGCTGGCGCCCGCGGATACTCCCGGCTATCTGGAGCAATGGATCGCGTCACTCGAAGCGCTCGCCTCTCAGGGACCTCGGTGGATCAAGCTCGCCGCCGCCGGCCGCACCGTGGTCGAATCCCGCTACAACTGGGATGTGATCGGCGCGAAGCTGTTCGATACTTACAGCCGCTGGCTGAGCGCTTCTTAAGTTTCTCTAGCTCGGCCTTTGGGAGAGCAGCGCTTCCGGCAGGAAGGATATAATATGTTTTATCCAAGTTTTCTCGCGAATTATGAAGGTTTCTGAGGCCCTGGAGATCGTGCATGGAGCGGATTCGCGGGCGCGCCCGTTTCACGTGGTTCTGGCCTGTAGCTTTACTCCGCTGCATCTCCAGACTTTTGTGGCCGCGCACTTGCAGCGGCGCCTGCTGGACCGGAAAGTGACGCTCGCAACGGGGCTGTACGGCGACCTGCTCGGAGTCCTGCGCAAGGTTCGCACGATGCAAGCGGACGCCATCGCCGTCGTGCTCGAGTGGGCGGACCTCGACCCGCGCCTGGGCTATCGCAATCTGGGTGGATGGGGACCGGCCGAGGAGCCGGACATCCTGCAACAGGCCGAGCGCGGCATCACGGAGATGCGCCGCGCGGTGGAACAGGCCGCGCAAGGCGCTCCGGTGGCGATCTCTCTTCCGACCCTGCGGCTTCCGCCCGCGTTCCATACCGCCGCCTGGCAGGCGGGCAGCACCGAAGCATCCCTGACCGCAGCGGTATCGCAATTCGCTGCGGATCTGGCGAAACTGCCCCGGACCTTCCTGGTGAACCGGGAACAGCTCGACGCCGCCTCGCCCCCCGACGCCCGCTTCGACTTGAAGTCGGAGTTGTTCGCGGGATTGCCGTACAGCATCGCGCACGCTTCCGCGCTCGGGGAGGCTGTCGCGCACTTGATCGCGCCGCCCGCGCCGAAGAAGGGCATCATCACTGACCTCGACGATACCTTCTGGAGCGGCATCGTCGGCGAAGTCGGAAGCAACGGCGTGTCCTGGGATTTGAACTCGCACGCCCAGATCCACGGCCTGTACCAGCAGGTGCTCCGCGCCCTCGCCGATCAGGGGGTGCTGGTCGCGATCGCCAGCAAGAACGATCCCGCGGTTGTCGATCGCGCCCTCGAACGCGCCGACGTGATCGTGCCGCGCGACAAGCTTTTTCCCATCGAGGTGCACTGGCACGCCAAGTCTGGCTCGGTCGGCCGCGTCCTCAAGGCCTGGAATGTCGCCGCGGATTCGGTCGTGTTCGTCGACGACAGCCCCATGGAGCTGGAAGAAGTAAAGCAGGCGCATCCAGGAATCGAATGCCTGCGCTTTCCGGGCCAGGATTACAAGTCGGCGGAGGCTTTCCTGCGCCGCCTCCGCGACCTGTTCGGCCGCCCGCATCTTTCCGAGGAAGACGCCTTGCGCCGCGACAGCTTGCGCCACGCGAAGCAGTTCACCGAAGAGCTAGAGGATGCCTCCGACGATTTCCTGCGGCAGATCAACTCCGTGGTGACGGTGGAGCGCGCGGCCGCCGCGGCCGACCCCCGTTCGCGCGAGCTGGTCAACAAGACCAACCAATTCAACCTGAACGCCCGCCGGTATGAAGAAGCCGAGTGGGACCTGGCGGCCCGCCGCGAAGGAGCGTTCGTATGGTCGCTGGCGTATCAGGATAAGTTCGGTCCTCTGGGAAAAATTGCCGTGATCGGAGGCCAGTGCCAGAACGGCTGCCTCGCGATCGACGTGTGGGTGATGAGCTGCCGCGCCTTCGCGCGCCGCATCGAGCATCAATGCCTCAGCCTGCTGTTCGAGCAACCCGGCGTCGAAGAGATCGCGTTTTGTTTCCGGGCCACCGAACGCAACGGCCCCTTGCAGGAGTTCCTGACCGGCATCCTGGGCGAACCGCCCACGCCCGGAGCAAGACTTCGCCGCGAGGATTTTCTGCGCCGCTGCCCACCGCTATTTCACAGGTTCCAGTCGAGGGAAACATGAACCCAATTCACGCGCGGCTGATCCACTGTTTCAGCCTCGTTTTCCCGGCCTTGCCGCCGGAGCAGATCCGGGCGGCGACCCCGCGCAACGTCGCCGCGTGGGACTCCGTCGCGGCCATCTCCCTGGTCAACGTGATCGAGGAGGAATTCAACACCCAGATCGATTTTGAGGATATGGCGGAGCTGAACTCTTTCGACGCCATCGCCAACTATCTGACCGAGCGCGTACCGGCGGGCGATTAGGCGCCATGGACGGCACCGAGCTGCTGGGCCGGCTTCATCACCTGGGATTCGTGGTAGCGTCGATCCAGGAAGCTCTCCCGGGTTTTCTGCGGTCGCTCGATGCGCAGGCGGCCACCGGCATCATTCACGATCCGCTGCAAAAGGTGAACGTGCTGTTTCTGCGGACCGGTCCCGCGGAGCCAGTGTTGATTGAGCTGGTCGAGCCGGCCGCGGAAGACTCGCCGGTGCGGCGCTTCCTCGAAAAGGGCGGCGGCATGAATCATGTGTGTTACCAGGTGCCGGACATCGGCAATGCGATCGAGGAGATGAAAACCCGCAAGGCGGTGCTGGTCAACCCGCCCAAGCCCGCGGTGGCGTTTGACGGCCGCCAGGTGGCCTGGGTGATGACGCGCGAGTGGCTGCTGATCGAACTGCTGGAAGCGGAGCCGGCCGGCCGATAACACTTATATGCTGCGATCCTTCACGCTGCGGGTGCAACGGGGCGAGGGCCCGTTCTACGGCTTCCTCAAGCGCTCCTACTTCCGCGTGCTGCGGTTCAGCTTCACGCCGCGGCTGACCAAGCCGTTCTTCCACTTCCTGTACTATTTCCACCAGAACTTCCTGCTGGCGGTGCGCCAATTCTTGAACATCGTTTATTTCGGCCCTCTGTTCAAATCGCGCTGCGCTTCGGTGGGAAAGAATCTCCACGTGTGGAGACTTCCCTATCTCAGGGGACCGATCGAAGTTTTCATCGGCGACGATGTGGAAATCTTCGGCAAAGTCACCATCTTCAGCGGCCGGATTTTTGAGCACCCGCGGCTGGTGATCGGAAACCGCGTGGATATCGGCCACGAGATTCAGTTTTCGATTAACCGGGAAGTGGTGATCGAGGACGAGGTCAACATCGCGTCCCTGGTCCACATTACCGATACGGACGCGCATCCCCGCGATACGGAAGCTCGCGTCCAAGGCGCCGCCGCCCCTCCCGACGAGATCAAGCCGGTTCGCATCTGCCGGCGCGCCTGGCTGGGCGGAGGCTGCTGGATCATGAAAGGCGTGACCATCGGCGAAGGTGCGGTAGTCGGCGTCAACAGCGTGGTCCTGACCGACGTTCCTCCGTATGCCGTGGTGATGGGAAATCCGGCGCGGATCGTGGTCAAGGACGTTCGTCCGGCCCCCCCGCAGCCGGCGGCTCCTTAGAGCAATAATATAGTTGACGGCTGAGGCGAAGTGGAAGCGCCAACGGGAGAAAAAGCGCCCAAAGAAATAGCCATGTCGTTTCACGTAGGCGGACACAAGCCAATATCGCCGCCAGAACGGCTCCCTGCGTTTGGGTGCAGAAGGCGCCTACAGTTAATTGCGCTGGGGTGTCTCCCCTTGGGTGGTCTGTTCAGAATCATCCATGGCGTCGATGCAGTTTTAAGTTGGTGGGGTGAACCAGTCTATTCGGACGGGCTCATTGCGGGCGGAGTGATCATAATTCTTGTTGCTCTGATCCCTTCAGCCTGGATAGAAACGGCTGCGAAACGGTGAGGCAAACGGTCCGCCTGCGATTTTGTTTAACTATATTATTGCCCTCCTTAGAGTATGCCCAGGACGAAGGTCACCTTCGATACAGTCCGCGAGATTGGCCTCGCGCTGCCGGACGTGGAGGAGAGCTCGATGTACGGTTCGCTTGCGCTGAAGGTGCGCGGAAGCCTCCTGACATGCATGGCCATTAATAAATCGGCCGAACCGGGATCGCTCGCCGTCAGGATAGATTTCGATCAGCGTTCCGGGCTGCTGGCGGAAGCTCCGGACACCTACTACGTGACGGATCACTACGTCAATTATCCCTTCGTGCTCGTGAGATTATCCCGGATCAAGACAGACGAGCTGCGGGACCTCCTCGGCGCGGCGTGGCGCTTCGTCACGACCAAAACGAAGCGGACGGCATCGCGCCCCGTCAGAGGAAAACTCGCTACGGCCAGACGAAAAACTTAGATATACTTGCCTCAAGAGTGCCCGCGCGTCCGGAAAGGCCGTTGGAATAATGCGTTCGATCGGATTCGCTGGCGTGCTGCTCGCGGCGGGGGCTGGCCTCTGCCACGCGCAGAGCCAAGGCGCTGCGGTGCAGTGCGTCATCAGCGCCGCCCCCGCTCCACTCGCCCGGCAAGAAGGTGTCACGGAGCTGGTCGCGGACTTGCTCTTGACCTGCACCGGCGGGACACCGACACCCCCCGGCCAGACCATCCCGCAAGTCAATATCAGATTGACGCTCAATACGGCGGTCACCAGCAAGCTGCTTCCAAACGGCGGCAGCGAAGCCTTGCTGCTGATTGACGATCCGCTGGGTCCTTCGAATCCGCAGACTCCTCAGGTCGCCTGCACCAATATCACCGCGGGGTGTCCCGTGCAGGGCACCGGCGGCGTGCCCAATCCGTTTACGATGCCGGGAATTCCCAATGTCTTCGAAGGCCGACAAGTGTCCCCGAATGCGCTCGAATGGGACCGGGTTCCCATTGACCCGCCGGCCGCCGGCGGGAATCGCCTCTTCCGCATCACCAATGTCCGCGCCAACGCCAACCAATTGGGCGTCGGCGCCACAACGGCTCCCGCGCAGATCGCCGGATTTATTTCTATCAGCGGATCGGCTGGCAATATCCTGGTCGCGAATCCGCAGCATACCGTGGCGTTGGTTCAGCCGGGGCTCGCCATCGCAACCACCCCGGTCAGTCTCCAGCAGTGCCCCGGCGTCAACGGAGGCAACATCTTCAATCCCAATCCCGCCGGGCATGGGGCGACCTTCCACCTCCTGATCAAGGAGCAAGCTCAGAACGCGCTAAAGCGCCAGAACGTCGCCACCAGTTTGACGGATCCCAATGCCGGCGGTGTGCAGAACGTGCCGGGACAGATTCCTCCCTACGTCGAGAGCGGCTTCATTCCGGACCCCAACACCGGCTTGCCTCCCGGCGTGGGCACGGTCGACTCGGGAAGCTTGATCCAGGTGATCGTTTCCGGTCTCCCTTCCGGTGTCAGCATTCAGGTGCCGGCCACCATTCCGCTGATTGCCGAGGGCTCCCGCGACGGAACCGCCATCACTCTTCTGGCAGGCGGCGGCGCCACCATCGGAACCGATGTGCAGTTCACTCCCGCGCTGAGCACCGGCTCCGTCGTTTTCTATCTAGATGTAGTCGAAACCGCTAATCTCACCACGCCCCCCAAACTGCTGGACCTGCCCATCGCTCTCATCGGACAGGCTGCCTCCGTGCCCGCGCATATTTCGGCCACGGCCTCATTTCCCGCGGCCGTGAATCCGCAAACCACGCTCTTTGCGGCGGATTCCCCGCGTGCTCCGCTCCGCCCGATTTTTCAACCCGTCTCGGATACCGGCATCGTGGCCGCCTTGAGTCCCAATTTTGCCGGAGCCAGCGTGGTCGATTGCAACAACACCACCAGCACCTTGACCGCCTCCGGCACGGCCACCGTCAATTTCATCGAAGGCCCGGGGACCACGGCTCCGTTGAGCTACAATCTCGGCATCGTATCCACCGGACCGCCCGTTCCCAACGTCGTGGTGTCAACCGACCCCCCGGCCGCATGGTTGAACGTAAGCCTGAATCAGACCACCACACCCGCGACCGCGACGTTTTCCGTCAATCTCTCCAACGCTCCGTCGAACGCTTCCACCAACGTGATTTTCACTTCCTCGAGCGTGGCCGGCACGCTTCTGACGGTGCCGGTGACTCTGGCCGCGACACCGGGACCCTGGTTCATTCGTTACGGAATCGCAAACCTAGGGAGTTATGTGAATGACGCCATCGCCCCCGGGGAGCCCTTCGTCCTGTTCGGCGGCAATGAATTCGGACCGTCCGTGCTGGCGGGCGCGGCGCTCGACTCCGGCGGCCTCGTCGCGACCCTTATCGGGAACACGCAAGTCCTGTTCGATTCGAATCCCGTCCCGTTGTCTTACGTCGTGGATGCCAACGGCTTCGGTCAGCTTGCCGGCTTCGCGCCTTTCGCGCTCGATGGCAAGAGCCAGACCCTGGTCCAGGTGATCTACAACTCGGTTGCCTCGCCCGTGGTCGCCCTGCCGGTGCTCGATGCGGTGCCGGGGCTGTTCACCGCCGACCAGAGCGGCGGAGGGCCGGGAGCGATCCTGAATCAGGACGGCACAGTGAATGGACCCGCCAATCCGGATGCGGTCGGCAACGTCATCGCCCTGTACGGCGGCGGAGCGGGCCAGACCACGCCCGCGGGCCGCGATGGCGCCTTCGCCGGCGTGGTCGCGCCCTTGAGCACGCTGAACCTGCCGCTGAAAGTATTCATCGATGGAATCCTGGCGGCCGACGTTCCCTATGCGGGTCCGGCCCCGCAACTGGAGGAAGGCCTGTTCCAGATCAATGTGCGAATTCCGCAGGGCGTCCACGCTCCCGGGGATGTGTCCGTGCTGGTGCAGATCGGCGATAAAATGACCCAGCCGGGCGTGACCGTCTCGGTGAAGTAATCAGCCGGCCGTCTGCCGCTCCAGCCAATGCTCCAGCAGCAGCAGGCTCCACAACTGCTGAGGAACCCACCGCCGCGCGCGCGCCTCCGCGATCGGAGCCGCCAGCGAACCGGGCCGCACCCAGCCCTGCCGCTCCAGTTCATTGGGTCGAGTCAGCACGTCCAGAGCGGAGGTCCACCGGTCGCCCAGCCAGCGCTCCACCGGCACGGTGAATCCCTGCTTGACGCGATCGGCCACCGCCGGGCTCACGCGCCGGCGCGCGATTTCCCGCAGCACCGCCTTCAGCACGCCGCCCCGAAAGCGCAGCGCCGGAGGCAGCGACGCGGCGAATTCCCACAGCTTCTGATCCAGAAACGGCGCCCGCGATTCCAGCGAATAATACATCGTCGCACCATCCACCTTGGGAATGAACTCGCCGTCGAAATGCATCCGGTGCTGATACTTCAGCACGTCGGCGAACAAATGCCGGGCCGAATCGAAGCTGGGCGCCAGCGTGTGATGCGGAAGAGTAGCGCCGCGCAGCCGCTCCCCTAGGATGCCGCAACGCTCATAGTAGGGCATCCGGTTGCTTGCGTCCGTATACGCCCTCAATCCGGAAGTGCTGTATCCGAGAAAATTCCGCATCCGTCCCAGCGGACCGATCCGAGGCAGCCAGCCCGCCGCCGCGCGCACCACCGGCGCGGCGAATGCCGGAATCCGCGCCGCCGTCCGCTGCGCCAGCCACGCGTTGTACAAAAACGGATAGCCCAGAAACACGTCGTCGCCGCCGTCGCCGGTGAGCACCACTGTGGCCATCGGCTTGATCGACCGCGAGACTCGCAGCATGGCTTGCGCGCTGGGGCTCGCGAAGGGTTCCGAATACGCCAGCTCCATCTCCTCCAGCATCTCGGGACGCGCCGCGGGCAGCTCCACCACTTCGTGCGGGATGCCCAGCTGCCGTGCCGTCTGGCGCGCCTGTTCGGTCTCGTCGCTCGAGTCCCCGCGCGCCCCCACCGTGAACGCGGTCACGTTGGCGTTCAACTGCGCCAGCGCCCAGCACACCAGCGTCGAATCCACGCCTCCGCTCAACAAGGCGCTGATAGGCACGTCCGAAACCAGGCGCAGCCGGGTGGATTCCACGATCAGCCGCTCGGTCTCCTCCACTGCTTCGTCGAAAGTAGTCTTCGACCTCTCATCCCACTGCGGCACGGACCAGTAAACGCGCTCGGAGCTCTCGCCATTCTTCCACTGGAGAATGGTGGCCGGCGGCAGTTTCCGAACGCCCTGGTAAATACATTGGTCGCCGGCGACATTCCCGCAGTCCAGAAATTGCAGCAGCGCGGCGGAATCGACGTCTCCGCGCAGGCCTCCCGCGCCCAGCGCGCCGGCGGTGGAGGCAAAGGCAATCTCCCCGTTCCGCTCCGCATACAGCAGCGGTTTGACCCCCAGCCGGTCCCGCACCAGGCTTAGCGTACGATTCGGCTCGTCCCAGACCGCGAAGGCGAACATTCCGCGCAACCGCGAAGTCAGTTTATCGATGCCCCATTCCTGGTAGCCCCGCACCAGCACTTCCGTATCGCACTGGGAACGGAACTCGCGGCCGCGTTGTTGGAGTTCCTCGCGCAACTCCGAAAAGTTGTAGATGCAGCCGTTGAACACCACGCCCACGGAGCGATCCTCGGAAAGCATGGGCTGGTGCCCCCCCGGGCTCAGGTCGATGATCGCCAGCCGCCGGTGTCCGAGTGCCGCCCCCGGCCACGCTTCAAAGCCCTCGGAATCGGGCCCCCGGCGGAGCATCGCGCACATCATCCGGCGAACGGCCGGCTCGATCTCGTTCGGCCGCTCTGGTGCGATCAATCCTGCGATGCCACACATGGAAATTTAGTGATCCGGCTTGCCCACGCGCCGTCAACGATAACGGTTAAACCGGAAGCGGTTGGAGGAAACCGTGCGGGACGGTGCCGGCGGGACCGCCGCCGCGGCCATGGCCGGACGGGGCGCGGCCATGTTCACACCAACCATGTTCACACCAGCCGGGCTCATCCGAACCGGCGCCGCCGCAGCCAGCTCACGGCCGACTGCCGCGCTCACCGCGAGCGCCAGACCCGCAAACGCCGGGAGATAGAAGTAGTACCCGAAATTCAGAAAGAATATCGCGACGCAATAACCCACCCATGCGGCCAGGAGGCAGAAGCAAGCCGCAGCTTTTTCCTGTTGTGCCGGGATTCCCCGCAAATTTTTCCAGATCCGCAACAGCAGCAGGAAGGGCGAAATCATTCCCGCCAGATAAAGCAACAGGCCGGGAAATCCATTATCGGCCGAAATCTGGGTATAGGAATTGTGCGCTTCAATGTAGGCGGCAATGTGTTCCGTCGAGCCGGCTTCCTTTTCTCTCCCTTCGAAATTCCCGAACTGCCCCGGACCCACCCCTAACAGCGGGTGTGTCACCGTTGCCAGCAGGCTCTCCAACAGCAATTGCTTGCGAAGCGACGCCGATTGCGTCTGTTCCGCCCGGGAACCGGATTGCGCCGAAAACGACGTCAGCCGCAGCAGTACGTCTTGAGGCAGGAATGGCGTAACTACCGCAAAAGACAAAGCCAGAGTAAACACAAGCGCCACCCGCATGCGCGTGCTAGCCTTCATCAGAGCAAAGCCGGCGGCGGACAACAGCCCGAGCAGGGCGCCCCTCGATCCCGACGCCAGGATCAAGTAAATTCCATATAGCACCACTACGGAGCCGGTCACCCGCAACACGGTTCGCATCAACAACACTCGCGGCGGGTGCATCACCATGTAGATCACAAAAGGCACCACCATCAACAGTTGGCCGGCGTAATCGTTCGGATTCCCGATCGTCTCGGACTCCAGCCCCACCCGATCGCCGTAGGTTTGACCGAACGCCAACCCCGTGACAACATTGATTACGCCGGATACTCCGATGGTGCAGAGCACCAAGCGGCAGTCCTTCCAGGTCATTGGCAGCCCGGCCAGCAGAATCATGATGGGGAATTGCGCCCGCAGGAAATCGAAGACCGTGTTAAAGGAGCCGCCCCTCCACACGCTGAACGGAATCGACACCACCATCCACACAACGAATGCGGACCAATAAAAAATCGCGCGCTCGGAAAAAGCCCGGCGGAGCCCCCCGGACAGCACCAGACCCACCAGAGCCGGAACGCTGAAGACGTAGAGAAGATGGTTGCTGAACTGATAATGGGCGGCGAGCGTCTCGTGCAGGCGGGTATAGAACAGCACCAGCAGGCCCAGCAAAAAATACAGCCCTACGCGCCGGAGAACGCTGTCAATCTGAGGGTCCTGGCGGAGGGCCTGACCGGCAGGAACCCCGGCCAACGGTTGGCTGGGCGGCTTTGGGAATGCGGTCGAAAGGGATTGACTCGTTGTCGGGGAAGGCACTGATTATACTCCTTCACAGGATACCATCGGCCAACCAGCATTTTCCGGTAGTGTCCTTACGGTGCGTAACATTAGGACACTACCCATTTTCCAATACCGCGTTTACTTTTACTCATCCATGCGAAGTCCTCCGCAATTCCGACCTGTGCCCCGCATCGGTGAGCGTCCGCTCCTGCTGCGCCAGATCCAGATCATGCTCCACCATGCGCCGGACCATTTCTGAGAATCCCACCCTCGGCTGCCACCCCAGCTGCTCCCGCGCCTTCGAGGAATCCCCCAGCAGGTAATCGACCTCCGTGGGCCGCAGGTACCGCGCGTCGGTCTCCACCAAGGCATGCCAATCCAGTCCATAGCGCGCCGCCGCCTCATCCAGAAACTCGCGCACCGACCGCGATTCGCCCGTCGCGATCACAAAGTCCCCCGGCGTCTCCTGTTGCAGCATCCGCCACATCGCTTCCACGTAATCGCCGGCGTAGCCCCAATCCCGCCGAGCCTCCAGATTGCCCAGGAACAACTTCTCTTGCAGCCCCATCTTGATCCGTCCCAGCCCGCGCGTGATCTTGCGCGTCACGAACGTCTCCCCACGCCGCTCCGATTCGTGGTTGAACAGAATCCCGTTCGATACAAACATCCCGTACGCTTCCCGATAGTTCACCGCATACCAGTGCGCCGCCACCTTGCTGACCGCATAAGGACTGCGCGGATAAAACGCCGTGCTCTCGTTCTGCGGAGGCTTCGCCGCGCCGAACATCTCGGAAGAGCCGGCCTGATAAATCTTCACCGGCTTGCCCGTTACCTTCATGTGGTCGCGCACCGTTTCGAGCAAGCGCAGCGTTCCCGTCGCCACCACATCCGCGGTGTATTCCGGCTGGTCGAAGCTGACCCGCACGTGCGACTGCGCCGCCAGATGGTAGATCTCATCCGGCTGCACCGTCTCGATGGTGCGCCGCAATCCGGTGCCATCGGCAACATCCCCGTAGTGCAGAAACAGGGCCGCGTTTTGCTCATGCGGATCGGCATAAATCGGATCCAGACGCCCCGTGCTGAACGTGGACGCCCTTCGGATCAGACCATGCACCTCATACTTCTTCGCCAGCAGAAACTCCGCCAGAAAAGATCCGTCCTGTCCGGTAATTCCCGTAATAAATGCTGTCTTCATACAAACTTGATTTTCCGCATCGCTTTCGCCACCATCCGCAGCAGCAGCATCCCGTGGCTCCATCTCTGGATGTTGGTTTCCCCGTACCGCCGCCAGCGATCGAATCCGCCGGCAAATCCGGTCCAGTATTCCAGCCGCTCCTGCCGGTAAGTCCGATATTTCGCGCTTTCTCCCCGTCGCGCGCGGCAGTGGTGCTCACAGAGGTCTTATCGGGGTGTGGCAAAGCGAAAGCCTGGCTCCAGTATCACACTTCCTTCCCGGATTGCCGGCCATTTCGTCGGGAGCCGTATACCGCTTATCGGCCGGATCTCGCCGCTCTTTAGCCAGGTTGTATTATTATGTTGTTGTTCCCGACTCCGCCGCGCCAGTCTCCAGCCCGATAACATGGATGATCCCCTAGCTCCCTTCGCCGCGATCATGCGCCGGCATGGCGTGCGCTCCACCGCCGCGGAATTCCACGCCGCCGTCAACGTCTCTTTCCATCGCTTCGAATCCGAAGTGTACGACCAGTTGCATCGCGACATGTGGGAGAGTCTGCCCCAGCAGATCGCGCTCCTGGCCGAGGACTGTTTGCGCGGCGAAATGCCGG
>Ga0207008_10165_pt1 | contig 19925 bp, 16 predicted proteins | sample Alteio_BWMinCont_83_FD_153489 | JGI IMG/M metagenome (GOLD analysis project Ga0207008, IMG submission 153489) | Enriched cells from forest soil in Barre Woods Harvard Forest LTER site, Petersham, Massachusetts, United States -... | ecosystem: Environmental > Terrestrial > Soil > Temperate forest >... | reverse complement strand
CCTGTGGGAGACTGCGGCGGGTATGCTGAACGCCATAGGTCTGCAAAACATCGGTGCGCAGGCGTTTCTCGAAGAGAAAATGCCGCATCTGCGGCAGATCAAGAACATTGTTGTGATGACGAACGTCTTCGGGTACTCGCGCGAGGACTATGAGCGCGCCATCGAGATTCTCAATCAAGGCGAAGGAATCGCAGCCTACGAACTGAATGTTTCTTGCCCCAACACCGCCCACGGAGGCCTGCAATTCGGCAGCGATCCGCGCTCGCTGGATGAAGTTGTCACGACAGCGAAGCGCGTGGCTCGTCGGCCACTGATTGTGAAGCTCTCGCCGAACGTTACGAGCATCGCGCAGATGGCGTATGTGGCACAGGAAGCCGGCGCCGACGCCCTTTCTCTAGTGAATACCTTTGTCGCGATGGCGATCGATCCGGAGACGAAGAAGCCTCGCATCGCCAACGTCACCGCCGGATTGTCCGGTCCGGCCATCAAGCCCATTGCCGTGCGTATGGTGTACGACGCCGCTCACGCCGTGAAGATTCCGGTGATCGGCATGGGAGGAATTTCCACGCCCGAAGACGTCATCGAGTTCATGCTCGCTGGGGCAACCGCGGTGCAGGTCGGCACGGCGAGCTATTGGGATCCCTGCGCCACCGAAAAAATAGTCGATGGTCTGGAAGAATGGTGCAAGGAGCACCATGTGAGCCGCATCGCCGATCTCATCGGCGGCATGCAGATGGAATAGATGATCCGTTGAGATGTAAGAGACGTAGCAAGCTACGTCTCTATCTCCACGCTCCCAGTATCGCCCCCATCACCACATAGCAAACCAGCTGATAACCCGTATTGATGAGATACAAACGGTTCCGCTGCCGGCTGAATAGAGCATTCGTGAGCTGCACGGTCGTTACAAACCCCAGCCACACGACCAAGCCGATCTTTAGCCCATCTACGGCAGTTGAGAAGCCCGCTACCGCGATCAACTTTCCCAACACAAACGCCGCCAGCATGCTCGCGATCAGAGACATGAAATACGACGGCCCGGCGCTCTTTTGCATTTCCGCGATCTTTGCTTTGTCGTTCGGATCGTAGCCCATCAACTTCATCCACGGATTCGCAAACAAAGCCGGCGAATACCAGAGAAAGCCCAACACCATAGTGGCAAGCGCGGACACCAGGACGGCCCAAAGGTTCACTCCCAGGAAGTGCATGGAACCCCCGTTGGACTACTGATTGAGATGAACTGAGTTATCGGCCGTGAGTGTACCAGATCGAGCCGGGAGATTTGTAATTTCTGCCTTCACCCCACACGGCCTGTGTCGCGCTATCGCTGTCAATCGCCATTCCGAAGTAGTCTCCGAAAGGGAAGCGATACCCGGCAGGAAGTATGTAGTCATAGCCGCGCGTCGGTCCTGAAAGCTGAGCTTCGCCACCCCAACTTGCGCCGCCGTTAGTCGACGCTCTGTAAAACGTGTTCCACAGGGGATGGTTCGGCCGTCCCGGTTCGTGAGCCCGCGAATCCATCCACGCGATCCGCACGTCACCCGAAACTCCCGCTACGATGGCAGGGAATGCATGATCTACCCCTGCGGGAGCTCCCGAAACGTTCATGCGCGAGGACCAGGTCAGGCCACCGGTCGTCGACGACGAAAAATAGATCCGTTCGGCTCCGCCGTTGTCCGCGCCCGCGTTCCACAGAGCGTACAGCGCACCCGCTGCGTCCGATGCCAGCGCGATCTGTGCTCCCAGAAAGCCGCTTCCGCAGCCTTGCGCTGCGCAGTCCCGAGGCGCACCCGACTGATCCAGCAGAATTGTGTTCCAGCTTCTGCCACCGTCAGCCGATCGGCTGAGATAGACGCTCACCGGATGCAACTGCTCCTGGTTGCGCGCGTATGCCGTCCAGCCGAAAAATACGTTTCCCGACGGATCAATCGTCGCTCCGCCAGCCAGTGACGAACCCGGTTCCGCATTGGGGTTCACATTCACCACGCGGAACGTCTGCCCGGCATCATGCGAGGCCGAAACCAGAAACCTTTCGTCATGATTGAACCCGACATAGACATCGGCACCGCGTACCGCAAGCACCGGTTTGTCCGTGTCCTCGCGTCCTCGTTCCGCCCATGAAAACGACCAGGTCCGCCCGAAATCCAGTGAGCGCGCCACCAGAATGTCCCGCTTGTCGTTTTGCAGCCACGAGGCGTACACCGTCTGCCGGTCTACTGGATCCACTACGATCTGCGGATCAAACTGCCCAGTCGAGAAGGGTAGCATCGGCTTCGACGGATGCCACGAGAGCCCGTTGTCGTCACTGATGAGCAGCGCCATGCTGGGGGCGGTACAAGTCTGGCAGTCGGCTACCACTCCGTACTCCGGATAAAGGACATACACGTGACCGTGGCCGTCCGCTGCGATCGAGGGTTCCCACTGGTCTCCGACGCGATACCCGAGCCGCTCTTGCGGTGAAAACTCAGACACGGCCAACGCTGGAACTCCGACCAGCGCCAAAAGGATCAGCAGTGCAGTCCAATGCGCAGTTCTGGAACCGAGACTTTTCCGGCCGGTTGGCAATTCCACTGAGGTGTCCTGCTCAAAGATCCTGACCGGACTGTACCGTGATTCCCCTTGCGCGTCAATCGCTTGGCGACTAATTTCACTCCAGAGTTACAATCCTGTGACTTTCCCCGGCTTTTCCTATCTAATTGCGAGAAAGAGTTATAGAGCGCAAAAAGGTCAGCACGGAGAGGGATTTACTCTGTTTCCCTGTGGGGAAGATCTTCGAGGGAGTCAATCGCATGGAAAAAGCCACGTTCGCAGCAGGATGTTTCTGGGGAGTTGAAGCGACGTTCCGCCAACTACCGGGTGTAACCTCGACCCAGGTCGGCTACATTGGCGGCCAGACCGAGAACCCAACCTATAAAGAAGTCTGTACCGATCGCACCGGACACGCTGAAGCGGTCGAAGTCGAGTTCGACCCGGCCAAGATCCCCTACACCGATCTTCTAAAGGTCTTTTGGGAGAACCACGATCCCACGCAGGTCAACCGGCAGGGTCCGGACTGGGGCACCCAATATCGCTCCGCCATTTTCTTCCACTCACCCGAGCAGCAGGCGCAGGCTCAGGCTTCCAAGGAGTCGCTGGAGAAGGCACATCGCTACTCCAAGCCGATTGCCACGCAGATCGTCCCAGCCGCTACTTTCTACCCGGCGGAAGACTACCACCAGCAGTATTTGGAGAAGCGCGGTATGGCCAGCTGCCACGTTAAGTACTAGAAGTTCTGGTTTCGGACTCAGGCTGTTGCGGCCGGAAGAAGAACAGCAGGATAAATCCGCTTAGATAATACGGGACGCTGGCCTGTAGGCCTCCGCCCAGAAACTTCAAGATCAGTCCAAATATCGCCAGAGCCTCGCAGAGGGCGTAAGTGGCAATGTACCCTGTCCTCCACTGGTTCAGGCTCAGAGGTTCGTCGGGGTGGGATGCCAGGCTTGCTTCGGCGCGGAAAACCAGCGTGCGCCGCACCACAAAAATGATCCCGACAATCGCAACACCCAGCGTGGCAAACAGATAGCTCATGGCCGGATCGAGGGCTCGAGCAAGTGGGGGTGCCAGCTGCCCCACCAAAACGTAGAGCAGGATGCTGGCGAGCATTGCCCACTGCACCGCCCTTAATATGCTTAGGGCTCGCGTCATACAAAAGCCATTCTCGCGCGAAATTTAGGGGAGTGGTACCGAATCATTTTACGGCGGAATCGTTAGTAACAAAACATTTTCTTGACTACTGTTATCGGTGATGTTCCGTGGATTTTCCCGGCCGCATCCGAAGAAAGATCTGAAATGAAACTGGCTCTTTCCCGTAAGCCGGATCCAGCACCGCCGCCTTGGAATAGAAGGTCACATCCGCGCCCAGTCCCAGCTGCCAAGCCCGGTTTTGCACCAGGTCGCGCACGCCTCCCAACGTGTACGCCCCAATCCGATAGGTAGGCTGGATTGCCGCCTGGGGAAACAACTCATCCTTGTCGACGAGTTCCAGCCGCGAGAAGGCATAGTTTCGCTTCGCGAAATTCACCGTCGATTCCAGCAGGTAGCTATTCAGCGTCCTGTCGGTCGCAATCTTGTGTACGCGTCCCCATACAAACGTCGTGGCCCAGTTACCATCTCGCATCGGCCGGTTGTACTCCACTGACGCCGTCTGCCGCCACTGGCTGCCTGGTTCCAGCGCCTCTGGATGTTCCAGCCTCCCAATGCTGTATTGCGCGCTCCAGTTGCGCGCCGGGGCCACCCATGCTCTTCCCGACCACGAGTCCAAGGCCGCCAGCTGGATGCTCCAGCGCTCTTCATTCGGCTCTCGCCCGTTGAATGCCGATGCCTCAATCTTTACCCGGTTGATGATGAAGCCGGTCGTGATCACTCCGAAGCTGGTATGAGTCGAATCCTGCAGATGGTGGCTGAGCGGCGCCATCGGTAACTCCGACGCCGAAGCCCGGTGGATAAAAGTCACCGGCCCCAAGGCCGGCTCAGCCGATGGCCCTCCATAAAGTTCCCATGAAATCTTCTCGGCGATCGGCAGGGTATAGAAAGCAGCCAATTCTGCAAAGACATTGTGCGGATGCTGGTGATCCACCAGCTGCTGTCCATGGTAGGTTTCGCCCGTCTGAAACAACTCGGGAAATCCCGGATGCGGCGATGTCAGTGATTCCGCCGAAAACATCTCCCGAAAGAGAATCGTCCCTCTTCCCAGCCTGTGCTGCTCCATCAGCATCCCCCAGTTCACCGACTCCGCCTTGCCCTCTCCCCGCGGCCCACCCTGCTGGTTGTAGTCGATGAATATTACGCCGTGTGCCATCAAATCCCAGCCGTCACGCATCCACATCCACTCATGGCCCGTCACTGATGCCGGTTGCCACGATGTCCCCGATCCTTCATGCGGAGAAGGCATTCCAGAGTTCATCGGCATGTCCATCGGCTTGTCCATGTGCATTCCAGCCATGGACGTGTCCTGCCGCTGGGTTTGCTCTGCGCCGCCTTCCTGCGACGCGACACTCCGGATCTCTTGGGCGGAAGCTACCTCCGCCAGTAACAGAGCGGCAAACAACACCCTTCTCATTGAAACCTCTTTCGGGCGGTAGAGACTCAGCCCTAGGCATGAGTCCAAGTACTGGGTTGCGCGTCCGCTTCCAAGGAGAAAGGCCAATCGATCGAGAAATATGGGGCCGTCCTCCCAGGTGCAGTTCGGCACACGGGCAGTGAAAGTGAGAGGTTGTTAGATTCGCAAGGGGGTCGCGAGCGGGGGACTGGCGGATGCAAAGACAACTGCCCTAGGACGCCCGGAGAAGGCGAAGTTCAACGGGGAACTATCTTCGATGCTTCCAACCAAGAGAGCGACTGGAGGATCGACGGAAAACGCCGCTCCGGGAATTGCCCAGTGATGCCCCATGACGCAGCATGCATAGTTGGATGGTGCGGGAGAAGGAACATCAGGAAAGGGAACACCAGATGCCGGGCTGTGACATCCCGCAGCATGTGGCGTTTGCATCTCGGGGAACGCAAGCCCATGAGAGCTGGATATCGCCGCGAAAAATGCGACCAGCAGCACAACAGTGATCGGGCGTGACTCGAAATGCATCGCTTACGTCCCGGTGATTTTGATCCGCAGCTCTTCCGGCAGCCGCTGGCGTATCTCTTCAGGTAGCCGGTCATGCACGCGCCGCGCTCCCTGCTTGGCCGCGTCGAGCATGGTGACCGGCGCAGGAGTTGCCACCGCCACGCCCAGCCAAATGAGAGCAGACAGGACGAACCCTGTGAGCGCGGCCAACTCTAACCAAAGTGCGTGCCTGGGACTTAGATGATGGATCACTGCAAACGCCAGCAGGAAGATTCCGGCGGAAACGGAGGCCAGAGCGATCAGTCCAACATCAATCAAGCGATGAATTTTCTGGCGGCCACGGCAATGCTCACAACCCGAAAAATGTTCTTCATAGTCTTCGCGCATCTCGGGCGCGAGGCCGGAGATATCATAACGCCAGCCCGCCAGAATCTTTCCTACGATTGGATCAATGCACTGCTGACTCATTTGGGGGTACGAAATCAGCCTGGACAAAGCCCGTTACAAACGAATCGCCTCCAACGCTTCGGTCTGGGACGCTAACAGCACGCGGCTGCAAAACAGCCTGCCCCGCGTGGCTAATGCGCTCTCCGCTTCTCTTCGGGCTATTTCCGGGTGATTGTTCTGCTCTGAGAGATGCGCCAGTACCACAAACGTCGCATTATTATCATAGTCGTTAGCCAGGAAATCTGCGAGAGCCACGTTCGACAGGTGTCCCACGCGGCTCATTACACGCTGCTTGACTGACCACGGATACGGTCCGACCCGGAGTGTCTCGATGTCGTGATTTGACTCAATCACAAGGATGTCGCAGCGCCTCAAATTGTCTTTGACGTTCGCCTGAAGGCACCCTAAGTCGGTCACGTAACCCACCTTTACTCCGTCGGTTGAAAACGTGAATCCCACCGGGTCCGCCGCATCATGTGGAATCGTGAATGGCTTCACCGCAATGTCGCCTACCTGAAAGCCGTGTCCGGATTCGAAGCGCTCAAATTTTTCCAGCAGGGGTTTCTCGCCATTCGCATCGCGCATGGCGCGCGACCACGCCTGATGCGTTGCCCCCGTCATGAACACCGGAATGCGCAGCTTCTTGGCCAGTGTTGCCAGCCCGTAAATATGATCGCAGTGCTCGTGTGTGATCAGGACTGCGGAAAGGGTGTGCGGATCGTCCCCCAACGCCTTCATGCGTTTGAAAGTCTCGCGGCACGATATTCCCGCGTCGACCAGAATCTTCGTGGTGGCACTAGCGACCAGCGCGCAGTTGCCGCGGCTCCCCGAAGCCAGCATGGAGACACTTACACCCATTGTCGCCAGCATACTCGCGAATCCTGTGGATACGGGAGTTACTTTTTGGTTAAGCCGATACCTAGGTGTAGCCGAGGCGGGAAGCCAAGGCTCCTGATACGGAATCCGAACGTTAAGAACCGGCCCGCTCCAGCATGTGAATCGCTCTCATCCACGTCTCGACCAGTTGCGGCCATGCTGTGACCGGAAGCTCCGTGCGCCGCAGGCCGTATCCATGACCGCCTTCGGCGTAAAGATGCATCTCTGCAGGAACTTTCGCCGCTTTCAATGCCAGAAAGTAAACAGTGGAATTCTCTACGTGTACGGGATCGTCCTCTGTCTGCACGATGAACGATGGCGGTGTTTTGTCCGTGACATGAATCTCCGGATTTGCCGCAAAGTTCTGCTCCGAAAGCGCCAGGTATCCCGGATACACAATCACAGCAAAATCGGGCCGGCAACTGAGTTGGTCTGCCGCATCGATCGGATCGTAAAGCCGGTTCTCAAAATGTGTACTCAACGCCGCCGCCAGGTGCGCCCCCGCCGAAAATCCCAGCACACCCACGCGCTGCGGATCGATATGCCACTCCGCCGCGTGTGCCCGCACCATGCCCACCGAGCGTTGCGCATCTTCAAGGGCCGCCGATGATTTCGGCAACGGCCCCGAATCCGGCACGCGGTATTTCAGCAGTACGCACGTCACTCCGATCGAGGTCAACCAGTCGCAAACTTCCGTTCCCTCCAGATCGATGGCCAGAATCCGGTACGCACCACCCGGAAAGACAATCACCGCCGCCCCGCCATTCTGTCCCGAGGGTTGATAAAGCGTGATCGTGGGATTCGAAACGTTGGCCAACCGGATCACCGGTTTTCCCGCGACCAGATTTTCCTTGGCTGTAGTTGCATCCACTTCGGCTGGTGCGTTGGAGGGGGCGTGTGGCCAGAGCGGAAGTGTGAGGTGTCCAGGCGCAGGCTCCCAAGCCGCCTTCTGCGCAAACAGACCGGTCGAATAACAGGCGAGTGTAATAAAAACGAGTGCCGTAACATAAAGATGTAGGCGCATGCGCAACACTCCTTCGTGATGCTTAGTGAAGTTCGTGGTTCCCGCAGTTCTGTGTAAGTACGCAACGGGCGGAACACGGTCCGGACTATTTCCCCTGTCTTAGATTGTCAGCCACTCGGCGCATAGTCGCCCCTCCGTAGGCTCCCGCAATTCCCGGGAAAAACGCCAGAAATGATCCGTATATCTGTGCTCGCGTAGGCTTCACCGTGAGGACTAAATATGCGGCAAGTTCGGTGAGCGGAACGAAGGCACCCACGGTCAACACCCACCGCCATGGCCAGCGCGGCCGCAACAGCCCAAGCAGCATGCAGGACGCAAGCACCAGCAAGGCCGTGAACAGCAAATCATCCACCACAACATCAGCCCAACCCGTCCCGATTCCACAGGCTGCCGCGAGCAGGTAATACCAAATATCGTGTTGTGGCTGCTCATTCAAGAATCAGCAATCTTCAATCAATAATCATCAATACTCATAAAAGCCTCTTCCACTCTTCCGCCCCAGCCACCCTGCATCCACCATCTTGATCAGCAGCGGACAAGGCCGGTACTTCGGATCTCCCAATCCGCCGTGCAGTACGCGCATGATGTCGAGGCAAACATCGAGCCCGATAAAGTCGGCAAGCGTCAGTGGCCCCATCGGATGCGCCATCCCCAGCTTGAATACTTCGTCGACCGCCTCCGGGGTAGCGACGCCCTCCATCACCGCATACATCGCCTCGTTGAGCAGCGGCATCAGCACGCGGTTCGAAACAAATCCGGGCGCGTCGTTCACCTCCACCGGTGTCTTCTCCAGCCTCACCGACAAGTCGCGCACGGTCTCGAATGTCTCCTGCGAAGTTGCGAGTCCACGAATCACTTCCACCAACTTCATCACCGGCACCGGATTGAAGAAGTGCATCCCAATCACTTTCTCCGGATGCTTTGTCAGTGCCGCCAGCTTGGTAATTGAGATGGAGGAAGTATTCGACGCCAGAATGATTTCCGGCCGGGTCATCCGGTCGAGGTCGCGAAAAATCTCTGTCTTGATCTCGAACTTCTCAGTGGCCGCCTCAATCACGAAATCGCAATCAGCAAGCTTGCCGCGATCGGTCACGGCCTGAATCCGCCCCAGCGCTGAGTCTTTATCCGCCGCCGTGATCTTGTTCTTTGCAACTTCGCGATCCAGATTCTTGCTGATCGTGCCCAGTCCGCGATCGAGAAAGCGCTGCTCTACATCGCACAACACAACGTCGAATCCGCCGCGCGCAAACACGTGTGCGATGCCGTTCCCCATCGTGCCCGCGCCGACTACTCCCACTCGCTGAATGGCCATATCGTCCGCCTCGCTCAAAACGTTCGAGTCTACCACTGGGTCTGCAATCTTAGTATCGCTGGTCGGATCGAATGTTGCGCCCCGGACTGGACATGGTTGGTATCAGGTGATGCCTGCAGGCATCGCATAAGGGTTTACACCGGGCGTGCCTTCAGTCGCCGTGCGGGCCCTTCAAAACACGACTCACCAGCAAAAGTTTCTCCTTTCACAAAACATATAAACTCCCGTTTCGAGCATCGGCGTCCAGCGCACGTCGCATCTGACTTGAGAGACGCGCCGCTTCAATGGACGGAGGTGACTACAGTGAACATCAAATTCGGACGTTGTCTGAGAGTGGCGGTCCTTGCCGCAGCCGTTTCCCTGATCTCCGGCAGTGTCGCTTGGGGCCAGCAGTGGGCGCAGTACGACGATGACGATCACTATCGCCACGACGAAGCCCGCGAGCAGGGCTATCACCGGGGACAAGACGACGGCCAGCGCGCTGGACAAATCGATGCCGAACGCGGCCGCCGCTTTAATTTCAAGAACGATGACTGGGAAGATTCCCGCGGCTACGAGCACTGGATGGGGAACAAAGGCCATTACAAGCAGGCCTACCGCGAAGGTTACGAACATGGCTACCGCCGTACCTACAGTTCGTACGATCGCCGGGGCCACCGCGACGACGACCGCCGCGACCGAGACGATTGGCGCTGATATCAGTGTGCCGTGTGCCCCGCTCTTGTCCCGCGGATTCTTGCAGGACAGGGCGGGGGCTTTGATCTTTGATCCGCCCCGAGACCTCCAGTCTCATTTCCTCTGAAATCCTCCAGAGTCATTGCGAAACCGAGCGCGCACGATTCTGTTACATTCGACAAAAGCTAAAATCCCATGCCGCTTGCAGACAAGCACCCGCTCACGCGACGAGACCTGCTTCGCGGAGCCACCGCCGGAGTGGTCGCTCTAGCTTTGGGCGCCGACGCTAAGAAAGCACAACCGCCGCCCAAGCTTCCCAACATCGTTTTCCTTCTCGCTGACGATCTCGGATTCGCCGACGTCTCCTGTTACGGCCGCCCTGATCTCAAAACCCCGAACATCGACAGCATCGCCGCACACGGATTGCGTTTCACACAGGCATATGCCAACTCCGCGGTCTGCACTGCAACCCGCACGGCCCTGATCACCGGTCGTTACCAATATCGCCTGCGCCTGGGCCTCGAGGAGCCGCTCGCAGGAAATCCCGATGTCGGTCTACCTCCCGAACATCCGACACTGCCTTCGATGTTGAAGAAGGTTGGCTACAGTTCGACGCTCATCGGAAAGTGGCACCTCGGGGTCCTGCCGAAGTTCGATCCTCTGAAGAGTGGCTACGATCATTTCTACGGATTCCGCGGCGGCGCCCTCGATTATTACTCTCACCGTAACGACCACAGCGATGATCTCTGGGACGACGATGTCCTGGTCCACCAGACGGGCTATCTGACCGAACTGCTGGGAAGTCGAGCCGTTGACGTCGTTGGCGCTTATGCAAAATCCCGGCAGCCCTTCATGGTCAGCCTGCACTTCAACGCCCCGCACTGGCCATGGGAGGCTCCGGGCGACGAAGCGGAGTCTCAGCGTCTGGCACAGCCGGGAAGTGGAGGAATCTTCGATCTCGATGGCGGATCGCAGAAGACGTACCAGCAGATGATCGAGGCTATGGACCGGCAGATTGGCCGCGTGCTCCAAGCCCTGGAAACCAACGGACTGACTGAAAACACAATCGTGATTTTCACCAGCGACAATGGGGGCGAACGCTTCGCCGATACCTGGCCCTTTACCGGCAAGAAAACTGAATTGCTGGAAGGTGGCCTGCGCATTCCAGCCGTCATCTCCTGGCCGGCCCGCATTCCTCGGGGACGCACCACAGACCAGGTGTCGATCAGCATGGATTGGGTACCCACGCTGCTCGCGGCGGCAGGCGCCGCGTCCGATCCCGCCTATCCGACCGACGGCATGAATCTGCTGCCGATCTTCACACAGCCATCCGCTGCGATTCCGCGTAAACTCTTCTGGCGTTACAAAGCCAACGCGCAGCGCGCGGCTCGCGACGGCGACTACAAATTTCTCAAGATCCTCGACAATACATTCCTGTTCAATGTTGTCGATGACCCACTCGAGCGCGCCAACCTGAAAGATCGTCACAAGGATATCTATCAACGCCTCGTTCGCGAGTGGTACGACTGGAACGCCACTATGTTGCCGGAGATAGAGGAAAGCTTCACCCACAGCTTCAGTGGTCAGGACCTTGCCGACCATTTCGGCGCGAAAGAAACCGACCAAAAGCCCGACATCCCCGAACCGCCCGACGATTAGACAGGAATGGTTACGCGTTTCTGAAATGATTCAATCATCATTGCGAGGTGACAATAAACGCCATGGGAGTGCTGAACACGAAGTTCTCAATCCTCTTCATACTACTTACGTGCGTCTCTGCAGCGTTTGGGCAGGCGAACTCCTCTTTCTATGTGTCGACGACCGGGGATGACTCGAATCCCGGCACGCAAACGGCGCCTTGGCGCACCATTCAACACGCCGCGGATACAGCGCGGGCGGGTAGCACGGTCAATGTCCGGGCCGGAGTCTACGAGGAGCTTGTAACCGTCAACGCGTCAGGCAACGCGAGCGACGGGTTCATCACCTTCCGAAGCTATCCCGGCGAAACCGCGGTCCTGGACGCAGCCCATTTCACTCCGTCAGGAAGAATCGCCGTGGTTACGATCCAGAACAAAAGTTATGTGAGGATCGAAGGCTTTGAAATTCGCAACTTTCGCACCGCCGAACATCGGCTCGCGCCATTAGGTATCAGCGTGATGGGAGGCGGTTCCCACATAGAACTCCTGAAGAACAACGTCCATCATATTGAGCAGATTTTTAATGGCCGCGATGCTCCCGGAAGAGGAGGGAATGGCTTTGGCATTGCCGTATACGGTACCGACGCCAAGACTCCGATCACAGACTTAATCATTGACGGCAACGAGGTGCATCACCTCAAGACCGGTTCGAGCGAGTCGCTGGTCGTGAATGGGAATGTCACGAACTTCCGCATCACGCACAATGTTGTTCATGACAATAACAACATCGGAATCGATGTTATCGGTTTTGAGCGCACCGCGCCCGACCCGGCCGTCGACCAGGCCCGCGACGGGGTAGTCAGCGGCAACCTGGTTTACAACATTACCTCGCGCGGCAATCCAGCCTACGGCAATGATGAAAATTCCGATGGCATCTACGTGGACGGCGGCACCAGGATCCTGATCGAACAGAACGTCATGCATGATGTGGATTTTGGAATCGAACTGGCCAGCGAGCATAAGAACCGCGCCACCAGTTACATCACCGCTCGAAATAACCTTATCTATCACTGCCACACGGCAGGTGTCTCCATCGGAGGATATGCGCCTGAGCGAGGCCACACCGATCACTCAACCGTGGTCAACAACACACTGTACGAAAACGATACGTCGGCAACAGGATCGGGCGAGTTCCAGATGCAGTGGAACATGATGGACAATCGCTTTGAAAACAACATCGTCTACGCAGGAGCCCGATGCCTTTTCACGCTAACCAGATCTCAGGTCGACAAGAACGAGCCCCCCGCTGTTATTGATCACAACCTCTATTATTGCGCTTCCGGAGCGAAGGCAAGCACCTGGGCTGGCGCTTCCGCCACAGTGACTGGATTCGACAAATATGTCGAGTCCACGGGGAATGACCGTCATTCGCGCTTTCTCGATCCACACTTTGTTGACCCTGCCGCGAAGAACTTTCACCTGCAAGCAGATTCTCCCGCGCTCGGTGCGGGCACTACCGACGGAATCTCGTCGGCAGAACTGGATCTCGATGGCTCACCGCGCGTCAAGTCCGGCAGCATAGACATCGGCTGCTACCAAAAACAATAGGGAGCAGTCCAAGCCAATAGCTCGTGTTTTGTCACTGCTCCGGACATCGCTGCCGTAACCAGCGCTACCTTGGCGCGAACGTCGAAGGCTGCCTGACTCCTGAGTGAGGAAGAATATTCGGGTTGACAACGGGCACAAAACGGAAGTAAAAGTAATAGTTCGTAAAATTCCGAAAATAACATTCGAAGTAAATAGTCAGCGCATTCTTTTTGACGCAAAACCTTGGGAGGTTCGTGATGCCCGCTCTTCTCCGCGCCCAGCAGACTCTCGTAGCACTGTTCGTTCTTGCAGTGATTTGCTTCGCCACGCCGTTATGGGCGCAAAAGGATGCCGGCACCATCGTCGGACTGGTGCGCGATCCTACCGGTGCGGTAGTTCCGGGAGCGAAGGTCTCCGTGGAAGACGTCGATCGGGGCGTGCAGATGACCCTCACTACGAGCGACGAGGGAGAATATGTCGCGAGTCCACTGCACGTAGGACGCTACAAGATCACGGTAGAGAAAGCTGGTTTCAAAAAGGCAGTTTCAGAAGTCGTGGAGTTGGACGTACAGGGGCGCATCGCCATCAACATGACTCTGCAGGTTGGTCAGATATCCGAAGAAATGCTGGTTACGGGAGCGGAGCCCCTCCTCGAGACCGAGACTTCGGAGTTGGGGCAGGTCGTCGACCAGAAGCGCGTGAGCAACCTGCCGCTTAACGGAAGAAACTTTGCCCAGTTAGCCCTGCTTAGCACGGGTACGGCGCCGAGCGAACCAGGCGCGCGCGATGAGGGCGGATACGGCTTCAGCGCCAACGGCGCGAGATCGCTCCAGAACAACTTTTTGTTGGATGGCGTTGACAACAACTCCAATCTGCCCGACCTGCTCAACGAAACGAATTTCGTGATTCAGCCTCCAGTCGAAGCCCTGCAGGAATTCAAGGTACAAAGCAATGCCTACAGCTCAGAGTTTGGTAGAGGCAATGGTGCGATCGTAAACGCCGTCATTAAGTCCGGAACCAACCAGCTTCACGGCTCGGCATGGGAATTTCTTCGCAACAACAAACTGGACGGACGGAACTATTTTGATGCGGTTGGTCCGGTACCCCAGTACCAGCAGAACCAGTTTGGCGCGACTTTCGGTGGGCCAGTTGTGTTGCCCCATTTGTACGACGGCCGAGGGCGCACGTTCTTCTTTGCCGACTACGAAGGGTACCGAGTGCGGCAGGCGCAGACCCAGGTCGGATTCGTACCACCGACGGCTTGGCGGACAGGTGACTTTTCTAGCCTGATTGATTACACGACCGTGACCGGTACGGATTGCAATAATCGACCCACCTATGCCGGGGAGATCTTCGATGCCAAGCTCGCGCAAGCGAACTGCGGGGTACCCTTCCAATATGACGGAACGGGGAAACCTCTGAACATCATTCCAGCCACGCCAGTCGTGGCAGGAGGTGGTTCGTTGGATCCGTTAGCGTTGCGCCTGGCAGCGCTTTATCCAGCGGGGGGACCGATCAACTCCAGCGGAAACAACTTCCTTGCCAATCCTGTGCGGAAGGAAACACGCAACAACTTCGATATACGCGTTGACCAGAAATTCAACGATCGAGACAACACATTCTTCCGATTCAGCTTCGAAAACCAGCCGAGCTTTATTCCTGGAACGTTTGGCGGGGTGGCGGACGGCGGCGGATTTTTCAGTGGCCAGGAAGATTTTTCTTATCGCAGCTTTGCCACCAGTTGGACGCACATCTTCAAGCCTGAACTGATCAACGAATTCCGTCTTGGCTACAACCGGGTGAATGCTCATCGCCTCGAACTCAACGCGGATACGAACGTATCAGCCGACCCCAATATCGATTTTCCAGGAGTTCCTTTTTCGCCCGGTATTGGCGGCCTGCCACAACTCACCTTCAGCGATGTCGCTACGCTGGGCAGTCCCACATTCCTGCCATCGGTCGAGCTCCAGAATTCCTATACGCTTTCCGAGAACCTCACTTGGGTACGCGGGCGACACACTTTGAAATTTGGCACAGAGATCCGGCGCGAGGAGTTCACCATCTTCCAGCCCGCTGCGGCGCGCGGGCAACTGGCCTTTAGCCCGACGCTAACCGACAATCCCGCGGCCATCGGCACCGGCGGAACCGGATTCGCTTCCTTCATGGCAGGACTCACCAGCGGCGGCAGCATCAACAACCTGCACAATGTGGATTACTTCCGAAATACCTACGCGTTTTATACGCAGGATGATTGGAAGGTTACTCCGAAGCTGATCCTGAATCTGGGTTTGCGCTACGAACTATTTGGCAACGTCTCAGATCGCTTCAATGACGTGGGAAACTTTGATCTAAGCAACCCCACAGACCCCACTATCATTGTGCCCAAGGGCCAGTCGGCGAAGCTCACACCCTACATCGCGCAGTACGTCAAGATCAGCCCTACCGGAAGCCGGGGCCTGATCGACTCAGACCTTAATAACTTCGCACCGCGTATCGGCCTGGCATGGCAGTTTACTCCGAAGACCGTTTTGCGAACGGGCTATGGAGTTTTCTATGGCGGGCAGGAAAACGGGCCGTACTCGAATCCTAGTCCCGGCTTCAATCCTCCGTTCTTCACGAACCAATCGTTTATTTCACCCTGCGGCGCGCCGACCGCCAACGCTGCCGCTGGAGATTGCCGCGTGACTCAGATTCCGTCTCTGGCTGGCGGTTTCCCCGCGGACTCGTTGGTCGATCCCAACACTCCGATCTTTTTCTCCGTCGATAAGAAACTGCGCACGCCCTATATGCAGCAGTGGCACTTGAGTGTTGAGCGTGAGCTACCCGCGAACAGCGTGTTTACGCTGACCTATGCGGGTTCCAAGGGGACGAAGTTATATACGTTCTTCAACGGCAACCAGGCAGCGCCCACCCCGAATCCGAATGATGCCACCGCGCCGCGGCGTCCGATCTTTGCGACCTTAATCAATCCACCGAACGCGAATCCCTGCTCCCTGCAGCATCCGGAAGATTGCACGCCAGTGTTCGATACAGGTATCGATTGGTTCCGCTCGACCGGATCCTCCAATTACAACTCGCTGCAGGTTAGTTTTGAAAAGCGCTTCGCGAAGGGTCTGCAGTTCCAGGCAGGCTACACTTACGCGCATTCGCTGGATATCGCCTCAAACGCGAACCTTGGCCCTACGCAGAACAACAGCGATTTCCGCAACTTCCGCAATCCGCAGGCAGAGTACGGCAATTCTGATTTCGATGTGCGCCACCGCTTCGTGTTGAATTCGATCTACGAACTACCCTTCGGTCACGGCAAACATTTCATGGGAAGCGCCACCGGGTTTGCCAATCAGGTGATCGGAGGGTGGCAGATTGCCAATATCCTCTCTCTTTCGAGCGGCAACTGGTATACAGTACTCGACTCTAACGGCAACTTCGCCAATGCGGACGGCGGCGCAGGCGGCGTCTCCCAACGTCCTGATCAAGTCGGGAATCCGACCCGTGCCGGAATTGTACCCGGCAATCCCAATCCGCAATGCCAGGTCCTCGTATCGCAGGGCGGCCTTGCTCCCGACAGAATTCACACGCCCACCGCGTGGTTCAACACCTGCGCATTTACCGATCCGCCTCTGGGTTCTTTCGGTGACGTTGGCCGTAACACCGTTCAGGCGCCGGGATATAAGAGCTGGGACTTCTCCGTATTCAAGTTCTTCCATACTTCGGAAAGGACAAGCCTTGAATTTCGTGCGGAGTTCTTCAATCTCCCGAACCATACCAATTTTCTGTTCGCGAATAGCGGTCCGCAAAACGGAAATAACGCAACGATCCTTGGAACGCAACAATTCGGCAGCCTGACGGCTGCTCGGCCGCCGCGGCAAATTCAGTTTGCCTTGAAGTTCTCTTTCTAAAAGGAATCTGCCTTTTGCGTTCCAGCAAAGTTGCCGGCCGGCATGGATGCCTGCTGCTGCACTCCTACGCATTTGCGCTTCATGGAAGTACACCAGGCATAAGAACTGTTGCGTCAGAGAAACATGTTGTCATCCTGAGCGGCGGCGAAGCCGGGGCGAGCGACCTAACGCGGGCGGAAGCTATCGATGCAGTGAACGGGAATGCATACGATGCATGCAGCGTGAAGACCTTATCCGCTGCATCACGGTCGTGTACCGTCGTACGGTCCTTCGAATGGCTTCAACTCTCAACGACTACATCAACCACATAAACCGCGACTCCTCACTCGGCGCGTTTAGGGCCTGCAAGGTTCCGCGTTGTCTCCCGGCAACGGGAGTGCTGTTCCGGTCTTCATTGCCTCCAGTGCGAAGCTGCTGTGCAGATCCTTTACACCTGGAATTTTTCGCAGACGCTTCAGAACGAACTCGGAATACTCGTTCAAATCTGCTACCACGATCTCCAGCAGAAAATCCGACTCTCCTGAAATTGCGTGACAGGAGATAACCTGCTGCAGGCGCAGCACGACTTTGCGGAAGCGTTCCGCCTCCTCTTCTCGATGGCGATCGAGACCTACCGCGACGAAAACGGTCACTCCGACGCCAACTTTGGCTCGGTTGATCCGAGCTGCATATCCCTCGATCACGCCTTCAGCCTCAAGGCGTTTCACTCGACGCAAACAGGGAGAGGGGGACAGGCCGACCCGGTCCGCAAGTTCCACGTTTGAGAGGCGACCCTCCACTTGCAGAGTCTTCAATATTTTCAAATCCAGGACATCTAAATTTGGTTTTAGCATAAGAAATCCAATTGTCCGACTACTTTGGCACGATCTGCCGATCAGCAGGTTAATTTTGATCAACAACGCAATCACTCACCGCGCTTATTTGCTAAAATACGCGACACGTAATCGCCGCAGTATAGCGCGGAAGCCCGCTAGAAGAACGTTATTCTTGGATCGTCTTGACACTCAAGGAGACAAATGTTATGCGCTCGCAGTCGCTCCCGCTCCTGGTTCTCAGCGTCGCCTTGTCAGCTGGCAGCGCTTCCGCAAACAACGAAAAGGTATTGCACAGCTTTAGTGGAGGCATGGACGGCAGCTATCCGGTGGCCGCGATGGTGACCGATCCGTCCGGCAACTTGTATGGCACCACGCGATATGGCGGCGCCAATGGCGAAGGCACTGTCTTTGAACTCACCAATTCCAACGGCGTTTGGAACGAAACTATTCTTTACAGCTTTGCGGGCGGTAACGATGGCGCGTCGCCTGCCGCATCCGTCGTCTTTGATCCAGCAGGCAACTTGTATGGCACAACGCGACTCGGTGGCCCGGATGGTGCCGGGACTGTTTTCAAACTCGCCCGCATCAACGGGGGTTGGCAAGAGTCGGTACTGTACAGCTTTACCGGTGGCAACGACGGTGGAAGCCCCCAAGCTGCCCTCACGATCGTCGGCAACGCGCTCGTTGGCACGACTGCGCAGGGCGGAGCCTCCGCCAATGGCACTGTGTTCGGTTTGCGTCGGGTTAACGGCCAGTGGCGCCAGGAAGTTCTTTATAGCTTCGCTGGAGGCAGCAGCGACGGTGCGTATCCGTATAGCACTTTGATTCTCGACAAAGCTGGGAACATCTATGGGACAACCGGGTCCGGAGGTCCCAACCAGGCTGGATCGGTGTTCGAGCTTTCGCTTTCGGGAGGCACGTGGAAGGAGAAGGTGCTTTACCTCTTTACCGGGAATCTCGATGGAGGTTCGGTCAACGCCGGTGTGATCTTCGATAAGGCCGGCAATCTCTATGGGATGACCACGTCCGGCGGAAAGTATAACAGCGGTACTGTCTTCGAACTGACTTCTTCGAACGGTTCCTGGACGGAATCGGTTCTCTACAACTTCACGGGCGGCAATGATGGCGGCTTTCCGTCTGACGCGCCAGTTATGGACAACAATGGCAGTCTGTTCGGAACGACCTTCAACGGCGGCCTCGATGGTTATGGGACGGTTTTCCAGCTTTCTCCGTCGGCCGGGGCCTGGACCGAAACCGTTCTCTACAGCTTCACCGGCGGCAACGATGGAGCTTTCCCGCAGGCAAGCGCGCTGCTAACCAAGACGGGACTTATAAGTACTGCGACGGAAGGCGGAACGAATTTCACTGGCGTCGTTTTTTCTGCGACCCGATTGCTAGCGGCGCCCACATACTGTAAGCCTTGTCTCTTCTATGGAGGAGACTTCGACATTAGCAGCCCGGCGGCTGACACGTTCGCTAATGAGAATATTTATCCCGGAAGCTTCGAAACACTTTCGCAGATTTATTCTCCGTTCACGGTTCCTGCCGGACAGACCTGGAATGTAACCGGCTTGTTCATAAACACGATTGCTTATCCGACCGCGTTGGATCCGGCCGCTACGCCTTGGGAAATCCGCACTGGAATTCCAAAGGCCGGCGGCAGCGGTGGAACGCTTGTGGCCAGCGGGACTGCGAACGCCACCATGACGGCGACCGGACGCAATCTGAATGGCGTTCCGGAGTACACCATTCTCGTGACTTGGAGCGCACCGGTGGTCCTGCAACCCGGCACCTATTGGGAGAACGTTACGCCGCAGTGTACAAACCTGAACAACGGACAATGCACCGCTCAAGGCTTCACCGGTTTTCTCGAATCGGACATGGAGACCATGTACGGCCTGAATGCCTGGGGACCGCCGGAGCCCTGGCAGAACTCGTTCTGGAATTCCCCCGATTTCGGATTGTTCTGGGCGAATACCTACCAGGTGCATCAACAACGCGGAGAACCCGGCGGCGACGCCTTCTCTGCGGGAGTCATCGGTTTGAAATAGGTGGGA
>Ga0207008_10148_pt1 | contig 19934 bp, 22 predicted proteins | sample Alteio_BWMinCont_83_FD_153489 | JGI IMG/M metagenome (GOLD analysis project Ga0207008, IMG submission 153489) | Enriched cells from forest soil in Barre Woods Harvard Forest LTER site, Petersham, Massachusetts, United States -... | ecosystem: Environmental > Terrestrial > Soil > Temperate forest >... | reverse complement strand
ACCTGGTTCCCCGCGCCCCCGCCCGCCTCGCCGCACTGTGGTGCCCGCATTTTCGGCTGCGCCGCGGCTTACGCTTTCTGGGCGCCTCGGATGGGCGGCGCGCCGACGCCGAATGGGCCCGCATGTTCACTCCCGAGGACAAGCGGCGCATCTTGAACCCGCAATTTCAGTTGGAGGGCCCGGATTTGGAGACGGTGTTGATCGATCCGGGCATCCTGGCGACCTGCCAGGACACCTTGCAACGCCGCCTGAGTCTTGAATTCACCGGCCGGTTCGGAAACGGAATCCTGCTCGTGTCTGACAAGATGGGTATGGCACACTCCCTGGAGGTGCGGATGCCGTTCCTCGATCGGTCCGTGGTCGAATTCTCATTGCGTCTCCCGTCGCGCCTCAAGGTACACGGCGGACGTGAGAAAGTCATTCTGTCCACGCTCGCGCGGCGTCACTTGCCACCTGAAATTGCCGCTCGCCGCAAAAAAGGGCTCGCTTATCCGGACGGCTTCTGGACTCGCCCGCCTTGCGACAAGTACGTTCGGGAACTTCTCCTTGACAGTACGGACCGAGACGGGCCGCTTGACCGCCGCTATTTGCAGCAGCACATTCCGGCGTGGCTGCGCGGACAGGGCGCTGGCGTGGGACCACAAATATCCAGACTGGTGTTCTTGCAGAGCTGGTGGAACGAATTCTTCGGCCGCTCCGCAACGCGCGGGGAAGCTTGAGACTCGTCTCTCGGATCAAGTTCCGCCTTCGCCAGGCGTATCCGGTTGGGATCGCCTATCTGCTGAGCGCATGTGCATTCTTGTGGCGGCGGTTGATGTTTCGCACCACCTTCATCGCCATCAGCGGAAGCGTCGGGAAGAGCACAGCGACGGCCGCCTTAGGCGCCATCCTCTCCGCCCACTTTCCCACCAACTGGACTCCCGGAGGCGGCAACAACCAGCGCGTCCTGGCGGAGACTATTCTGCGAACCCGATTCCGCCATCGCTTCACGGTGATCGAGGTGGGGACAAAGGCGCCCGGCGCGCTGAGGCGAGCCGCGTGGATGATCGCCCCCGATGTCGTCGTCATGTTGCGGGTGCTCAACGTCCACTCCAATGCTTTCCCCACAATCGAAGATATGGCGGCGGAGAAGGCTCAGCTGCTCAGCCGCTTGGGAAAGCGAGGGCTGCTCATCTTAAACTCTGACGACGCGCGCGTGTCGGCCATGCAAGCGCATTGCCGCGCACGGGTTCAGACGTTCGGTGCGTCTACCGAAGCTTTCGTCAAGGCCAGCGAGGTTTCCTCGAAGTGGCCCCGCAGGCTTAGCTTCCGCGTCCATTGCGGCGGCGAGTCGAACTGGGTGGAGACGAATCTGGTTGGGGAGCACATGTTGACTTCCGCTCTTGCCGCTCTCACGGCGGCGGTTTGCTGCGGCGTCCCTCTCGCGGATGCTGCGGCACGCTTCAAGGAGATTAATCCGGTGCCAGGACGCATGCAGCCAACGCAGATGCCCAACGGGGTCATCGTCATTCGGAATGAGCACAATGGCGCGCTTCCCACGTTCGAAGCCGCCCTCCGCGTGATGCAAAATGCCGAAGCTCGGCGCCGCATCGTGATTGTAGGCGATGTTCTGGATTCCGGGCTGAGTGAGCGAGGGCGTTTTCGCTATCTGGGAGTCCAGGTGGCGCGAGCCGCGGACATGGGGATCTTCATCGGCCGCTCGTCGAACACGTCGGCCTCCGCAGCCGTCGAAGCGGGTCTGAGTCGGGACTCCGCGCGAGGCTTCAAGACCCTCCCGGAAGCCGCGACTTTTCTGAGGTCGGAACTGCGGGCGGGCGACCTGGTTCTGCTCCACGGGTGGGTGGGCAGGCACCTGGAACGGATCATTCTGGCACAGTTGGGTTCCCTCTCCTGCTGGGTGGAACGGTGTACCAAGCTCATTCAATGCGAAAGTTGTCCGGAGCTGAAGCTCGTACGCCTGCCGGAAACCGAGACCCGAGCGTCGCGGAACCAAGCATAGTAGACTTACAGAAACCTGGAGGATGCGATGTGCGGGATTGCCGGCATCTACCGAAGACGCGGGCACGATGAATCCGATCCGTCGCGCGCGAAGGCGATGAGCGATCTGCTCACGCATCGGGGTCCGGACGACTTCTCCTTTCGCTCGCTTCGTAGCGACGATGGAGTGTTTAGGACCGGACGAGGGGACCTCGAAATGCCGCGAGCCGACGTCTGCTTGGGACACCGCCGGCTCTCCATCATCGACCTGTCGCCAATGGGCTGACAGCCTATGAGCAACCAGACCAGCGAGCTTTTCCTGGTCTTCAACGGCGAGATCTTCAGCTATCTGGAATTGCGCGACGAGAGGCAGCGTGGGTTGAAGGTTCAACAGGCTCTGCGGCGCGCTTTTGTTCGCCTGCCTGCCTGATCGCGCTCACCGCAAGAAAACAGCCGGTCAGTGAACGCGAAGGTAGCTTCCCGAGGAGAGCGAAGCCACCCAATAGTCCCCGGATCGGCACCGAGGCGAATCTGCCGAGCACTTTCCGGAACGCGAGAAACAAAACCGTGGAAATCCCGCGAGGGTTGTGGATAAGGTAGCGAGTCCCTTCGATCCGAAAGCCGCGCTCGGTGAGCATCCCGGTTAACGACGGAAGGGAAACCGTCTGACCCAGCGGATACGGCGTCCAGCCTCTGCGGCTGAACCAACGCAAGAGGTGGTAGAGCGGATTCCGGGGATTGTCCAGGGAGATTAAGAGAACACCTCCCGGCCGCAGAACCCTGGCCAGCTCATCGAGTGATTCGACAATATCTTTGGTCGATTCGAAGTGATCGAGAGTTGACGGGGAGACTAACAGGTCCATGCTGGCCGAGGGGAACGCCAGAAGGCGCGCATCGCACACGATGGATCGAAATGCCGGAGCATGACGCCGGGTTGCGGCAAGCGCCGTTCGATGGCTCAGGTCCATGCCGATGGCGAGCCCCATATCCGGAAAGAGATCGTCGAAGACGCGGTCGGCGCCGTAGGCTTCCTCGAACAAGTCCGTCTTCAGCACAACGCCTCTGGATCGATTCGCGGTGGAAGTGCGGATCCATTCCTGGTGCACCTTCCGCTTCTGCTCCGCCACTAAAGGATCTAAATACCAGGAGGGCGTGTCGCAGTTTGCCATGATGGAACGTTCCGGGGCCTAAGATACAAACACAAATATAGGAGCCACCGCAAAGAGCAACTTGCGACTGCGACTGCGGAGCCCGGCTGCGAAGGCTAAAGCCAAGAAACTACCGAAAAATGGGGCTCTGGACAGTGCCCACCAAAAGGGCGCTTGAACGGCGTCAGCAAGGTCAACTCCAATACCTATGGAACAGAAGAAAAAGAACACCGCCAGCATCAACCAGGCGAAGGCCCGCAATGGCATGGTCCCCCAATACTGGCGGCGCTCCTCTGCCCGATGCCAGATCCCTTTAGGCACTTATCAAATTGTAGGTCAGTACAAGCTGGCTGCGGCACGCCTCTTCGAGGAGGCCTCCCAGCCAAGACCGCGTGGTCCAAAGTCAGAATCCTCCGCTTCAAAAATCTTCCGTCATTCCGGCATGACCCTGGTCTTCAAATACCACGTTTGAGGTATTCACCAGGGTTAGCCCCGACAACTCGCTTGAACGCCTTACTGAACGCAGCGTCGGACACGTAACCGACCGACCGAGCGACGTCTATGAGCTTTTTGTCACGCTGTTGTAGTAACTGCATCGCCTTCTGCATCCGCCACTCGGTTACGTATTCCAGCGGTGTTTGTCCGAGTAACTCTTTAAAACGTGCTGCGAATGCGGAGCGAGACATGCCCGCCGCTTTGGCCAGGGATTCGACCGTCCAGGGTGTATTCACTCTGTCGTGAATGGCACTCAGGGCAGCGCCCATTTGAGGATCGAAGATCGCACGAAGCCATCCTTTGTTGCGTTCCGGTCCCGACGCGATATGCGCCCGGAGTACCTGGATAGCGCAGCAAGCCGGTGGCTGGCCGATCTCAGCATCACCAAGACCCACAGCCGGCCTTACACTTCCAACGACAATCCCTATTCAGAAAGCCAGTTTCGGACCATGAAGTATCGCCGCGCGTTTCCCCGCGCGCCGAGAATGGTTTGGTGCCGCCGATTATTTCACGCACGCTTGCTTCGTCTTTGGCTTTAGAGCTAGCAGGGTGCGGAAAAAAGCAGATTCCGCTGTGACGCCGAGGGAGTAAGCGTCGTCTTCTATACATGCGAGGCGACGATCAACAACAGAGTGGTGTTTTCAGCTACATTTCAGCGGAACAGCGAGTTCCCCAGAATCATCCGCTGAGGCCGGTGCGGAAGATGGTGGACGAGGTGTTGGCGGAGTTGTCGCCGCGCTTCGCCAAGATGTACGCGAAACGGGGCCGGCCATCGATTGCGCCGGAGAAACTGCTGCGGGCGCTGTTGCTGCAAGTGCTCTACACCATCCGCAGCGAGCGACAGTTGATGGAACAACTGGATTACAACATGTTGTACCGCTGGTTTGTGGGGCTGAATATGGGCAACGCTAGACTACGCGCCGCAATCTGACTTGGGCCGAAGTCAGAGCCGAAATGAAGGTCAGTGAGATGGAGAAGGACTTGGCTCCTCGTGGTCATTTTCCACCTCGAAGCCGACAGCAAGAATGGAGTGAGTCGTCCTTGGCCGCCTCATTCCGTCGAGTGACCGAAGTGGACGATTTTGTGCTTGGCTTTGTTGATCGGCACAGAGTTCGAAGAGGTGGCATTGGGTTCGTAGCAGCCCCCGTCAAGCGAAAACTGAACTAGTCTCGATATTTTACCGGTTTTGTCACGGCGACGGGCCTAATCTTCATCACTTGACGGACAACGCCCTATGCGAGCGGCGCAGGAGATTCCGCCGGCGGCCGCAGTTTTGAGCGAGCAGGGAATACAGGTTCGGGGCTGCTCGCGTTGCGCTTACCGTAGGTTATCGACGACAAGAGTCCGTTTTAGCACCGTTCAGGGCGGCACCCCGCTTTGGACCAGGCCGTCAACAAACGCGACCTGTCAACCGGAGAAACCGGAGAGTCCGCAAGTAAAGACGTGGGGTTCGGCCTCAACCCTGGGGGTTGACCGCGCGCCCCCGCGAAACCTCTCTTCCAACCAGAGAGAACGCGCAACGTGCAGGAACGTTCGGAATGTTGGGGATACGGTCGAGGTGACCGGTAGACGCTGCTGTCAACAAAAAGCGTGCTCGGAGTTGGGGCTACAAAGCACTGGCTCCCCAGAAAACGTGTTTTACAACTCTTTCTCTCAAGACTCGTCAATGTTTCTGACGGCCCTGGGCGGATTCGAACTCGCCCGCTCGCATCGAACGATGTAGGCACTAAGAAATGCGCCAGAGCACCAAACCGCGCTTTTCCGAACTGCGGCCGGACAGGCCACACTCGCGCATGCACAAAAAGGGGCCTCCGTCCACAGCGTTGGTGTACTGGGGCGGAGGCCAAGTTGGTGTTCTGTCCGGTGAGAAGATAGATGTCGTTACTGCGCTGCGGTCATGTGGGCGCGGCGGTTGCGTTGCCAGCAGGATTCAGTCTCATCGGTGCAGACCGGCCGCTCCTTACCGTAGCTGATGAGGGTCAACTGGTTGTTGGGAATTCCCATGGAGGCTAGGAAGTCCTCTGCCGCACGCGCACGCCGATCTCCCAGCGCGAGATTGTACTCCTGCGAACCGCGCTCATCGGCGTGGCCTTCGATCAGCAGCTTCTGGCTTGGGTAGCTGGACAGGATGTCGCGGATCACACCGACATCGTCCTTAAGCGCGGTGGAGGCATCCGTCCGAATGGTGCTCTTATCGTAATCGAAAAGAGCATCTTCGAGTCTGGCAAGCTTCTGGTTGAGGCTATCCCGGACGGCTTGTGGCATCTGTTTTGCTGCCGGAGCCTGAGCCACTTGCTTGACCGGACCCGTGTTCGCCGCCCGGGTTGGCGCTTGTTTGGTTGCGGCGGGCGCCCGATCGGGGGCTTGCGCGACGGGAGCCGTGTCAACTGCCCGCGGCGAGTTAGCAACCGGGGTTTTCTTGGCGCAACCCACCACCACAAGCAAGAGCGCGAATACACTGGCGGAAAGGATAATATTTTTCATAGCGTGAAATCGTATCAGCGGTCGCATACACAGTAGACCGCCTCTGCGAGTGGAGAAACATCCTGTTGACACAGTATTTTTTCCAGACGGACGGGCGCTAGACTAAAAAGAGAACTCCACTTAACGGGCATTCTGCCGACGGTCGCCGCGCACGGGAACAATGAGGAACGGGGATGCCTGAGGTTCGAATTCTTTTGGCCGATGATCACACGGTGATGCGCAGCGGCTTACGGCTGCTGCTGGAACGCCAGCCTGATCTCACCGTGGTGGGCGAGGCTGCCAACGGGCGCGAAGCCATAGCTTTAGCCGCCACGCTGAAGCCGGATGTCGTTGTAATGGACATTGCGATGCCGCACCTGAACGGAGTGGAGGCGACGCGACAGATCGTGAACCAAAGTCCGAATACCGCGGTTGTCATCTTGAGCATGCATAGCGACGAGAGCTACGTGATCCGGTCACTGAAGGCCGGCGCCCGGGCTTACTTGCTGAAGGACTCCGCGGAAGCCGATCTGATCGACGCGATTCGCGCCATCACCGCTGGGAAGAGCTTTTTCAGTCCTGCGGTGCGGCGCATCCTCAAAGAGGACTATATGCTTCAGTTGAAGGAAATGGGACCCGAGGACAGCTATGAACGGCTCACCAAGCGGGAGCGGGAGGTGCTGCAACTGGTGGCTGAGGGCCAGAGCAACAAAGAAGTGGCGAATCTACTCAATCTGAGCCTGTACACCGTGGAGACCCACCGCACCCACATTCTCCAAAAACTGAACCTGCATACGGTGCCCGAGTTGATTCTCTACGCGGTGCGCAAGGGGATTATCAGCTAGGCTTTGACCCCTGCGCACTGTGAAAAGACGATGGAAACCACTGGCCACTCATCCTTGATCACCCGGCTCCGCAGGAACGTCGAGGAGTTGCGCCAAAGCGAAACCCACTTGTCGCTCACCCTCAGCTTAGCGATCGGCGCCTTAGTGGGGCTGGTCACGGTCGCGTTCATTCTCCTTACCGGGCGTTTGGCCGCGCGAATGTACCCGCCCGGCGATGCTGGCTGGCGGCGAATCCTGGTACCAGTGATCGGCTCCCTCAGCACGGGATATTTGTTGTACCGATTCTTTCCGTTCGCTCGCGGAAGCGGGATTCCCCAAACCAAGTTCGCGCTCTTTATCAATGACGGACGCATTTCCTTCCGCACCGTCTTCGGAAAATTCTTCTGCTGTTCGGCGTCACTGGCGAACGGAATCGCGCTAGGGCGCGAAGGGCCGTCCGTTCACATCGGCGCCGGTCTGGCATCGGTTATCGCTCGCAATGCGGGACTCAGCAAGGAGCAAGTGAAGGCGGTGGTGCCTGTGGGTTGTTCCGCTGCGCTGGCGGCGGCGTTCAATACGCCGATCGCCGCTGTGTTGTTCTCGTTGGAGGAAATCATGGGGGACTTGCACGCGTCAGTTCTCGGAACCGCCGTGCTTGCGTCAGCCACGTCCTGGATGGTGCTGCATCTCATCCTCGGCGATGATCCGTTGTTCCATGTTTCCGGTTATCGCCTGGTCCACCCCGTCGAATTTGCCGTCTACGCCGTGCTCGGAGTTGTTGGCGGACTCGGCTCGGTCGCTTTCGTTAAGCTCCTGCTGCGCTTGCGCGAGGTATTTGCGAAGTTTCCGAAGTGGACCGTTTGGTTCCAACCGGTCGCGGGCGGTCTCACCGTCGGACTTCTCGGCTATTTCTACCCGGACGTGATGGGCGTTGGCTACAGCTTTGTAGACAAGATCCTCAACGGAGACGTTGTGTTGAAGCTGGTGGTTCTGTTGGCCGTTCTCAAAATTGTGGCCACGGCGGTGTGTTACGCCTCCGGAAACGCCGGAGGCATCTTCGGCCCGAGTCTGTTTATCGGAGCGACGATGGGCGCGGCGGTGGGAAGCGTCGCCCATCGCCTCCTCCCCGCTTACACCGCCGGTCCCGGCGCGTACGCGCTGGTGGGAATGGGCACGGCTTTTGCCGCGATCGTACGCACGCCGCTTACGTCCGTGATCATGATCTTTGAAGTGACTCGGGATTACACGATCATTGTTCCCCTGATGATCTCCAACCTCATCGCGTATTTCATCTCGCACCGCTTGCAGAGGGAACCGATCTATGAAGCTCTGGCGCACCAGGACGGCGTACACCTGCCCACCGCCGAAGCCCGTGCGCAAGCGGGAAGGGTTCGAGTGAGCCAGGCCATGCGCTCCATTCCCGTGGTCTTCTCGCCGGACACGGAGATCGGAACCGCGATCGCTCAGTGGACGGATAACTCCTTGGAAGCGTGGCCGGTCGCTGACCGGGAAGGCTTGTGCGGCATGATCCGCAAAGCCGAGCTGGAGAAGGCTCTTTCCAATGGAACCACCAGCAAAACGTTGGCCGATCTTCTCAAACAATTGCCCGAAGAGCACGCCACGGCACTCGAACTTCCTCACGTTCATCCCGACCACAGCTTCAGTCTCGCGCTGGAGCGAATGGGGTTGAGCGGCTTGAGCGTCTTGCCGGTTGTCAGTCGCGCCAACGTGCGCCTGCTCGTCGGAGTCGTGGTCCTCAATGATATTTTGGGCGCGTATGGTTTGGGTGCGCCCACAATTCCCTATGACGCCTAAACGGGGATCGATCTTGTCAGGAGCGTCCTTCGTCAGGACTCTCGCGGGCGTCGTGCTCGCGATTGTGGCGCTATTCTCCATCGATACCTTTCTGGCGAAGACAGAGAGGGCGGAGAGCCGGGTGGAGGCCACCCGTTTCTATGCAAGCGGACAGCGTCTTCTTGAGCAAGGAAAGAGCGCTGAAGCGGTGCAACAATTCCGGTCCGCAATCGCTATTGAACGCGACAACCAGGATTATCAGCTTGCCTTGGGGCAGGCGCTGCTGGCCGCCGGAAGATCCGCCGAGGCGGAGGCCGCGCTGAATGAGCTACTGCAGCGAAATCCCATCGACGCCGCTACAAATCTGGCCATGGCGCGTGTCCTGGCGAAGGAAGACAGAGTTGACGATGCGGCTTTCTACTATCATCGTGCCATCTACGGCCAATGGAAACACGATGCGCACGCGAATCAGTTGAAGGTACGGTTCGAGCTGACGGACCTGCTCAACCGCGAGGGCTCTAAAGAAGCTTTGCTGGCGAAATTGCTGCCGCTTCAGAATGATGCGCCTGATGATCTCGCGACCCGGAAGCAACTCGGGCATTTGTTCATCGCCGCCGGATCTCCCGCCAGGGCCGCTGATATTTTCCGCGCCCTGTTGCGCACGCAGCCTCGTGATCCTGAGGTGTATCGCGGTCTCGGCGACGCCGAGTTCGCAGAAGGAAATTACCACACCGCTCAGGCCGAATTCCAGGCATCCCTCCATCTGCGCCCCGCAGACCTGGAAACGCAGCACCGCCTGGATCTGTGCGATCAGGTACTGGAACTCGATCCTATGCAGCGAGGTCTGAGTGCGGAGGAGCAGTACCAGCGTAGCCGTACGCTGGTGGAGCGCGTTCTGGAAGACGTCATCCGATGCTTGGGTGGAAGCGCCTCCGGAGCCGCGCAGGAATTGATCAAAATCGTTCAAGACGGACTGAAAAAGTCTGTGCCCCCCGCCCGCCGGCGTGCGGCATTGGAAGACAATCTTGCTTGGGCGGAGCGCCTTTGGAAAGTGCGAAAAACCGACTGCAAGCAAGCCATCGGAGCGTCTGAAGAGCCTCTGGCTTTGCTTTCGGCGATATTGGTTCGATGACGTCCGCCGCTCGTCCATTTGGACTCTACGGTCCCAAAGGGATAGCACCCGGCTTCCGAATGCGTTGTGATAGAGAGCGGGTGAAGGAGGGAAACCATGAGAATTCCATTCGCGGCCATGTGCTTAACAGTGTTCCTGGGTGGGGCGTTTGCCGCCGACATGCCGGATCGCGGAAAATTAGTTGGTTCCTGGCAAGGAATGAGCGTAGCGGATAGCAACAACGGTACTGTGTGGGTGATCGAAGACAAGGGAAATACACTTCACTTCACGCGGTCAGAGGGCTCACGAAAGATTGAGGAGTTCGAGTGCAGCGCTTCCGGGCAGGAGTGCAGCGGCAGGAATTCAGGACGTAAGACTGTTGTATCGATGTGGTTCAACAGCGGGGTTTTGGTGCAGATGGAGACCAAGGGTTCGGAAGTGGTGAAGCGTCGATTCGCGGTTGCGGACCAAGGAGACTCCATGGAGATCCAGACGGTTCTCATTACGCCGACCGGGCCCACCGAAACCGCGAAGTTCACCCGCCTCGCGTCTGTCGTCAGCACTCGTTAGCCGTCCGTAGACCGGGCGGAGGCACCAGGCACGTTGCTTGGCAGTCCCAGCTGCTGATAATTCCCTTACGTAGGGGGTAAAGAATCCTAGGCTGTGCGCAGGTGGGGAATCCGGGCCAAGGTGAACGCGATTCTGGGATGATTCCGAACGGTCTTCCGGGATGAAGCCGAACAGGTTCAGCCCGATCCCGGAACCGGTGTTCGGCTTCGCCGGAATGATTTCCACAAGCTAACGGCTCTGGACAACGCAATGGCAGGCAGCCTACCAGATGCGTTCGACGATCCTCACCTCGCAGCTCCCGTTTCGCGCTGGCACGAACAGATCGGCGATCCGACGCTGGCTGACCGCATTCTCGACCGGCCGGTTCATAACGCCCATGGCATCGAGATGGGCGGGGATTCCATGCGGAAAAAATCGGGGAAAGGCGAACCCTAGCTAGGGCCACAGCGGGAGAGCCCTTCAACTTGCGGGCTAGTCGAGATAGCGGGACTAAATCGATGCCTTCTCCTCATCCACAGTCGGTTCAGCCGTGCTTAGACACACCTCGTGGCCGTGCGCCAGACAAGTCTCTGCAGGATCATGCTGCCTTCGCCGCACGGACCTCAGTTTCAGCAGACGTTTATTTTCGAGCGACTTTGCCAACGGAGCTTCCATCTGCGGATCACGGACGCTTGCGCAGGAATAGATCGCCACACGTGAGATGACCTGAGCTGAGAAGCTGCTATTTGATCGAACGATCCTCGCGATTACGCCGCTGCCGGCATTTGCGGACATCGAAGCTGTGAGTGGCAATACTATACGGCCGCCTTCGGCCAATTGGTCAAGCCAGCGAATCTGCGGATGAGTAACGCCAGCGTTCACGAAGATAGCGTCGCATTCACCCGGATCGAATAATCCACCATCGCCATCGTGGACCCTCACATTTCGATACTCGAGGAGATTCGCCTTAGCGCGGCTCGCCAAATCGGACTCGATCTCAATCGCGACTATACTCCCAGAGGCTCCTATAACTTCAGCCATAATCGCCGTATAGTAGCCGACTCCACAGCCCAAGTGAAAGATCCGATCGCCGGCTCTCAGATGGAGGGCATCAATCCAAAGTGCGAGAGCGCTAGGATGTCCATTGTTGATCCCCCGACCAATATCGAGGGCGATGGGCACGTTGTGATAGAGATGCTGCACGTTGTCCGTCTGAAACCCAGCAGGCCTGCTAAGGCTTGCGCCCAGCGACCCGATGAACCACGGCCCCGGGCCGAGAAACTTCTCTCTTGGCACACGGGCAAACGCTTCGACTAGGGGAGCGGATGTGAGTGCGGCCGCAAATCGAACTTCATCTGCGTAGAACCGTCTACAATCGTCAATCGTCATTCTGAAATCCAGCCTCTTCACATTACTTCAAGGGGAGGGAAAGCCGGAACTTTCCAAGACACCCCAAAGACTCCGCGAAACACCCTAATTAGTTGGAGTCGCCATTGCCTGTTGCAGAAAGCCCACAACGGCTTTGTCATCTGGCCAAGTCCTTGCCCAAGATACGCATTCTGGGAAGCGTCGGCTGAGGTTCAGCCCGAATCGGCAATCGATGTTACTTCCCTGATACCGGAGCGCTGTTCGCGCTCCGGGGCCACTGTGTGCTGAGGCGGGGACAAGGGCTGCCGCCCTTTCCCGGCACCCCTTTCTCCGCATGCGGCACTGTTCCTCCACTGCGCTCCGGATAGGTTTCTCTTGGCGAAGGCGAACACCTTACCGCACAATCGAGTTGCCAGCGTCGCTATGCTCCGATGGTGTTCGGGATCATCCCGGAGTGCCGTTCGGCTTCCCTTCGGAATGAGCGTTCAGCTTCGCCGGAATCCCACGCAGGGATTATCAGAGACAGAGCCTGAATAATTCCGGTGGCCAGTGTCTCTCCTGAACCTCCCGACACAAGGTGATCGGGACGCCGTCCGGCACAGCGGGAGGCCACCTGTACGTTCTACCAGCACCACGCCGCAGTTAGTGGAGGTGCCGCAAACGCGCGTTGTGATCTGACTTCGCCGCGTGTACCAGAGCCTTCAAAACTCGCAGGGGCCGATTATTGTTCAGATGAAGTCCGAATAGAATCTCACTCACAACAATGATCACTGCGATTGGCCCGACGGGAACCTCTGCAACGTACGTCGCTGCACAACCCAAGACAAGAACCAGACACGCACTCAGAAAAAAGTGATGCCGCGTAAGCTCTCCTTTCTCCTGAGAACCAGTGAACCTCCGCGACACTTCAGACGCGCTTGACCGGGGTCGGTTTCTAATGGCTGAACGTGGACCGGAGTATCCCGAGGTGGAACACGTCCATTGAGCACACTGTGCCGATGCCTTACCGTCAGCTTCCGATCCGGCGTTACGTTAAATAGCGGCAAGGGCGACGCTACGCCTCTGCCGCCGCAACGTTGGGTTTGCTCTTTGCTGCCTGCGCAGACGGCCTCGCCATCAGGCGCCTGATGTGCGTCATCGGAAGCGACCTACGCCAGGGGTTCGCGACCGTCGACCCTCCAGATAACCGGTTACGCCGTCACTCGGGCGCAATCCGCTTCTGATCGGATAAACTAAAGCGCATCGCATATGCCGCTATCCGTAGGCGACCAACTCGGGCCATACGAAATCCTTGCACCCATCGGCGCGGGCGGCATGGGCGAAGTGTATCGTGCTCGGGACACGCGGCTGCATCGCGAAGTAGCCGTCAAGGTTATGCCGCAAGCCTTTGCGACGGAGGCTGCGCGAGAGCGCTTCCTACGCGAGGCGCGCGCGGCGTCGGCGCTGAATCATCCCCATATTTGTGCTGTTTACGACGTGGGCGAAGCGGCGGGCCATCCATTTCTCGTGATGGAGTTACTCAGCGGTAGGACGCTTCGCGAGCACGTAGGCGGAAAGCCTCTCGATATCCCGGCTGCGCTGGCGCTGACTATCCAGGTGGCCGACGCACTAGAGGCGGCCCACGCCAAAGGGATCGTTCATCGCGATATCAAACCGGCCAACATTTTTGTCACCGAACGCGGCGATGCCAAGGTGCTCGACTTCGGTTTAGCTAAGCAGAGCGGACCCGCGGATACGCAAGCGACGACGAAGACGATGCTTACGGAGCCCGGTTCCGCGATGGGCACCGTCGCTTACATGTCGCCGGAACAGGCTCGCGGCGAGACCGTGGATGCACGCAGCGATCTATGGTCGTTCGGTGTAGTTCTGTATGAAATGGTGACGGGGTCGCGGCCGTTTGACGGCCCGACGTCCCCGATTATCTTTGAGGCTCTCCTGAACAAGACGCCGCAACCGGCTCGCGAGCGGAATCCGCAGGTGCCGGCCGAGTTAGAAAGGATCATCGGCGAGCTCCTCGAAAAGGATCGCGAACTGCGATACCAGTCCGCCGCGGAACTCCGGGGAGATCTGGAGCGGCTGCAAAAGGGTTTGAGTCCGATGGTCGCGCGAAGGGGAAGACGCGGCCCGCTGGTCAAATACGGAATCGCCGCCGCTGCCACCCTTGTTCTCGTCGCGGGCGGATTCTTCCTGTGGCAGCAGCGCGGCCGTACAAGGCCGCTCACCGACAAGGACACCATTGTTCTCGCCGACTTCCAAAATAAAACAGGCGATCCAGTGTTCGACGACACGCTCCGGCAGGGTCTGATCGTTCAGTTGCAGCAGTCTCCCTACTTGAACCTCATTCCAGATCAAAAGATCCGCGCAACGCTCAAACTGATGGGCAAGCCGGTTGGGTCTGCTCTCACCGAGGAGACGGCGCGGGAGGTTTGCGAGCGCGTGGGAGCAAGAGCCATGCTTTCGGGAGCGATCTCAAGCCTCGGCAGCCAATATGTCATGAGTCTGCGTGCCGAAGGCTGCGCCAGCGGCGAGGCGCTGGACAATCAGCAGGCGCAAGCATCTGGCAAGGAGCAGGTTCTGAGCACGTTGGGCGACATGGCAGGTAAGTTTCGCGCACGCGCGGGCGAATCGCTAGCCGCGATTCGCGAACACAACGTTCGTTTGGAGGAGGCAACCACTCCCTCACTCGAAGCGTTGAAGGCGTTCACCGCGGGAACAAATGAAAGCGGTGACGCAGCAACTTCTCAGCTCCGGCGCGCCACGGAACTGGATCCGGAATTCGCCGTGGCATGGAGTGAGCTCGCAATCCAATACAGCGGCTCGGGAGAGACCGCCCTTTCGCGGCAGAGCGCCATCCGCGCCTATCAGGCAAGGGAACGGGCCAGTGGACCTGAAAAGTTCAACATCGAATATTCCTACCACCGCAATGTTACCGGAAACCTCGAGAAGGCCTGGCAATCCATCTCCCTGTGGCGGCAGACTTATCCGCGCGATCCAAAGGCCTTCAGCTTGTCCGGAGGCTACGCGGCCAACGGCACTGGACGATTGGAGGAAGTCGTGGAGATGTCGGCGAAGTCTATTGCGCTGGAACCTGACCAGTTGTATGGATATACGAATCGGGCAGTAGCCCTATTTTATCTGGGGCGATTTGACGAGCTGGAAAAAGCGATTGACGCCGCTGCCGCGCATCACGCGACGTCGACGGGCATGCTGGCGGTCCTCTACCGTCTCGCGTTGCTGAAACGGGATAAAGCGGGTATGGAGAGACCGTTGGCGGAGAGTCGTGGGAATCACGAAAGCGAAATGGTTCTGGCGCAGGTTCAGGCTCTTGCTGCGGCTCGCGACGGTCACCTGAAGGAGGCGGACCGGTACTCCCGAGGCGCCGTTGAGATGGCGCTACGCGCTGGGCTCCAGGAGCGAGCTGCTGTCTTCCAGGCGGCTCCGGCCGTGTGGAACGCGCTTTACGAGAACAAAGGCGTCGCGCGGCGAACAGCGGAGACGGCGCTCAAGGCCTTTGAAACGCGCGAAGTCGCCTACGCCGCCGGATTTGCTTTAGCGCTGGGCGGCGAGACAGCAAGAGCCGAAGCTCTCGCGGACAAGCTCGACAAAGAATACCCGGAAGACACGCAGGTTCAGGCGACTTATGTACCGACGCTGCGGGCTCTCGTGGCGCTGAACAAGAGCGACCCGCGCAAAGCGATCGATCTGCTGGAGGCGAACCGGCCCTACGAATTCGGTATTCCTCCGCTCGCGTTCATCCATTACTACGGCAACATGTACCCGATCTATGTTCGCGGACTTGCGTTTCTGGCGATGCGTAACCCCGAGGAAGCAGCGGTTGAGTTCGGGAGGCTGTTGACGCACCCCGGCTTGGCGGCAGGCGATCCGGTGGACGCCGCGGCTCGGCGGCAGCTGGCACGGGCATTGGAACTTGCGGGAGACAAAACAAAAGCGAGATCCGCCTACCAGGACTTTCTTTCACCTTGGAAAAACGCCGACCTAGACATCCCGATTCTCAAGCAAGCTAAGGCGGAATACGCCAAACTGCAGTGAGCGATTGCACGGTCGCGATCCGGTCGGGCTAGATCGGAGTCGCCTGCCAGACAAGTCCGGACTGCAGCGCCCTGTGTTGGCAACCGCTCAGGGTTGCTCGGGCCGGTTCTTCGCTTGTCTCGCGGCATGACTCAACTTGCCGCTCTTCGCTCGCCATGCTTGCCGACAAGAACGGCATTGGATGGCACGGGAATAGATCAGCCCCTTCGCCACTTCGAACCACCACCGCTGCGCCTCGGCGGTCCAGACTTCCACATTGCCACAGTCCCTACAAGCAAATGTTTCATCTTGATACCAGACCTTGGGGCCATAAGAATTGTGATCCGCATGTTTCGGAACAGCGATGCTCATTACTCTCCGAGGATTAGTGTTGTATCGTGATTAACGTTCCGGCTTGCGTCGACAGTCCGCTGTAAGTAGCCGTGATGGTCTGATCCCCATCGGGCGTGTTGGAGGGAACCACGACGTTGAATTGATACTGGCCTACTGCGACCAGACCGGCGAAGGGGACGGTTGCGGCTACGCCTCCGATTTTGATGACAGGCGGCGGCGCTAACGTTCCCGACTGCACGATCGATCCGCTGGTGACCGGCAGGTCCGCCGGTCCGAAGCCGTTGGCGTAAAGCAGCACGGTTTCGCCCGGCTTGGCAGGCGTGGTCGAACCTGGGTACAAACTGGTTGGCCCAATCAAGCTTCCGTTGGCATGCACCGCGGCGACGTAAGGCCCGCCATTGAAGACGAAGAACGACGGCGAGGCCACTTTCGCCACGGCTGTATACGGAGCGCCAGCGATTCCGTTCTTGGAGACTTGCACCTGGACCGACCCTGGGAGAGCATCGGGCGGCGTGAGAATATTCACCTGCGTGGGGCTGATGTAGTACAAGTAGGCGGGCTTGCCATTCACTGTGACGCTGACACCATCCAGTTGCGTCGGCATCTGGTTGTTCACAAAATCCGAGCCTTGCCAGATGCGCGCGTCGCCGCCGGGCGCCAGATCCGAGCCCTTGATCTCCACCCACGTATTAGGCGCGATTGTATGGCTTTCGCCTTCGGCGTTGGCCACCAAGGAGACCTCGGGGACGGGCGGACCAGCCACGATCGTGAAAGTTCTTGACAGGAACTGCCGCGTTGTCAGGTCACATGTAATATGAGTGAAGAAAATGTACCCTGTCAATTTGGTGTGTCCCGGGGCAGCGCCGGGCGAAAGTGTCGAAGGCAAGCTGCCGTCGAAGTCCTGGCCCATCCCCGTCGTGCAGGTCGCCCACGGGTATTGAGAGTTCTGGATCAACTGCGGCGCGGTCCAATCCTCAAGATCGAGGCTGGTCGCGGTGGAGTAATACCAGCCGCCAAGCGCAGCGCTTGCCGGGCCGCCGAGGCACTTGAGGATCATCAGGTACAGACCAAGATCGTCGTTGTAGCTGATCGCGGGATTTTCCGGATATGTGCATCCTGCAGAAGGCGTGACGGCGCTATCGAGTCCGCCGATGCCGGGCTGACTAAACGATCCGTTATACCACTTCAAGAAGGTGAGGGGGTCGGCGCCGAGTTTGGCGCGCGCGACGCGCGTGCCGCTGCTGGGGAAAACGGTGTACGCGACGTAGAGGTAGTAGTCGCCACTGGCGCTCTTGTCCACAAAGCCGGCAGGGATGCCGTCGCCCAAATTCCCGTGTGGAGCGGTCGGTTGGGGTTCTGGGCTCTGAAGAATCGGATGACGGCCGGGTCCGCCCAGTGCGCCGCTTTCCGGTGCTGGCCAGGTTTTCCCGTTGTCCGATGACCGGGCAAAGCCGACGGAAATGTAGAAGGGAGATTGCCACACTCCCCCTGGGCAATGCTGTTCCGCATCAATGAGCATGATCAGGTTTCCAGCGGGCAACGTCGGATCCTGCAAAACGGAGCCCGGGGCCGCGTAGTTCTCGTCCCATGTGGTGTCGTAAGTGGGATTGCATTTGGGGTAGGACACCGGCGAGGTCAGCACCGGGAAGTTGTATCCCAGAGAGGTCGCGAAAGTGAACGTCTTCAACGAACGTGCGGCGGAATCATCACTGCCACCAAGCACGCAAGGGCGATGACAAGGCATATCGCAAGAGAACCGATGTAGATGATAGGCACCTCCATTTCTGGTGGCATAAGCATACTCCTTTGAAACCAGCTTGGCTAGCCAGCCGCTCCCGGCTTGCGCCACCATGAGATGCTGGCCGACGTGCTGGAGGCCGCGCATGAGGAAGGCGTGGTGCATCTCGATACTGAAGCTCGCCAAGGTCAAGACTCGACGAAGACGGCACGAGCCTCTCACTTAGTTACCACGAGAATTGAAAACGAACCCGCCACCATCGGGCCCCGGCCTGCAGCTTTTCCAGCGGGCGGCGCGGGAGCCGGATCATAATCCGCGGCAATCAGCAGGATACGATTTGTTTTATCATCCCAGGCCATCTGTTTCGCGCTTTCCTTGGTCTGCAGGGTCTGCTCAACCACAAAGGTTGTGGGGCTCTTTTCCTTGATGATCGTAAGCGTGCCGTCGACCTGCGCACTGTACGTTTCCATCGTGCGGGGGTTGAAGATGGCGGAATCGACACCGGAGCCGATGGGAAGAGCATTCAGGATCTTGCCATCGACAGCACTGAGCATCACCATCGTTTGTGGTTCACGACAGCCTGCGAAGAGAATTTGGTTCTTCACGTCGATGGCCAGCCCGGAGCACCTGCCGCCCTTCCCTCCGAGACCGTATTGGGCAGATACGGTGAGCGTCTTCGCGTCTATGACCGCGACCTTGTCCGTGTCTCTGATATCGACATACACGTGGCCCTTGCCATCGGTAACGGCCTGTTCCGGCATTCCTCCGAGGTCGAGTGTGCCCACCACGGAGCCATCCACCGCATTGATCGCGGTGGCGTGCGGCGAGGTATGGCTGAAAATGTACACTCGCTCGTTAAATGGGTCGAACAGAATGGCATCCGGGCCCCCCTGCACCTCAATGGTCTTGATGGTCTTCAGCGTCTTGGTGTCCCACATCACGACGGGCTTGCTGCTGGCGAAACCGTGCCCTGATTTGGAGTCAACAACCGCCCCATTGGCGGCGGCATCGGGGATTTCGCCGACCGGCTCAAGCGTATCTAGATTGAAGACCATGATTCGGCCGGGGTTCTTGCGCGGAATGTACAAGCGGCGTCCAACGGTGTCCGCAAGAACGGTGTCAAAGGTGCCTACGCCACCAACTTTGACCGTCTTGGAAACCTTGTAAGGCCCTCCGCCCGGCGTCGGCTGGGCTAATCCGACAAACGCCGAGATCGTGATCCCGATTGCGCATACCAGACAAAATCGTCGCATCCATCACCTCCGACCGGATTTTACTCGCAGTCGACGCTGAAAGACACTGTTGATCGGCATAGGCGCGGGAGCGATCCCTGCGAGACGACTGCCTGGCATTGGAGAATCGTCAGGTTTAAGACGATGGGGCAGGATTTCTCGCTTAGAAAGGAAGACGACCCAAAGTGCTGCAGCCGTTCAGGAATCGATTTCTGCTCGGCAGCGTTGTGGCTTTTGCGTTCGGTTCATTGGGACCCTCGCGTCAAAACTCGTACCGGAATCCGATGCGCACGAAGCGTGGGGGCTGAATCGCGACCGGCAAGCGCAGATTGAAGGAAGGCCCGCTGAGGTCATCTTCTTGGAGCCGTTGAGCGCTATTGGTCACGTTGAGAAGGTCGGCCGTTGCTTCAAATCGGCCGACGGGAAGCGCGAATTGCCGGCTGATCCGGAGATTCCAATTCATGACATACTGAGCGCGGTTGCCGCCCCCCGGACTTCCGCGCACCGTTGTCCCCACAAGGAGCGGACCTTGCGGAAGGCCTGTGACCAGTAACTGGCGGGCAAACACAAGCCCGTCCATGTAGTCGGCCACACTCCCCACTTCGATTCCGCCAGAGGCCGAAGGCAACCGGTAACTGGCTTGAACTTTTCCCACGTAGGCGCGGTCAACAAAGCTTCGGCCCGTGGTGTGGATGCCGGTATTGGGATCGAGCAGCAGAGCGCCGATAACGCCCGGACCATTCTCATAGACCGCATCGCCTGGGTTGGTGGGTCCGTACGACTTCTCCGCGACGAAGGACGCGTGGAGTGTCAGTCGCCGCCATTGCGTACCCGCCTCGGCTAGTAAGCCGG
>Ga0207008_10167_pt1 | contig 20079 bp, 18 predicted proteins | sample Alteio_BWMinCont_83_FD_153489 | JGI IMG/M metagenome (GOLD analysis project Ga0207008, IMG submission 153489) | Enriched cells from forest soil in Barre Woods Harvard Forest LTER site, Petersham, Massachusetts, United States -... | ecosystem: Environmental > Terrestrial > Soil > Temperate forest >... | reverse complement strand
TTTGATGGAATCCGACAACGAAATCGGCACCGAAGGTGATCGCACCGACGCCGAAGCGCGCAGCGCCTTGCAAGTTGCGGGCGCTGAGCGAACGAACGAACTGGCGCAGGCCTATGAGGAGTTGAAACGAGCCCAGGCAGAGCTGCAAAGACGCTGGCAGTATTTGGCAGAGGCTCAGAGACTAAGTCATTCGGGAACTTTCGGATGGAAGGTCAGCAGTGGCGAGCTGGTTTGGTCGGACGAAACCTACAGAATTCTGGGATTCGCACGAGAAACGAATCCTACGCTCGATCTCGTATTCGACAGAATTCACCCCGACGACCGGGAGAGGATGCAGCAGCTCAGAGATCGTGCCGCGCAGAACGGCATGGATTTGAATGTCGAGCATCGAATTCTCATGCCCGATGGCACCGTCAAGTACCTGCACGCGGTTGCGCATGCTGGACGAGACAGCTTCGGAAATCTCGAGTACATGGGCGTCGTTACCGACATGACCGACCGCAAACGGGCCGACGAAGAGCGTCAGGCACTCTCTCGCAAATTGGAAGAGAGTAACGCCAGGCTTGAAGAATCCCAGCGCGTCGCCCATCTGGGCTACTGGATATGGAATCTTGACACAAATCGAGTGGTCTTTTCGAACGAAACGTGCCGCATCTATGGGATTAACCAGCAGGAAGATCCCATTGATCTAGAGGCAATACGCGAGCTGATCCACCCTGAAGACCGAGGATACGTGTTCGAGAACGCTGAGCGATCGGTTCGTGATAAGGTACCCATCGAAACGGAACACCGCCTCATTCGTCCCAGCGGTGAGATACGTATCGTTTACAGTCGCGGCGCTTTGACGAAAGACGCAGCGGGGCGACCCTACGAAATGTTCGGTACGTGCCAGGACATCACAGAGCGAAAGCGAGCGGAACAGGCCTTACGGCGAAGCCAGTTCTACCTAAGCGAAGGAGAGCGCCTCGCTCATATAGGAAGTTGGGCGTCCAGTGATCTGGGCATCTCTTTGTCTGAGGATCTGGGTTTCTATTGGTCGGACGAGGTATACAAGATTTTCGGCCTTGCTCCGGAGAAAGGGCCTCCGCGCCTTGAGCAGTTTCTGGCCGCGATCCATCCCCAGGACCGAGCCTCCATGGCCGAAACAATAAAGACGCTGCATGAGCAGCGCTGCGGCTGCGATGTCACGAAGCGCATCGTTCGACCAGACGGGGAGATACGGTACGTTCGCTGTGTTGGCATTCCGGTGGTTGAAGATGGAGTTTTTCAGGGATTCCGCGGTACCACAATAGATGTCACAGCGCAAGAGCTATTGACTCAAGAGTTGCGGCGGGAACAAGCGTACCTGGCGGAAGCGCAAAGCCTGGCTCACATCGGCAGCTGGGCGTCCAATTTGGAGACAGGGGAGGTCCATCACAGGTCTGATGAGACCGCTCGCCTGCATGGTTTCGATCCCAAGGAAGGCCTCATTCCACTGGAGCGCTACTTCGACACCCTGCACCCGGATGATAAGGCCGATGTGAGGTCAGCCATTGAAGATGCGGTCCGCGAAGGTGTTGATTACGATATTCAAGGGTTCCGGATTTGTCGTGCCGACGACGGCCAGATCCGATTTCTGCGCACCGTCGGACATCGCAATCCTGCTGGAGAAAGCGGGGAGTACTTCGGCGTCACCATGGATATAACCGAGCTAAAGCGTGCAGAAGAGGAACGCGAAAGGCTGCGCCAACTGGAGGCTGATATCGCACACATCAACCGCGTCAACATGATGGGAGAACTAGCCGCAGCGCTGGCACACGAGATCAAGCAGCCGATCGCCGCTGCCATCACAAGCGCCAGCGCCTGTTTGCGATGGCTCGGCCATGTTCCGCCAGACGTCGAAAGAGCATGCGCGGCAGCCGCCAGGATCGAGCAGGAGGGAAACCGTGCCGCCGATATCATCAACAGTTTGCGCTCCTTCTACAAAACGGGCACACCGGCTGAACGCCAATGGGTCGATGTCAAAGGCACCGTACGCGAAATGAGTGCTCTGCTCAGAACCGAGGCGGCCAGGTATTCCGTAACGATACGTACCGAGTTCGAAGTGGACCCACCTCACATACTGGTGGACCGGGTGCAACTTCAACAGGTCCTCTTGAACCTGATGCTGAACGCAATCGAGGCCATGAAAGACACTGGCGGAGGAAATGTGACGATTAGATCGGGAGTGAACCCCAAAGGTCACCTAACCGTTTCCATCAACGATACCGGCGTAGGGCTGCCGGCGGAGGGTGCGGATTTGATTTTTGATCCTTTTCATACAACGAAGCCTCAGGGGACGGGTATGGGGTTGACCATCACCCGCTCGATCGTGGAATCTTACGGAGGAAGAGTCTGGGCAACCGCCAACCAGGGGGCGGGCGCGACCTTCCATTTCACGCTTCCCACGGGAGCAGAGGCGCATGCATGAAGCCCGCGGCTGTTCCCACGGTTTTCATCGTTGATGATGACTCTGGCATGCGTCAGGCGGTCCAGGATCTCGTCGAGTCTGTTGGTCTGCGGGCCGAGTCGTTTTCAACGGGCGAAGAGTTTCTGAAAAGGCAACGAACCACTGACCCGGGTTGCCTGGTTCTCGATGTAAGGCTGCCTCAGATGAGCGGCCTCGATTTTCAACGCCAGTTGACCGAGATCGGCGTGCAAATCCCTATCATCTTCATTACGGCCCATGGAGACATTCCGATGTCTGTCAGGGCGTTGAAGTCGGGGGCCGTGGAGTTTCTGACGAAACCTTTTCGGGACCAGGATTTGCTGGACGCAATCCAGCAGGCCCTCCAGCGGGACCGCGCCGCACGAGAACAACAAGCCGAGATCAGCGCGTTGCACGCGCGTTATGAGGCGTTGACCGCGCGAGAGAGGGAGGTGATGGCCCTCGTGGTCTCCGACATGCTCAACAAGCACATTGCGGCCAAAATCGGCGCCAGCGAGGCCACCGTAAAAATCCATCGCGGCCACGTCATGGAGAAAATGCAGGCCGGATCGCTCATTGAGCTGGTTCGTATGGCCGACAAGCTCAAACTCTCGTCGAATAAATAGCGCTTGCTCCCGTCTCCTTACGCGCTCTGGTTTATTCGTTCACCTTCTAGTCTTATTCGACTACCACCTCAGTCGTAGTTCATACCGACCCGAGACGGATTGTGCCGTTTTGTGGATAGCGCTACTTTTGTCCCAATGGCCATCGAACACAACTCAAACGTTCTCGCGATCCTCGACGACGACGAGTCGGTTCAGGTCGCTCTCCAGGATCTGATCGAATCGGAGGGGCTCTCCGCGCGCTGCTTCGGCTCCGCCGAGCAATTCCTGGATTCCACAGCCCGCTACGAGGCCTCCTGCCTGATCGCGGATATACGCATGCCCGGCATGTCCGGTCTCGAATTGCAAGCGCGACTCAAGAGCGAGAAATGTCCTCTGCCGATCATCTTCATTACTGCCCGGGGCGACATTCCGATGGCAGTGCGCGCGATCCAGGGAGGCGCTATCGATTTTCTGACCAAACCGGTCGACGAGGTCGCGCTCTTCAGCTCGGTTGAAAAGGCGTTTGAGCAGGAACGCGCGAACCGTCGAGAGGCCACTGAACAGGAAGCCTTCGCAGCCCGGTATGAGACTTTGACGCCCCGCGAGCGAGAGGTGCTGGCTTTATTAATTCGGGGATTGCTCAACAAGCAAGCGGGTTTCGAGTTGGGAATCACCGAGTACACCGTTCAAATCCATCGCGCACACATTATGCGAAAGATGGAAGCGGATTCTTTTGCCACGTTGGTCAGACTCACCGCCAAGTTCACCCGCTGCGCGTAACATAATGCCTCCTAATCTTGAATCCGCAGGCCATGCCAGGAGATGCAGCGGTCGTGGGTTGCGTTTCGGTTCAGCCGTTTGAAGGTATCGCGCCATGCCCAAGAGCAGAATCGAATCGTTCAGCGACTGTGTCATCGCCTTCGCAATCACCCTGCTCATTCTCGACATCCACCTGGAAGACGCCGGAGCAAATATCGATAATCGGGGGATGATTCAGGCCCTGCTGGCTCTGGCGCCTCGTTTCTCGATATATGTCATCAGCTTCCTAATCTGTACGGTTGCCTGGGTCTCTCACCATGAATTGATCCATGACGTGGAATGCGTGGACTCAAGGCTCCTCTGGCTGAACAACCTGTATCTGATGTGGATTGCCTTTTTGCCATTCCCAACGGGTTTGCTTGGTCATCATCCGGATCAGCCCGTGGCTGTCGCTCTTTACGGAGGCGTCTGCGCTGTTACGTGCCTGTCTTCCTCGGTTTTTCGTTGGTACGCCTCGTTCGGAGGCCGTCTCATGAAGAAGGAAATAGCTGAGACCAAGCTGCGGCGGGATCTGCGGGTTTCGTTATATTCTTTTCTTCTCTACCTTGCTGGAATGGCCGCCGGATTCTTCGTGCCGCGGCTAGGGTTGTTCTTATACGCTGGCATTCCAGCGTCTTACGCGATTAGCGAACTGGTCCGTCGCAAAGGCAACGGCAGGGCGCGCTAAACCTGCCCGCGGCCGCCAGTTCGGCCGGCTTGGAGTTTGCTTTATCCAGCCTTTGTTCCGGGCTCGCGGCTCTTTCACTTCGGTGATCGGCGTACACGTTAAAACTATTGCTTTACCTTTAGCACTACGATCACGACGCCGTTCCAACTCGGGTGAGCCGAACCGTCTGGCGGACGATCCTCCAGGGCCACGGCTCCAAGCTTGCCTGAATCGAGATGAAAATGGCTCTGAAGATAATTGCGCACGAGAGTCGCGCGGAGCCGGGAGACGGCGGCCCGGTCGCGGACGTTATCGCTATTGGCATAACCCTCCACGACGATAGGACTCTGGAACATCCTTTGCCCGTAGTTCGCCAGCACCGCGCTGAGAGCGGACTTTCCGCTTGAGGTCAACTCCTCCAGGCCCTGTGAATCCGGATGGAACAGTTCGTCTGCAGGCAGCCAGGCCCGATCGTTGCTCCGTGCAGCGAAGAGGGGATCTTTGCGATACAGGTCTGGAGAAAGAGCGGTCAGGCTGTAATAACCTCGTTTTCGGAAGAAACCGCGGAGCAGCAGGTTGTGCTTTAGGGCCTCAGTCTCATCCGCCATATTCGCCGTCGCTACATTGACGTTCGACAAGGATTCACGTATGGTGCTGACGGCTGTCACGCCGCTCTCGTCCGGGCCCGTGAGGTCCGTTATCACCTGCCGAACCTGCATCGAGGCCGCGTTGAAGTTCGACGCTGTCGCCTTTACCTCTTTGAGCGTGTCATCGACTTTTTGGGGAAACTCTTTGGACTGCAGCTCGGACACAAGCGCACCGGCGTTTGCCGCCGCGCTCTTCAACTCGCTTGTCGCATTGTGGACGTTCGTAACCGCCTGTCTCACGTGATCCGCGAGCGTCTCGTCGCGCAGCAGCATCCCGGCAGTTCCGCGTCCCGCCTGGACTCCGGCAACCAAGTCGTTTGCGTTCGCCACTGTCGTCTTCACTTCGGTCAGAGTTGAATTGAGATTGCCCCCGAGGGTTGTGATTAACCCGTTCGCATTCGTCACAAGATGGTTCGCATTGCGCACCGTAGTGTCGATGTTTTGAATCGTGCCTTTCGCCTGATCAAGCAGAGCGGAAATGTCCGTTGGTTCGGCGCCCGCCAGGGTCGTTCCCGCCGCGGCGACGGGCGCGCGCGCAGTGCCCGCGCTTATCGCGAGGAACCTGTTGCCGACAACTCCTTCGGTTCCAATGGTGACCATAGAATCAGCGCGCACCAATCCGCGCAGCTTCTCGCTGATCCGAACCTTGACCTTGAATTTTGCTGGCGGCGAATCCGGGATGTCCACACCAATCACCTGTCCTGCATCCATGCCGGCAACCTGAACCTTCGCGCCTTGCGCGATACCGGAAAGATTGGAAAATTCAGTGTAGAGCTCGATATGACGGGCGAAGGTTTCGTGCCGATTGCCGATCATGAATAGGCCCGCGGTGAACAAGGCGAGACCTGCGGTGACAAAAACGCCAACTATCATGGGACGATTCACGCCGGGTAGTCCTCCGATATAAGTTTTCGCGCGGTGTCGCGTCCGCTGTTCTCCACTTCCGCCGCGGTTCCGTACGCGATCAGCTCTCCCTTGTCCAGTACGGCGAACTGGTCGCCGACCCGCCGGGCGCCGTGTACGTCGTGCGTCACCACAAGGATCGTCGTTCCTTTGTCGCGTTTTTGACGCAGCAGCAGCTCGTCAATTTCGGACGCGGTTATTCGGTCCAGGCCACTACTAGGCTCGTCGGCCAGAAGTACTTTCGGTTCGAGAACGAGGGCACGAGCAAGGCCAGCCCGTTTTCGCATTCCGCCCGACAAGTCGGACGGCAGTTTGTCCTTGTCGTCCGCCAGTTCGACTTCGCTAAGCACACCGTTAATGGCGAAGTCGATTTCCGCTTGGGTTTTCGTGGTGAGCCGGGCCAGGGGAAGCGCAAGATTTTCGTACAGCGTCAGGGAGTCGAAGAGCGCCGCGTCCTGGAAGAGAAAGCCCATCTTGCGGCGCACCTTCGAAAGACCACTCGGCTTGAGGCGCGTAACGTCGTCGCCGTCGACCCAGATGCTTCCCCGGTCGGGCTTCAACAAAGCCATGAGGAGTTTAAGCGTCACGCTCTTGCCCGTACCGCTTCGGCCCAAAATACACAGGACCTTCCCGGCGGGAACCGAGAAAGAGACGTCTCGCAGCACATGGTGTGGTCCGAATGCCTTGAAGACCTGGTCGAACACGACAGCCGGTCCCATATGCGCGCTGCTCATAGGGCACTCTCTGGAAATGCGAAGAAGATGCATTTTACAAGGACCACATCAGCCACGATCACCAGGAGGGACGACACAACGACGCTATTGGTGGCGGCTCTGCCCACGCCTGCCGCCCCCTGATTGGTCGTATAGCCGAAGTACGACGAGACCGTCCCAATAATGAAACCGAAGACCGCGGTTTTTAGCGTGGGCGCTATGAAATTGGCCCACTCGAGACCCGCGAATGCACGGCTGATATAGAGATCCAATGACATTCCGGACGCCGCGACCTCCGACAGGTAGCCGCCGAGCAGGCCCGCGAAATCCATGAACAATGTCAACAAAGGCAACGCTATGACACATGCGATCACTCTAGGCACCACGAGAAGCTTGAACGAGTCGATCGACAGCGACTCGATAGCGTCGATCTGTTCAGCCGCCCGCATATTGGCAAGCACGGCGCCGATGCCTGAGCCGACGCGTCCGGCCAGCAGGAGGCCTGCGACCAACGGACCGATCTCGACAAAAAACGCCAGCGCCTGGACGGTTGGAATCATGGCGCTGGCGCCGAACGTCACGAGGGTGCTGCGCGTATGAAAGGTCATCACCGTGCCGAGCGCGAAACCTGCAGGCGCCACGAGCGGCAGTGACTTGTAACCGACCTCGGCAGTTTGGGTTAGGATTTGGCTCCCTTCGAACGGCATGCGCAGGCCGTCGACGACGATTCGGGCGCCGAAAGAGCTGACTTTGCCAACAAACTCGATCAAGTTTGACAATTGCCGCACCTTTCTTTGTCGCCAGCCCGCAGGTTAAGCCTGCCACCTGTCCGAAAACTATCCGACGCCAACAGTTCCTCTCCTGACAAACGCTTAAACATGGCCTCGTATTCGAAGTATGGCGATCGTGGCGGGCGGTCGTCTATAGCTGGTTTATGTAGTAGCCAAGAGGACCTTACCGGCTCGCAAGAGATCAGCTGATACCAAAAACATGTAATGGACCGAATGGACCCTTGCTAATAACATCAATCAAGAATTCGCGTGACGAAAGAACGTGCGAGCGTGAAGCGTTCAGCGGCATCGCGCGGGTTTGAACGGCAGCGTCCGAAAGGATCTCTTTTATGGCGATGGATACAATGCCAGGTGCGCTTGACGTGGCCTTTCGGACGGCCTTGCTTCTCACCGGCGACACGAGGACTGCCGAAGCGGCCGTGGTGCACGGCATTGGCGTTTGCGAAGACCTATCGCCCGGCCGCCTCCTGACTGAAGCAATCAAATCTGCGGTTCGGCGACGAACGAAATCGTGGGACGGTCCCCATGAAGTCGAGTGCCTCCCCCCTGAACTTCGGCGCCTCTTTATGCTGCAGCCTCTACCTCGGAACTGCTTTGTTCTTCGAGTCCTGGTCGGCCTCTCGCCCGAAGTCTGCGCGGAACTTCTCGAAGTTTCCGTTACCGAGTTCGAAAACGCGGTATATAGAGCGTTGACCCAGCTTCAGCTCCTCTGTTCTCAAAGAGTTCAACCGATCCGATACTGACCGCCGTCGACGACAATCGCCTGCTCGGTGACAATAGCCGCATCATCGCTTGTCAAAAACAGAACTGCTCCTGTGACATCCTCAGGCTCTGCCAGCCGCTTGATCGCCTGCTGTTACGCGTTCACGAGGGCGGTTGCTCGGATGGGGGTCCGGTTCTCGGGGGCGACGAAGCCCTCGATGAGAGCGTTTCTTCCGGACGCCAGAACCTGATAGGCAAGATTCACGTCCTTCATCGTCCGGGCCATCGACATCGTTCCAACCAGACCCGAATAAAGGAACAGCGCCTTTTCATGGCACTCCTCTTTGGAGAACATGGGAAACTGCTCGTGTATAGCGTCGGAGAAGAGCTCGTAGATCCGGACGATGTAGTCTTCAAATCGCTTGCGGTACTGGGGCGCGGCACGCTGCATGTCGGTGCTGAGCGAGGTGAAAACGCACCCGTCGCCGATCTCCAGAAAAGTGTCTTCGGCGAAATACTGCTCGATCATGGCCTGTAGCGCGTGCTTACCTTCGCGCCTGAAAATCTGAAACAGCTGGAATTCGAGCTTCTCCAGCTCGTGGTAAACGGCTTGAGCGAACAAATCATCCTTTGACTCGAAGTGGCTGTACAGCGCGCCGGTAGTCTGGCCGGCGTGCTTCATGAGATCGGCGATGCCGGCGCCGCCGGTGCCGTGAACCTTGAAATACGCAATCGCCTTTTCCAGAATTGTGACCCTCAGCTTCTCTTTTTCGCCCTTCTTGGTCTTCATGGTTCACCTTGCGCCCCTATTTCTGAGTATGGTCGGAACTTCCAAGCTTTGCAAGTAGTTTGATATTTAACGATACCGAAATAGATACTTTTTATCGTTCACTATCAATAGTTTACGTACGCAACACCTTAGCTACCATAGTTTTGATATTGACTACTATCATAATCAGCGCCAAAATTGAAGGTGTAAGGCGATCGGCAAGACGCCGCCGCCTTGGGCGTTGGCAAGCCAGAAAGGACAAGGGACCATCATGAAACGGCTCGACAATAAGGTTGCGATAGTGACAGGCGCTTCAAAAGGAATCGGAGCGGGCATTGCAAAAGCATTCGGCGCGGAAGGCGCGGCGGTGATCGTGAATTACGCGCGTGATCAAGCGGGCGCGGAGCGAGTGGTGCGCGAGATAACCGGCAAAGGCGGACGAGCCGTCGCCGTGCAAGGCGATGTGGCGCAGAGGTCTGACGCGCAACGCCTCGTGGCGGAGGCGAAAAAAGCCTTCGGCTGCCTGGATGTGCTCGTGAACAACGCGGGTGTCTTCTCGTTTGCGCCCTTCGAGCAGTTCAGTGAGCAGGAATTTCACCGTCAGTTCAACACGAATGTGCTGGGCACGTTCCTCATGATTGAAGCCGCTTTGCCGGCTTTCGGTGCCGAAGGCGGCAGCATTATCAACATCGGATCGACGGAAAGTGTCGCTGCCGACCCGACCCTTTCGATCTACGTGGCGTCAAAGAGCGCTGTCGATGGCTTGACGCGCGTGCTCTCAAAAGAGCTCGGCCCCAAGAAAATCCGCGTTAACGCTCTCAGTCCCGGCGGAACTGAAACGGAGGGTGCGCACGCGGCGGGCGTCATGGAAACGGAGTTTAAGAAACAGATAATCGCCAGTACGCCGTTGGGCCGCGTCGGCCAACCTGAGGACATCGCGCGCGTGGCCGTATTTCTTGCCTCGGATGATGCGGGCTGGCTCACGGGAGAAGTCATCTTCGCGAACGGCGGCAACAAGTAAAACGACTTCAGGAGAACACGAGAAATGAGCGCTTACTTGATATTTACACGCGAGAAGACCCTCGATGAGGCGGAGCTGAAGATTTACTGGGACAAGATCCGGGCAACCTTCGCAGGCCACCAGGTGAAGGTCCTCGTCAACTATGGCCGTCTTGAGGTTCTGGAGGGCGATCCCGTCGAGGGCGTCGTGATCGCGGAATTCCCGAGCTTCGAGGCGGCCAAGACATGGTATGAGAGCCCCGCCTATCAGGCCATCCGGCATCACCGCCTTAAAGGAGCCATCTATAGCGGTCTGGTTGTGCAGGGAGTTTAGCAGAGATACCGAAACGGAGAAAAAATCCATGAATGGTGCCATGACCCCCTTCACCCTCGCCGTCCCGCAGGCGGAACTCGAGGACCTCAACCGCCAGGACTCTTGACACTTCACTTAGTTAACAGCGCGGGCTACGGCCCAAGGGTTTTCATCGGAATTTCGGTAATCGATTAACAAAGGAGAACGATCATGTCCGCATACGTTGTCTTCACTAGAATTAAAACCATCGATCAAAAGGAGCTCGAAAAATATCGGACTGGAATCAAAGCAACGATGAAGGATCATCCTATCGAAGTGCTCGCAGCCGATGGAAAGCACGAAGTCCTTGAAGGTGATCTGATTGAGGGAATGGTCATTGTGAAATTCCCGAGCGTAAAAGCCGCAAAGGATTGGTGTTACAGCGAGGCCTACCAAAACGTCGCCAAGCACCGCAAACACGGGGCGATCTATCACGGACTCATTGTTGAAGGTGTCAGCTAACGGAGAAGAAATCCGTGCCCAATGACGCCATCACCCCCTTCACCCTCATCCTGAACCGGGGGGCCACTTCGCCGCCTGGGAGGAGCCAGCGCTGCTCGCCAAGGAGATTCGCGACTGCTTCGCCGAGGTGCGCTGACCCCGGCAAACTAACTTGCCGGATCAGGATTTAGCAGAGCCCCGATCGGGGCTGTCACAGTCAAACGAAAAGAGGAAAGCCATGATTGACCATATTTATCTCCCCGTCTCTGACCTGAAACGGTCGAGCGAATTTTACAAGAAGCTGCTTGAGCCGCTTGGCATCGACATGCCTTACGGGTTCGATCAACTGCACGGTTTCGCCATCAATGGCGAGCCGGGTTTCTGGCTGAAGAATGGCGAAGTCGCCAAAGACCTTTACGTCGCATTCACCGCCAAGAGCGCGGACGCTGTCAGGGCCAGCTACAAGGCGGCGATAGACGCGGGAGCTACTTCAAACAAGGAACCGAGCCTTCGGCCCGAATGGCGTGCCGACTACTTCGCGGCAAACATCGGCGATCCGGACGGATACAACATCGAGATTGCCTATAAGCCTTGGCTCTACAAATAAAAGGTACGAGCCATCTACCCATCTGAGGCCTTGGCATTCCCGTTGTCGGATCAGGCTTCGGAAACCGCGTTACGTTGCGCGCTTATGTAGCGTCGTGAGCTGTTCGACGTTGACTTGTCTCGCGGGATGAGTACGTGATGCCGAGCGTTATGCCCGGTGATTTTGAGAGGAACTGAACCGATAGGTACAGATATTGTGGACCGCAACGCAACCAAGTGCAAAGGAGCATAGCAATGCCTAGACTCGAAGGAAAGATCGCCGTCATCACGGGAGGAAGCAGCGGAATTGGCCTCGCCACCGCCAAGCGCTTCGTGAAGGAGGGCGCCTATGTCTTTATTACCGGCCGCCGGCAAACCGAACTGGACATAGCCGCGGCTGAAATCGGCTCAAACGTCACGGCCGTGAAAGGGGACGTTGCGAACCCAAATGACCTTGACCGGCTCTATCAAACGGTCGCGGCCAACAAGGGCAGACTGGACATCCTGTTTGCGAATGCCGGAATTGCGGACCCGGTACCTACTCCCGACGTTACGGCCGAGCACTACGATAAGACCTTCGGCGTAAATGCCCGCGGAGTTTTCTTTACCGTGCAGAAGGCCCTTCCTCTGATGAAGGAAGGCGGTTCGATCATCGTCAACGGCTCCGGTGCCTGGCAGAAAGGTATTCCGATGTATTCGACGTATAGCGCCACGAAGGCGGCCCTGCGCTCGTTTGTCCGCACGTGGACCGCGGAGTTAGCGGGCAAGGGCATCCGCGCCAACATGGTCAGCCCAGGCCCGATTGAAACACCCCTTCTCGAAGCCCAGTTCGGCCCGAACGTCGGCGCGATGAAGGACCGGTTCATAGCCATGACGCCAATGCAGCGGATTGGACGGCCCGAAGAGATTGCCTCGGCCGTTCTGTTCCTGGCGTCCGACGAAAGCAGCTTCATCACGGGCGTCGATCTGCCAGTCGACGGCGGCACCGTAGCTGTGTAACGATGCCCGAACTCTAGAAATGTGGCTTGCACCGACTCCGCCCCGCCGCGTGGCGGCGATCAAAACTGCGGAGGCTCGGGGCGAAGCCTCAGAGACCGGTCCCACGGTAGCCGGATGCGCCCGCGACAAAACGCTTCCCGATGCGCCCAAAAGAACATTCGTGACGAGCCCTTCGCCTGGCCTCAAACCGTCGAACGGTTCTGCCTCCGTCGGCGGCGGAGGCCGCGAATGCTCAAGATTCGGGCCTAGCCCGTGCGCCTCGCGCTACTCGATGCGAACGGTCCGACGGGCACGTTTTCAAACGAGGACGGCCAGATTCCGTGGTGATGTAGTCTCGAATGCGTGGTCAAGAGGAATGAGTCGCCGCGTCTGTTCGTGATTCGATAACGAAGCATTGCCGCGCATTCCGGCGTAAGGTCCCGCCGGCGCTCCTGCCTGGCAAGCAGGTGCGCATAGGCAGGCCCCACCTTGGCTGCCTACTGTTACACGTATATCGGCAATAGACACTCCGCAAAATCTATGCGCTCAAAGTGACCAGCGCCTTGATGCCGATGGCGTCGAGAATCTCCTGCAACCGGGCTATCGCCACGGTTTGGTATTCCGTCTCTTCGTACCGGCTGATGACCTGTTTACTGACGCCGAGCCTGCGCCCAAGTTCAGTTTGGGACACTCCCTTGGCAATCCGCATCTTCGTGACAAAGGGCGCGATCTGATCCAGTCGTTCGAAGTTGGGCAGAGTTAGATCGCCAGACTTGAGTTCGTCGTATTCGCGCAGTTCGTCTTCAAGCTGCCGCATCATACCTTCGTAGCTGCTGCGAACCGCTGTGGCGCGCTTGCCGGTCATCTCCCGGTCTACTTTGGTAAGTGCTTGCCGAAAGCCTTCTATCTGAGCTGTTGTACGTTCTCTCTGTGCATCGCTCTTGATCATGATGATGATTCCGACCTGACTACCTGAATTACGCCTCTAGGCACACCGTTTCGGTCCTGCCGGAAAAACTCCGGAAACCCAACCGCCGCACTCGCCTGCATGGCGGGATGGATGAAGAATTCGACACCGTGATCCAGCCACATCCGCCACTTCCGCTTCCGCACATGCGGTACGAGAATCATCTCGAAGTCGATCCAATACGGATCGATCCGAGCATAAACACCGTCGTCCGGCTCGACCCAATAACCGTCCACATCGCCCGGATCGGGCTTGTCCGTGCAGAAGCTCCCGTCGATGAATATGTCCTCAATACCGGCCAGCCAAAATGCTTTGACGGCAACCCGCAAGCCTTTCAAGAGCCAACGCCGTCGCGGAGTGAATCCGAACCGGCTTCCTATTTCTTCCAGTGTTGCCCTGTGATCACCGGGCGGCAACGCACCAGTGCTAGGGTCGAAAGCCGGAATCACACCACCTCCATGATATCGGGGACAAGTATAAATGTCAACATAAACGCTGTCATCGTGAGTTGTCTCGTTTGGCTGGACCGTCGATTTCATGATCGAGCGAAGCCCCGAGCTAAGAGGCTGTTATATCTCCTTGTAACCGTTTCGAGGCGTTACGTCGTGTCGCGCGCGCCAGGGGTTTCTTCGGAATGGTCTTTGTCGCCGCACCAGGCACTCGGATCAGATCGAGCCGGTCATGAACATCCGGCGCGGGCGCGAGATAACGCATAGTCGTTTCCAAGGACTTGTGCCCCATCCAGTGCTGGACGGTTCGCACGTCAAAACCCCGCCGAAGCATGCTGGTGGCATACGTGGACCGGAAGGTCTTCAGATCGAATTCTTCGGGATCGAGGCCGGCGCGCTCAGCGATCAGTTTGCAGCGTCGCAGGAAATTCTGTTCCCGATTCCCGGTCGGTGACGGAAAGACGAACGGGCTGTCAATCGATACGGGATGACGTTCCAGCAACTCCGCCAATTCGGCCGGAACCGGCACTTCGCGTTCTTCCCACCGCTTCGGGTAGAATTTCAGATCGGGCTTGGATAGGACGCGCACGGTTCTCAGCTTCGGATTGAGATCCTTCCAGAACAAGTACATCACTTCCTGCTCCCGGAATCCCGTAAACAGGAACGTAGAAAATAGAGCCCGCTCCCAGGAATCGCATGCCTCCAGGAAACGTGACTGCTGTTCTTCCGAGTAGACCTTGGGAAGAAAGTGGATGGCCTCGGGAAGCTGCAGCTCGCGGGTGAGATTCGGGCGGCCGTTACGCCGGCAGAATTGGGCAATGATGATAACGTTGTGGAGAACGGTGTTCGCCGCCAAGCCGCTCTTCCTGAGCTTGATGATGAAGTCGTTCAACTCCTCGTTTGAGATTTGTTGCAGCTCCCGACCTCGAAAGTGTTCGTCAAAGCGCGTCAGCACCGCCTGGTACTTGCGGTAGGTATTGGGCTTCTTCAGCGTGTCGATCTGATCGAGGTACCGCCGGATCAAAACGGAGAGTCGTATCGGTTCCGGCTCCGGTGTGAACGAAGGCTTGTATCGCTGGAGAATTCCCACCTCCGTTGCTGCAAGTTCCGCCAGCTTGATGCGTTGCGCTTCGAGCGCCTGCGATACGGTGCGGCCCGCGGGCAAGCGCATTCGTTTTCCCTCTTCGCGCCACTCGATGAAGTAGCTCCCGTCCGGCAGCGCACTCCAGTCGCGTTGGCCGTTGGGCTTTCTGGGAATCGATTTCAGGACCCAACCATTGCCGGTTTTGAATTGTTTGAGAAGATTGACGTGAGCCATTCGTGTGCCATCCGAATCTCACGATTTCGGGAGCACGCGAACGGACAGTAAAGAGGACAGCAAGGCGTCTAAATTATAGAAAGGAAAGGGTCAAACGGGAAGCTGGCATTCTTCCAACTGAATTACTCCCGCTCGCTCGGCAACCTAAATATAGCAGAGACAGTGACTTGTGAGCTAGGCCCAAAACGGCCAGCCTGAGAATCCCAGATTCTACTGCTACAGTTCATTGCCTTTGTTTTCAATGGCTGAATTCGCTTGTGAGCTTAGTATCGAACTCAAAAGTGGACAGCAAATAGACGCCCGTAGGCACCACCGCGGTATTGCCAACACTCAACCTATAAGCACGACGAGGTTTGGCCAGAAAGCGCTGCCGACGGTACACTTGGAACTCTCAGAGCCGGCGACAATGCGACCCCGTCGCCACCGGGCACCGTTAAAGGTTTGAGGGAAGGTGCGATAGACTTGCTTTTTGCAAACGAGAATCCTTGGACAAGCTCAGCGCGGACGACCGGACGCATGCGGTCACGATCACGCTGAAGCGCTGGATCATCGACTTCTAAAATCCCTCAAAAGGCTAATCGCGAAATCCCTCTGTTGAACGTTTCGTTTCTGTTGCAGTTCTCTTAGGCTGGTTAGAGAACACTGTGCAACGACTGTTTTCGACCTTCGCCGGCGGCTGGCGAGGCGGATGCCTTTTCACACAACGGCTATTCTTAGGATCTGCGCTGCTTTATTCTTGCGTCGGCTGCCTGAGCGCAAAGCCGGTTTGCGGGACTCTAGTACCCCAAAGTACAGGAGCGCTTGCCGGAATTTTACTGGTGACAGGTTTATGGACCCCGGCCGCCGGAGTTCTAGCAGCGATAGTAGAGGCGTGGATTGCGTTTCCGATCCCGAACAACACCGCCTTTCCGGCCATCATCGGGGTCCTCGGCGCAACCCTGGCGATGATCGGCCCTGGCGCGTGGTCGTTGGATGCCTGGCTCTTCGGCAGAAAGCATATCGAACCTCCGGAGCTTTGGGAGCTTTTGAACTGTACCTCAAAAGGCGCAATCCAAACTCAGTGCAACTCCTTGCGGTGAGCGAGGATAGTGGAACAGTGCCTAGGAATTGTCCGGCCTATGTCCGTGAATGGGTTGCCAGAGAGCGGACGCAGAGTGAGGCCGAACCCGTCTGAGCAAGCGATAGAAGGAGATGATGACACTAAGGACTTCTGACGCGATCAAGGTGCCCTTTGCCGTTATTGGGGCTGAAATGGCTGAAGGGAGAAGAACGATGGCACTTTCTGAACTCATTGGATCCAGCCGCAGCTTCACGGCTGTTCTTGAACACGTGACAACAGTAGCACCAACGAATTGCACCGTGCTGATCCGAGGTGAAACGGGTACGGGCAAGGAAGTGATCGCACGGGCGATTCACGATGCCAGCCCGCGCTGGCAGCAGAGGTTCGTAGCAATTAACTGCGCGGCGATTCCTGCCGCGCTGCTGGAGAGCGAGCTGTTTGGACATGAGCGTGGGGCTTTCACCGGAGCGGTTACCCAAAGAACGGGGCGCTTCCAGGCTGCCGATCGGGGAACGCTATTCCTCGACGAAATTGGTGAATTGCCGATTGAACTTCAGCCCAAACTCCTGCGCGCGCTTCAAGAGCGGGAGTTCGAGCGAGTCGGGAGTTCGCAAACCACTCGAGTCGATGTCCGGATCGTGGCTGCGACCAACCAGGATCTCTGGCGCATGGTCAAAGAACACCAATTTCGGGCTGATCTGTTTTATCGATTGAATGTATTTCCAATCACCGTTCCGCCATTGCGGGAGCGCAGGCAAGATATTCGCTTGCTTGTGGCTCACTTCCTTCGGATATTCGCCGAACGCCAGGGGAAGTCAATCGAACGCGTCCCGGAGGATGTGATGAGGGCAGTTGAGCGGTATAGCTGGCCTGGTAATATCAGGGAACTGCAGAACTTCATAGAGCGCTCGGTGATCTTAACGAGGGGTACAGAGCTCCAAGTACCTGTGGCAGAGCTCAAGAATACAGGGAAGCTGATCGCTGGCGGGCGCACGCTTGCCGATGCAAATAGAGTGCACATCATGGCGACGCTTCGTAAGACCAACTGGGTCGTTGGCGGCCGGGATGGTGCTGCGAGGAGGCTAGGAGTGAACAGGACAACGCTTATTGCAAAAATGAGGAAACTTGGAATCTTTCGAGACACAGCCGAACAGCGCATCGGCGATTTGGATTCGAATGGACAGGCGCCGGTGACCTGGTCGTGCCACCCGACGTTTTAGAGTCCGGCCAACTGCGAGAAACCGGGAATTCTGGAACGGCATATCGCGAGACAACGCTGAACGCGTTCCAGCAAATGCCAGGACAATATCGAGACGCTTCGCATTCTCGAAAGCCTAGACCGTTTGCTCGACGTAGGGGCGTCTTCAGTTCAATGCGTGTCGCTTTAGCTTTAATCCTGTCGTCTCTCGTTGGCGCAATACCGGCAGCGCATGCGCAGGCACAAACCGCCGGCGAAATTACCGGACAAGTCCTGGATCCATCCAAGGCCGCCATTTCCAATGCTGCCGTTACGGCTACGAACAGCGCGACCGGCGCCGTTCGCAAGGCACAAACCGATAGCCAAGGACACTACGCATTAACGAACCTTTCCGTAGGGACGTACAGCATCACTGTGGAACACGAAGGCTTCCAGCAGTTAAAGCAAACGGGCGTCATGTTGAGCGTGGCGACGACCGTCACGTTGAACTCAATGCTTACAGTAGGCTCCGTAAAGCAGGAGGTGGTCGTCACATCCAAGGCGCCCATCATTGACAAAGCTGACGCCAGCACCGGAACCGTCCTTGACAATCAGGAAGTCGGCGAGCTGCCGATCAACGGACGCGACTACGCCCGTTTTAGCTTGCTTACTCCTGGAGCCATTTTCCGTAGCAACTTCATCGCGGACCTCACCTTCAATGGCCTGCACTCCGTTCACAACCAGTTCTCGATCGACGGCATTGACGCCTCGCGCGTCGACCAGGCGTACATGGCGAACGGCTTCGAGCGCGGCGCGCGATTGCTTACCGGCAGCCTGGATACGATCGAGCAATTCAACGTGCAGACCAGCGACTACGGCGCGGAATACGGACGCGCGGCAGGGTCCTACATCAATATCGCTACCAAATCCGGAACCAACGATTTCCACGGCACGGCGTACGACTACTTCCGTAACAACATTCTCGATGCGCGGAACTTCTTCGCAACCACCGGCCCGGCGCCGGAATTCCGCTTTAATGATTTTGGCGGAAATATTGGCGGCCCAATCCGCAAGGAAAAGACCTTCTTCTTCCTAAACTACGAAGGATCGCGCCAACGCATCGGCATCACCGGCTCGGGCACGGTTCCGAGCGCGCTCGAGCGCAGCGAAGTCGAGGGCGCTTCTCCGCAACTCACGCCGATTCTGAATCTGTTTCCCATCGGCACCTCTGCTGGTCCGGATCAGTTCACCGACAACTACACGACTACGCAGGTGTTAGATGTTCGTGAAGACACCGCCTCCATCCGCCTCGATCAGGTATTCAGCACTCACGATTCCGCATTCGTGCGCGTCAATGTTGGCGACTCCGACGTCCATGGGCCGCTCTTTGGTGTTTATCCGCCTTCCTTGGGCGTGGACGACCACCAGATCGTTCCCGTGCGCACAACGAATGTTGCCATTCACGAGGAGCACGTCTTCAGCGGGAGCCTGGTGAATGACTTCCTCGTCGGCATGCAGCGCTGGGGCAGCCAGATCAATGAGGCGGAACCGTTGCCCCGGACCACTGTGGTTGGGTACAGCGTCATCCCCGGATCGTCGGGCAACTCCCTCGAGAACAACACGAGCTTCCAGTTCGGCGATACCATGAGCAAAGTGAAAGGCCGCCATGTTCTGACTTGGGGTGGGACCGTTTACCGCATCTGGGTCAACGCCAACAGCACCGCCATGCCAACGATGCAGTTCAACTCACCGCAGAATTTGGTCAACGACCAGCTTTCGACTGTCACCATCGTGAACGGCACTCCCGGCAACGGGGTGCGCGCGACGCAAATCGGTCTTTTCGTCAACGACAAGTTCCAGGTGCTGCCGACTCTGTCCGTGGACCTCGGTCTCCGCTACGACATAGAAACCGTTCCTCACGACTCGCGCTACGCCACTCGGCCCTACGACACGCGGACCGGCACACTCGGGCCTCCAGGCGATCCGTACTTCGCGATCAACAATAAAGACTTCGGTCCGCGTCTGGGCATCGCCTGGTCGCCAACGCAACGCCTCGTGATCCGCAGCGGCTACGGAATTTACTTTCAGGATTATCCCGTGGGGTTCGGCTCGTACTTTGTTCCCGGAAACACCGTGCCGGGGAACGTCACGCTTTTACAGCAGCAGATTCCGAACCTTACCTATCCCTATACCCTGTCTACCCCGTTCCTGTCGCAGGCAGCCACGCTTCCGCCGCCGAACGTGAACGGCTTCCCGTGGCATAACCCGGACGCCTACTCGAATCAGTGGAACCTGAGTGTCGCAGATCAGTTCTCGCAGAATATGTCATTCCAGGTCGCTTACGTAGGCAACCATGCCGTGAATTTGCAGCGGGAAGAGGGCATCAACTACTTCGATCCAACGATCGGTGCTCGTCCGAACCCGAACTTCGGCAACATCACCCTCCAGACGGACTCGGGCTTCAGCTCTTATAACGCTCTACAGCTCTCCTTTATTCGCCGTGCGGGCAAGATTGGTTTGAGCTTCCAGGCAAACTACAGTTTCGGCCACGCGATTGACGATGTGGAAGATCCGGGGATTTTCGCTTCCGACCCTCAGAACCTCAACAACATAAAAGCCGAGAGAGGCAACAGTTCCGGCGACGTCCGCCAGAACTTTACCTTCAACCTCCTCTATGGCGTGCCGCTCGGTGAGGGCCATCGGTTCCTTAGC
>Ga0207008_10166_pt1 | contig 20140 bp, 19 predicted proteins | sample Alteio_BWMinCont_83_FD_153489 | JGI IMG/M metagenome (GOLD analysis project Ga0207008, IMG submission 153489) | Enriched cells from forest soil in Barre Woods Harvard Forest LTER site, Petersham, Massachusetts, United States -... | ecosystem: Environmental > Terrestrial > Soil > Temperate forest >... | reverse complement strand
ATCAGGCGGCCGGCGGTTTCCAGGCGGCGGAGCGGGAGTTGCAGGGCGCGGGGGCCTTTGGAGGTGGTTCCGACTACGAGGGTGCAGTCGGCTACGGCTTCGGCCAGGGTTGGGAATTCTTGGGCTTCTTGTAGGACGCGCTGCGATTTTACTGCCGAGCGGGCTTCGCGAAAGGCTACTTCGTAGGGATTGACCAGGCGGAGATGGAAGAAACCGAAGTTGCTCATGGCTCTGGCGGCGGCGCCGATGTTGAGGGGGTTGCGGGGGGAGACTAGGACGACGCGAAGAGGCGTCGGCATGAGTGCCGACGCGGCAGGCCGGGGGCCTGCACCACGTTTAGGCACGGTTTACGGCGTCTAGGACGCCGTTGATGAAGGCTACCGATTCGTCGCCGGAGAATTGGCGAGCCAATTCCAGTGCTTCGTCTATAACGACGGCGGGAGGGGTGCCCAGGTCGGACATTTCGTACACGGCCAGGCGCAGGATGTTGCGGTCTACAGCGGGCATGCGCTCCAGACGCCAGTGCTCGGATTTGGCGGCGATTTGGGCGTCGATGGCGGGGGCCTTTTCGGTGGCGCCGCGGACCAGGGATTCCATGAATTCGTCGGGCTCGGCGCGCTGCGGTGGATCGTCTTCGGAAGAGAGGGTTTCGTAATACGCGGCGATGGCATCGGCGGGGGGCTGCTTGCGCTGATCCCACAGGAACATGACCTGGAGGGCGCGCTGGCGGGAACGGTGGCGGGCGGGCATAGCTTAATGGAAGGCCGATCCGAAGCGCGCCATTTCAATCGCGGTCATGGCGGCGTCGTAGCCTTTATTGCCGTGCTCGCCGCCGGCGCGCGATTCGGCTTGTTCATAAGTATCGGTGGTGAGCACGCCGAAGGCGACGGGCTTGCCGGTTTCGAGCGCGACCTGCTGCAAGCCGCGGGCGGCTTCTCCGGCGACGTAATCGAAGTGCGGCGTGTCGCCGCGGATCACGGCTCCCAGGGCGATCACGCCGGCGGTGTTGGGATGATGGCGCAGGATGCGGAGGGCGGCGAGGGGAAGCTCGAAGGCTCCGGGGACGGAGAATTCGTCAACCTGCGCGGCTCCGGCTTCGCGGAGGGCGACGCGAGCGCCTTCGAGGAGCTTGGCGGTGATTTTAGAATTGAAGCGCGCGACCACGATGGCGAACCGGAGTCCGTGGGCGTCGGCGCGCCAGGCGGGGAATTCAGCGGACATCGTTCATAAAAAGAGGCGGCGTGGGATAATCGGGATACCGGCTCCAATCATACCGCGGTTACTCACTATACATGGACCCTTCGCGAATTCGAAACTTCAGTATCATTGCGCACATCGATCACGGGAAGTCGACGCTGGCGGACCGTCTGCTGGAAGTGACGGGCGCGCTGAGCCAGCGCGAGATGATGGCGCAGGTGCTGGACACGATGGATCTGGAGCGGGAGCGCGGCATCACCATCAAGGCTCACGCGGTGCGGCTGACTTATCACGCGAAGGACGGCGAAGAGTATCAGTTGAATTTGATCGACACGCCGGGGCACGTGGATTTCAGCTACGAAGTCTCGCGCAGCCTGCAAGCGTGCGAAGGCGCGCTGCTGGTGGTGGACGCGTCGCAGGGCGTGGAGGCGCAGACGCTGGCGAACACCTATCTGGCGCTGCACCACAATCTGGAAATTATTCCGGTGATCAATAAGATCGATCTGCCGTCGGCGGAGCCGGAGCGGATTCAGGAGCAGATCGAGCACCTGATCGGGCTGGACGCGAGCGGGGCGCTGATGGTGAGCGCGAAGAACGGGATCGGGATCGACGAGGTGCTGGAGGCGGTGGTGCACCTGGTGCCGGCGCCGAAGGGGTCGCCGGACGCTCCGCTGCGGGCGCTGATTTTCGATTCGTGGTTCGATCCGTATCGCGGAGTGATCATTCTGACGCGCGTGCTGGAAGGACGGATGCGCAAGGGGATGAAGATCCGGCTGTGGTCCAACAACAGCGTGCATGAGGTGGAGGGCGTGGGGTATCAATCGCCCAAGGCGATTCCGTGCGATGAGCTGGCGGCGGGCGAGGTCGGGTTCCTGTTCGCGAATATCAAGACGGTGTCGGACGCGCAGATCGGCGACACGATTATCGATCACGCGAATCCGGCATCGGAGCCGCTGCCGGGATTCGAGCCGCTGAAACCGATGGTGTTCGCGGGCCTGTATCCGATTGAATCGCACGAGCACGGCGTGTTGCGCGACGCGCTGGAGAAATTGCGGCTGAACGATAGTGCGTTCAATTTCGAGCCGGAGAATTCGGTGGCGCTGGGATTCGGTTTCCGCTGCGGATTCTTAGGATTACTACATCTGGAGATCGTTCAGGAGCGGCTGGAGCGCGAATTCAAGATCGACCTGATCACAACGGCTCCGGGCGTGCGGTACAAGATCACGCTCCTGAACGGATCCGAGCTGACGGTGGATAATCCGAGCAAGTTTCCCGATCCCGCGGAAATCAAACAGATTGAGGAGCCGATCATCGAGGCGACGGTGATCACGCGCGAGGATTCGATCGGCGAGATTCTAAAGCTGCTGGAAGAGAAGCGCGGCATCCAGAAGAAGTTCGAGTACATCGGCACGGGGCGCGTGCTGCTGATGTATGAGATGCCGCTGAATGAGATCGTGATGGATTTTTATGACCGGCTGAAATCGGCGTCGCGCGGATATGCGTCGCTGGATTATCATCTGGCGGGGTATCGGGTGTCGAAGATGGTGAAGCTGGATGTGCTGGTGGCGGGCGAGCCGGTGGACGCGCTGTCGATGATTTGCCACGCGGACGTAGCTTACGAGCGCGGCAAGGGCTTGATCGAGCGGCTGCGGAAACTGATTCCCCGGCAGATGTTCGAGGTGGCGTTGCAGGCGGCGATCGGGGCCAAGATTATTGCTCGCGAGACAATTTCGGGGATGCGGAAGAATGTGCTGGCGAAGTGCTATGGCGGTGATATTTCGCGGAAGAGGAAGCTGCTGGAGAAGCAAAAGGAAGGCAAGCGGCGGATGAAGCGGGTGGGGAAAGTGGACATTCCGCAAGAGGCTTTCCTGGCGGTGCTGAAGGTGACGGGGTCGAGCGAGGGGGAGTAGGGGCGGGACGACTTTCGAACAAAGGTGGTGTAGAGATGTGGCTGTTCACCCGCTACGGGTTTTACTCGATTGCCTGCGGCAACGCCCCGGATGGATCACTTGATCCCGACGTGGTGATGGTTCGGGCACGCCAAGTCGACCACCTTCGGGAACTTCAGAATCGGTTTCCCCAGTTGGCCGATGTACAGATTGTGACGATGCCGCATCGGGACTATCGTTATCGGTTAGTCGTCGCCAAGGAACTGTGGGTCGGACTCGTTGCGGAGATTGCGCGAGAGCAGCAATGGTCGAATTTTAAGGACGAGGCGGCTCGGTACCAAGGTCGCGCGGGCTCTGACTATGTTCACTCCCTACACAATGTATGGCGCGTGATGTATGATTTGCAGGAGGGTGCGCGGCGTACCGCTATCCGTAGTTCTCCGAAAGAACCTTAGTATCCCTTCGGAAGGGAGAGCCGGTTTGGAACGATCAACACCAAGTGCTGGGCACGCATCGCTCGACAAGCTGTATAGCTTTGTTCTAAAGCATCGTGCGGCGAAGGATGCGTTAGATTTGGTGCGGAGTGCGCGCGGTAAGGAATACTCGCGTGTTTGCAAGGAGATTTCGGATCCAATACCTTCGTGTCAAGGCTTTTACCTGTGGGGACGCTACGACAAGAGGCGCTGTTGGCACAGTATCTACTTGGGCATCGCCGGATTCAAAGAGGAGAAGAAGAATCTTAAGAAGCGAATACTCGAGGAACTGAAGGACGAGCGCGGATTTGTGTGGCTCCATGTGTTCTCAAAGGATGAGTTGCTAGAAGAAGTCAAGGGGTTGTATGACAAGCCGCACAAGTGGAAACGTCCAATCCTGAAGGAGGGCGCAACAGAGATCTTTTGGGCCCCGACTCCTCACTTTGCCGACGCCGAATTGAAGCGCATTGAAGCGGATCTGATTGAGGCGCTGAACCCGACCGCGAATCTCAGCCGTCCGACGCCTGTGAGCGTCCTGCAAAGCGACACGGCAGCCGTATTCACGCAGTTTCGCGAAGCTATCCACGCGCAGCGTCCGGCAAAGCCGACTGCACTTCATCGCAGTGTGGACGCGAGACTCTCGAAGGCAAACGTCGACTAGTCGTCGCCATTGAACTGCTTGGCGATTTCCGCAGCCGCTTCGTTGAAACCGAGCGGGATTTTGACCTTGCCGCGTCAGGCGCCGGGTTTGCGTTTGGGTGGCGGGGATTCTTTGTAGGGCAACAGCTGCGCAACGGGCTTGCCGTCTTTGCTGATGATAATTTCCTCGCCGGCGGCTACGCGGGGCAGCAATTTGGAGAGATGCTTCTTCGCTTCGAGCATGTCGATCACGGCCATGAGACTATTATCGCGCTTAGTGAGGCGTCAGGGTGTCCGCTCCCTTACGGTCGCGGCTCGGTATGGTTCGGTATTGCGCGGTATGGTGCGGGCGGCGCGGCGCGTTGCCGCCGAGCTTACATCTGCATGGGGGCGTCGACGCCGCCCCACAGGTTCATAGTGTTCAGCTCTTCGCGGCCGCAGGCTTTCAGGTACATGAACAGCTGGGTGCGGTAGGCGGCGAAGCCGCACAGGACCAGGTTCACGATGATGGAGCCGCGGCTGGCTGTGCGGCCGAACATTTCGATCTCGCCGCGGAAGTCGGCTTCCGACATAGTGCCGAGGGATTCGGCGTAGCCGGCGGACTGCTTTCCGATGGAGGCGAGCACGGCGTCGAAATCCATGGCGTCGGCGGCGGCGGTGGCGGCTTGCCACGCGGGGCCGTCGAAGGTTCCGGTCTTGATGGCGGGAACCAGGCCGGGGCCCATCACCGAAAGGTAGCGCAGGAGCTCGATGATGCTGCGCTGTTTCGCGGAGGGGCGGTAGTCGAGATGTTTGCGGTCGATTTTGGTTGCCAGGTGCAGCAGGATGCGGACTTCGTTCTGGAGCGAGCTGATGAGTTCTTCTTTTGTGAGGACCATAGGGGTGCTTCAGGCAAGGTAGCACACGAAGGGAGTGAAAAGCGGGGACACCCTTGCATGTCCCGGCTGGAAGGATTGAGAGCGGAGAGATACTGGACGCCGGGACATGCAAGAGTGTCCCCGTTTTTCAGTCTTCGGGGATTTCTTCTACTTCGCCGTTCTTGTGGGAGGCGTTTTCGATGGCGCGGACGATTTCGCGGCGGTCGCTGGTGTGCAATTCCTCTTCCAGGCGGCGCAGGGCGATGCCGACCACGTCGCGGTGATGGAGTTTAGAGCCGACATCGGGCTCCTCGGAGAGCTGGAGCCAGATTTTATGGAGACGGTCGACGTCTTCAGGCCAGAGACGCGGCGGATGCGGGCCGAGGTTCACGTAGACCGATGGCCGATCCGGGTTGGTGATCTCGAGTGAAAACGGGTGCCGCTCCTCCGGCATTCGCTCCCACGCGAGGCCGATCCGCCGCGCCAGCTCTTCCGACGCCATGCGCGCCGAGACTCCGACGACTAATCGCGAGGCTTTCAATTTTGTGGCGGCCTGGACCATGGCGTCGAAGGGATCGACAGCCGGGACCACCAGCAGTTCCACCGTTTTGCCTTGTTTTTCGGCGATGGTGACTACGTGCGAGAACAGGTCCTGCTCATAACCGGCGAAGAGCTGGTCATCGCGGAGATCGTATTCGCCGGCGCCGGTCGAGACCTGGCGCGCGGTCATCACCACGATGTCGTGGCGGCGCATGTTGGTCTTTTCGAGCACGCGCTGCAAGTGCCATAACCGGCCGGCATCGCGCACCGCGACCAGCACGCAGCCGGGGCGGGCATGCAGCACGTCGGCGCCGATTTCGGGCTGGTGATCCAGATTGAATTTTTCGAGGTCGGTGCGATGCTCCCGTTTCTTGCCGGCGTTCACGTGCTCGGAGATCAGGAAGAGGGCGTACAGAATGATGGTGAACGTAACGCCATAGATAGTGGCAATGCGCTTGGTGAACAGATTGGCGATGGCCACCAGGAACAGGACCGACGTGATGGCGACCAGGCCCAGGGGGATCTCGACGCCTCCGACGCGGATGTTGAACGGGACCTTGTACTCCTGATCGTGGCGCTGATAGCGCAGCACCAGCACGCCCAGGGCTTTGAGTGCGAAGCTCCACACCACGCCGAAGGCGTAGGCTTCGCCCAACAGGAACACGTCTCCGCGGCTGATGATGATGGTGGCGATCTGGAGCAGCGCCATCAGATTGAGGATGCGGTAGGTGGTGCCGAATTTGCTGTGCGGACGGCGAAACCAGTCGAGCAGCACGCCGTCTTCAGCCACGCGGTTCATCACGCCGTTCACGCCGATCAGCGAGGTGTTCACGGCGCCGGCGAGGATCAGAACGCCGACGATCACCACAAAAATGTGGAAGCCCAGCTTCAACACTTCTGGTCCGGCGAGATTGATGACCAGTCCGCCGATCATGTTGTCGTAATACTTGCTGCGAGTGGCGTCCGGGATGATCATCACCGCGAAGATGGAGATGACTCCGGTGCAGATCAGCGCGTAGGTGCAGACAATGTTGGCGGTGATGCGCAGATTGTGGAGCTTGGGATAAGCAACCTCACGATACACCTGGGCGAGCGTTTCAAAGCCGCTCATGGCCAGCAGGGAGTGGCCCAGCGACACGATGATCACCACGAAGGAGATTTGCGCGAAGAACGTTCCGTACAGCCATCCCAACGATTCCTTGTTGAGGTGCAGATTGGACGGCGTAGGCGCGGGCGGAAGTTTGGCGCCTCCATGCAGCAGGATGGTGAGGGGGCACCAGATGAGAAGAATGACCACCATCACGGTGGTGATCTGCATGATGCGCAGAGCCTTGTGGCTGGATTCGGGAACGCCGCGGATATTGCTCCACCAGAAGTAGCACGTGACGGCGACGCTAAAGAACACGGCGAAGGTGTTGGGGTCGGTGTGAAAGCTGATGTGCGTGGCTTCGCTGAGCTCGTTCAGCAAGGCCCCCAGGTACAGGCCGGCGCTGACCACGCTGATGGGGCCGGTGAGAATGTAATCCACCACCAGGGCGGAGACGGAAAGCTTGGCGACGGTGGGTCCGATGCTGTCGCGGACCACCACGTAGACGCCGCCCCGAACGAACATGCCGCAGCTTTCCATGTAGACGGAGCGCACGGCGTAGCTGAACAGCATGACGGCGAGGACCATCCACGGCGCGGATTTGCCCATGGCCTGCTCGGTGATGCCGCCGATGTAATACATGGTGCTGGCCAGGTCGTTGAGTACGACGGCGGCGGCTTGCCAGAAGGTGATGAAGGTGAGGGCGACGGTGGTGGCCACCACTACTTTGGTGGTGGTGGATCCGGTTTTTCCTGCGGCCGGCTGTCCGGGGGTGGTTACTTGCGGATTCATGTTCAGAAAAGAGGAGGCTGCGTGGAGGGCAGGATCACGCGGTGTCCGTCGCGCCGCAGGATTTTCGCCAGATGAGTTTCCTCGGTGGGCCACCACCACTTGCGGCCGCCGAGCACGACCACGGATTCCGGGCGGAGCACTTGCCGGATGGTTTCTTCACGATCGCGGCAAAGATAGATGGCGACGGCGGCTCCGGATTCCTGCTCGGCTGCCATCTGCCAGAGCTTTTGTTCGGTGAAGTCGATGGCGACGGGCGGCTCTTCCAAGGGCAAAGGATAGGGAACCACCTGCGCGGCGAGAATGGTGACGCGGGCCTGGAGTCCGGCGGCGAGCGAAGCGGCGGCGGCCAAGGCGGCGCGGGTGCGCGGAAAAGTGGTGAAGATGACGTGCACGTCGAGTCCCGGGTCGCGCGGTGACGGATCGGCGGCGACCAGCGGCGTCTTGAGGACGAACTCTCGGGGAGAAAATGCCTGGCCCACTGTCCCACCTTACAGAAGTGAGTATCAAGGGCGCGTCAAGATTCTCGGGCGGAGCGTAAAGAAAGTGTAAAGAGAAGCTGGTTACGCGGCCACGGACCCAGAAAGTAACTTAGCTTGGTTTTCCGCTGCATTTCGACGTGCGGAACGGTGCGGCGCGTTTGGACAAACCCCTGGAAATCAGGTTGATGCGATTTAAAGTCGTCAAAAACGGCGAGCTGAAGGACCCGTTTCCATGGTCAGGGTGCTGAAAACCCGCAAGTCGCTCCTGGCGTCGCGCTAGCTACCGGCAAACGGAAATCGCTCGGGGCGGCAACGGGTTGGCCGAATTCGTGGAGAGGCTAGCTCTTTTCTTCGCCCAGCACGGTCGTAAGGATCACCGAGACGATGCTGACGACCAGCGCGCCCAGGAACGCGGCCAAGAAGCCGTCCACGTAGAATCCGACGTGGAACCAGCTCACCGCGATGTCCGACGCGAGCCAGAGAGTGATGCCGTTGATCACCAGCGTGAACAGGCCCAGCGTGAGAATCACCAGCGGGCAGGACAGCAGTTTCAGGATCGGGCGCACGATGGCGTTGACCAAGCCGAGGATCACGGCCATGGCGGCGAAGACGGTCCAGGCGTCGTGGCTGACGCGGATGCCAGGCACCAGCGCGGCGGCAGCGAAGAGAGAAAGACTGGTGATCAACCAGCGGAGGAGGAGTTTCATGGAAGTCCCGCCATTTCGGTGGCGAAGAGCATGGCCATGGCGCCGCCGCGCGGGTCCTTGTCTAAGCTCGCGGCGCGATGGAGGTAATCTTCCAGCGTCTTCTGTTTGTTGGTGGATTCGCACACGTCGATCAGCACGCCGCCGGGGGCGACGCGGGTTTCGATGGCCCGCCAGGCGCGGTCCACTCTGGGCTGATACGCGTTCTTATCCAGCCAGCCGTTGCGGATGCCGCGCAGGATCGCGGTGGCGATCATCGATGTGGCCGAGGTCTCGGGGTAGGAGCCGGGTTCGTCGATCACTTCGTGCCACATGCCGTCGTCATCCTGAAACTTGGCGACCGACGCCATGAGCTGCTGATAAGCGAGCAGGAGGCGCGGGTAGCCGGGATGGTCCTTCGGGAATCCGGTCAACGACAGCGCGAGGCCCAGGGCAGGGAAGGCGTTGCCGCGCCCCCACGCCGCGTCGGTGAGCGGGGAATGGCGGTAGATGCCGTCGGGACGCAGATCGAGCCTTTCCATGAACGCGAAATGGCGGGCGGCCAAGTCGAAATATTTCCTGTCGCCGGTGAGCTTGCCGGCTTCGACGACCAGGGGCGTGGCCATGAAGACCGAATCGCTCATCTCGTCGTGGAAGGGCATGGATTCTTTCATGACGCCCTTGTCATCGAAGCCGAGATCGGCGGCGCGCTTCACCATTTGCGTATAGCGCGGATTGTTGGTGCGATGCGCGAGCTCGGCGAAGACCAGGTGGCCGGCGAGATTCAAGGATGACGGGCGCGCGCCGAGAGGGTCCTTGGTCGAATCGGCGTAGGGCGCGGCTAGTTTTTCTACTTCCGCTACGTTACCAAGACGCATTTGCGCGATCAGGGCGATGCCGGGGATGTAAGTGGGCTGATCGAAATCGTGCCCGTAGAATTGAGCGAGCTCGTCGGCCAGTTGCCGGGGAGTTCTGGCGCGGCGGCGCTCGATTTCACGGCGGGCTTCGGAAGGCGGAATCTGTTTGGGCAGCGACTTCAGGATTCCCGCCTTGGCCTCCACGCGGCGCGCGGGGATTTTTCCGACGCCGGCCACGGAGTTTTGCGGGAGCGCGTCGGCCAGTCCGAAATCGTCGGCGCCGGCGATCAGCACCAGGTCGGGAGCTTGGAGGGCGATCCAACGCCACAGCGAATGTGACTCCGGGTGGTCACGGTAGGCGACGCCGGTGGGCGGGAATTGCAGCTTGCTCTTATCAGGATTCGCGCGTGGGATGGCGATCAGGCGGAAGGGGAAGTGATCCTTGGAGGCGGCTTCCTGAATCACTACGCGCGCGGATTCTGCGTCGCCGCTGAGGCCGCCGATCAGCACCACGGTGGGCGCAGCAGGGCCGGGACCCGCCATAGGCTTCGCTTGAATCTGTTTGGCTTCCATGCGCTTGCCGCTTTGGGTCAGGCCGAAATCGGCGCCGGCTAAGGGCAGGGCAAGGGGAAGCAGCGCCGCCAGGATAATCGCTCTCGGCATGGGCACCCTCCGCGTGTAAGTTTAGCAGGCGTGGTATTCGGCGTGCTCTTACGCGCGTCCGAAAGGAAGGCGAAATTTCATGAAAACAGGTTTTAGAATTCTGGCTTGCGCGGGAGTGCTTACGGCATTCGCGGTGGCGGCGTCGGCGGCGGACATCGATGGTGTTCTGATCGACAAGATGTGTTCCGCAAAGGCGCTCAGCGGCGGACAAAAGGTGGCGTCCGAGCACGATCGCGAGTGCGCTGTCTCGCCCGCTTGCGAGAAGAGCGGGTACGGAGTGTACACGCCGGAAGGCAAGTACCTCACCTTTGACGACGCGGGGAACACGCGGGCTATCGCGGCGTTGAAGGCGTCCAAGAAGAAAGACGACCTGAAAGTGCGTGTCACCGGCGACGTGGATGGCGATCACATCAAGGTCACGAGAGTGAGGCTGATGTAACGGCGGTCACCGAAAAGCGTTACCTTATTTTCCGTTCTTTTTTAACTTCTTAGCGCGAAACATCCCCCCTCCACACCGCGCTCAGCACGGTAAGGAAGAAGTGTCATGACCAAGTGTCGGATTCTTCTAGGGGTATGTTTCGTGCTGGGTGTGAGGAGCACCGGGGACGCGGCCGTTCCGCTCGCCGATCCGAGGATTGCCAGAGTGGAGGCATTCTTTCGTGTGTACCGGTGTCCGCAGCCGTATCGCGCTCGGGATTACGTGCTTGCGGCGGACGCGCAGCGAATCGATTACCGGCTGCTTCCGGCGCTGTCGATTCGTGAAAGCAGTTGCGGCAAGGCCGCCCGCTGGAACAATTACTGGGGATGGAATTCCGCGCGCAGCGGCTTCTCTTCCGTCGAGGCGGGTATCGAGTTCGTGGCGGGACAACTCGCGCAGGGAAAGTTTTATCGGGGCAAGACGCTGGATCAAAAACTGCACGCGTACAATCACCGCTCCGGTTACGGGATGGAAGTAAAGTTGCTGATGCAAAAGCTGGAGCGGTCGGCGGAAGGCGCGGCGGTTTTGCGCAAGTGAGGAAATTATTTCCGCACTGTGCGGTAATTTCGTCACGATTCTACTCCCACATGAAGAAGATTCAACCTGATGGCCGCATGGCACGCTGACTGCACTAAGCTGCCACGCGCGCGACTAAGGTTGTTCGCAAAATCCAGTTAAGGAGTTTGGACTCATGAATTGGGATGAAGTACAAGGCAAGTGGAACCAGATGAAAGGCAGCGTCCAGCATCAGTTCGGCAAACTGACGAACGACGATGTCGAGATGATTGCCGGACAGCGCGAGAAGCTGATCGGCAAACTACAAGAGCGTTATGGCTACGCTCGCGAGGACGCGCAGAAGCGCGCCGACGAGTGGCTGCGCACCTCGCCTGCCATGGCGCATGGGCAGCAACCGCCGCCGCAGCAGCAGCGGGGCGACGCTGCGTCGCATTCGCAGAAGCGCTAAGCCCACAACATCGCGCGGCCGGAGCAGCGGAAATCCACTGCGCCGGCCGCGAGGTGTTTTCATTTACGCCGCGCCGGGGGGCCGGTGACTGCGTAATTCTTCAACCAACTGTTCGGCGCGAAGCCAGTCCTCGTCGGGATCGTCGGGCAGATGGCGGCGCTTACGCTCCTCCCAAAGCGCATGCGCGACGCCGGCGATGACGTCGCGGGTTTCCGCCGAGGATTCTTCTTGCGGCGAGACCGGGTCGGGAGGCATCCTAACGGATAGATCCTCTGCCCGCCCGCGGCGTTTCCGAGAAGCCACACGTTTCCGAGAAGCCACAGTAGAGGGACGGCACCGGAATCCGGTATGATGGCCCACTGGCCCTCGATTCCCGATTCCATTCATGAACACGCCGCCGTCAACCTCCCCCACGCCCGGACAGCTTCGTCCGTTTCTGCCGATCCTGCTGCTGCTGTTCGCGGGCAGCGGGTGCGCGGCGCTGATCTATGAGATCGTCTGGTTTCAGTTGTTGCAGAACGCCATTGGCTCTTCCGCGGTTTCCCTAGGGGCGCTGCTGGGGACGTATATGGGCGGGATGTGCCTGGGCAGCATGCTGCTGCCCAAATATGTCCCGCGGAGCGCGCATCCGCTGCGCGTGTATGCGCGGCTGGAGCTGGGGATCGCTTTCTTCGCGGTGCTGGTGCTGTTCGGCATCCCGCTGGTGGATTCGCTTTACGCGAGCATCGCCACGCACGGGTTCACAGGCGTGTTTCTGCGCGCGGTGGTGGCGGGAATCTGCCTGATTCCGCCCACGGTGCTGATGGGCGCGTCGCTGCCGGCGATGGCGCGCTGGGTGGAGACCACGCCGGAAGGCGTCGCGTGGCTGGGGTTCCTGTACGGATCCAACATCGCGGGAGCGGTGTTCGGGTGCCTGTTCGCCGGATTCTATCTGCTGCGCGTGTCCGACATGGGCATCGCGACGTATGTGGCGGCGCTGATCAACGTCGCGGTGGCGCTGATCAGTTACGCGCTGGTGAATCGGGCCGAGTATGCGCCGGCTGCGGAGCGCGCCGCGGTTGAAACGCCGCCGCCGGACGCCGGAGCGAAGGCCGTGTATCTCGCCATCGCGCTTTCCGGAATGACCGCGCTGGGCGCTGAAATTATCTGGACGCGGCTGTTATCGGTGATGATCGGCGCGACGGTGTACACGTTCTCGATTATCTTGGCGGTGTTTCTGGTGGGGCTGGGATTGGGCAGCGGGATCGGATCGGCGATTGCGGGGTCGCGGGCCAGGGCGGCCGCGGCGTTGGGCTGGTGCCAAATCCTGCTTGCGGGAGCCATCGCGTGGGGGGCGTTCGCACTGTCGAATTCCATTCCTTACTGGCCCATCAATCCGCTGCTGACGCAGAATCCCTGGTTCAATTTCCAGATGGACCTGGTGCGCAGCTTGTGGGTGATTCTGCCTTCCGCGATTTTGTGGGGCGCGAGTTTCCCGCTGGCGCTGAGAGCCGCCGCCCGCGCTTTACGGAAGGGGCAGGACCCGGGCAGCCTGGTGGGGCGCACGTACGCGGCCAACACAATCGGCGCGATTCTGGGCGCGATCGGGTTCAGCATTGTGTTTATTCCGTGGATCGGCACGCGCAATTCGGAGCGGCTGCTGATGGCGCTGTCGATGCTGGGAGCGCTGGCTCTGTTGCGGTCGGTGCGCTTCACGCAATTCGTCGCGCTGCTGGCGGCCACCGCCGCCGCGGCCGTGCTGTTGTGGAAAGTGGACGACGTTCCGTGGCTCGCCATCGCGTACGGACGGAGGATGCTGACGGCCACCGGGGTCGGGCGGCCGCTGTATATCGGGGAGGGGATGAACGCTTCGGTGGTGATCTCGCAGCTCGACGCGGGGCAGATTTATTTCCACGTCAGCGGGAAAGTGGAGGCGTCGAACGAGCCCTTCGACATGCGGCTGCAACGCATGCTGGGGCACCTGCCGGCGCTGGTGCATCCCGATCCGCACTCGGTTCTGATCGTGGGATTTGGCGCGGGCGTGACGGCGGGGACCTTCGTGGTGCACCCGGAAATCCAGCGCATCGTGATCTGCGAGATCGAGAAGATCATTCCGCCCGCGACATCGCGCTACTTCGCCAATGAGAATCATCGGGTGTTTACCGATGCGCGGACCACGATGCATTACGACGACGCGCGGCACTACGTTCTGACCACCGGCGAGAAGTTCGACATCATCACTTCCGATCCGATTCATCCGTGGGTGAAGGGAACGGCGACGCTGTATTCGAAGGAGTACTTCGAAATCTGCAAGCAGCATTTGAATCCGGGCGGCGTGATCACGCAATGGGTTCCGCTGTATGAGAGCGATCCGGATACCATCAAGACTGAGCTGGCGACGTTCTTTGAAGTTTTTCCCAACGGCACCATCTGGGCCAACGACATCAACGGCGAGGGCTACGACGTCGTGCTGCTGGCGCAGAACGGGCCGGGCACCATCGATGTGGATCAGATGCAGAGACGGCTGGAGGCGAGGGGGGCGGGGACGGCATCGGAATCGCTGCGGACTGTGGGATTCACTTCCGCGGTGGATCTTCTGTCCACCTACGCCGGGCGGGCGCAGGATCTGAAGGCGTGGTTAGTGGACGCGCACGTCAACACGGACCTGGATCTGCGGCTGCAATATATGGCGGGCATGGGGCTGAATTTCAATAATGCTCCGCTGATCAAGTCGCAGATCGGGGATTCGTTCCGGTATCCGGAAGGGATGTTCACGGGGTCGGCGGATGCGTTGGACAAGTTGAGGTCGGAGTTGCGGAGGTAGGGTGGAGCGGGCGAAAAACGGGGACACTCTTGCGTGTCCCGGCCGCAGAAGACAGTTGTGGCCGGGACATGCAAGAGTGTCCCCGTTTTTCGCCCGCTAGGCGTCGAACAACAGGCTGGAGCAGGTTAGGGCTGCCTCTGCTTTTAGCGCTTCGGAGATGTCGAGGGTGCGGACGCGGAAGCCGGACGTTTCCAGCAGCGCGCGGGTTTGCGGGAATTGTAGGGGGGCTAGCAGCGTTTCGCCGACGCGCAACACATTCGCGCCGGATGATTCGGGGACGTCGAGAATCCGCAGACTGTGCAACGGGGTCGCGTCGAACCACGCTCGATTCGCCAGCACGGTGGCCTCGCCGGCGTAGCAGCAGGCGGATTTCAGGTGCAGACATCCGGCTACCGGAACCGCCACGACCGAGTAGCCCAGGGGTTCCACGAATTGCTTTAACTGCGCGATTCCGGCTGCGTTAGTGCGGCGGGATGCGCCCACGTAGAGCGTCCGGCCGATGCGCATCACGTCGCCGCCTTCCAGCGTAGCGGGTTCCGCGATCCACTTCAATTCGCGGAAAGGTTGGAGCGCACGCGCCAGGGCCGGTGCTTCCCCGCGACGCGAGGCCGCGCCGGGGCGCGTCATGACGGCGATTTCATCCAGCACCACGGCCGGATCTTCCACAAACATGCTGTCGGGAAAATGTTCTTCGGCGGGGAGCGAGATGACGCGCGCGCCCAGTTCCGCCAGGCAGTCCTCGTAGCGCCGGTGCTGCTCGATCGCCTTGGCGAGATCGATTGCCACTCGCGGCAGAAATTCCAACTCGCACCGGGCGAGCGCGGGGCTGGGCTTGCGGGTAATGGCCGTGAGCACGTACCAGCTTAAGGCTTGACAAGTTCCGCGATCACTTCGATACTGGAAATATTGCAAAAGCGAACTACGATTCCGCCCCGGCCCGAGGCGATCGACCAGCAGTCGACGCAATTGCTGGGTTATCTCGACTCGTTGTTTCGCAAGCTGATGCTGCCGCGGCGCTCGGCGGAGGAATCTTCGGAGGAGCCGTCGCTTGAAATCTCGCGCGAGGAAATCCGCGCCATGATCATCCTCGATTCCGGGCAGCGCATCATCATGAGCAACCTGGCGGAGGCGCTGGGCGTGCCGCTCAGCACCGCCACGCACACGGTGGATCGGCTGGTGGCCAAGAGGCTGGTGGTCCGCAACCGCTCCGAGAAGGACCGCCGAGTGGTGCAAGTGGAGATGAGCGAGTACGGGAGGAAACTCCAGGCGTCCTACCGCGACAAGCGGCGCTTGATGGCGCGGAGCTGGCTGGAGCCGCTTAGCCGCGACGAGCGGGAGGTTTTTCTGAAGCTGATGGATAAGATCACTCTGCTGGCGAAACCGGTCGCCGAGGAGCCGGCTCTGGAGAGCGTCAGGAAATGATTCGCTTCAGTCCTCTGGTGAAAGATCCCGACCGCGCCGCTGAGGCCCACTAGCGACGAGCTGGAACTCGACGGCCTCGACCCGTCGGGGGACTCGGAGCGGGCGGGTCTGTCCCGGTGGACAGACCGGACATAACCGTAGTAATATCGCCTTAAGCCACCGACTTAAGCCATCGCTTTGCGCCAAAGTTAGTATCTCCCGCCGCTCGAGATTTTGTGATACTGTTCCTTCCAAGAGGGGAGCGCTTCTTCATGCGGTCACGGCTGTTTGCGATTCCTCTATGCTTGCTGTTCGCCCGCCTGATTGCTTTCGGGCAGGCGGGAACCGGCGCGATCACCGGGGTGGTTTCCGACCAGACCGGCGCGGTAGTAGCAGGCGCGAATGTTTCCGCCAGAAATATGAAGACCGGGATCGTTTATCCCGCGGCGTCTTCGAAAACCGGCAACTATACTGTGACCCAATTGCCTCCCGGTATTTATGAAGTCGAGGTCAAGGCGCAACGGTTCAAGGAGTATATTCACAGGAATCTGCAAGTCCAGGCGGCGGGCATTATTCGCGAAGACGTGGCGCTGCAAGTCGGCTCCACCGGGGAGAACGTGACGGTTACGGCGGAGGCTTCGCTGCTGAAGACGGAAGGCGGCGATCTGGCGCACAACATTACGGTCGATAATCTCGACAATCTTCCGATTTTGGGCATTGGCGCGACCAACGCGGGCAGCTCCGGCATCCGCAATCCGTACGGATTGGCGCAGCTTATCCCGGGCGTCTATTACACCCCCAACTTCACCATGACCATCGACGGCACGGGTTTGAACTCTTCCACGTATCGCATCGAGGGCCAGGACACGACCAACCACTACCTCAACTACGCCCTTCAGGAAGAACAGCCCAGCGCGGACGCGATTCAGGAAGTGGCTGTGCAGATCAGCAATTATGCTCCGGAGTTCGGCAACGCGGGCGGCGCGGTGTTCAACATCATCATGAAGTCGGGCACGAATCAGTATCATGGCGCGGGCTATGACTATTTCGTGAACGAAGATTTGAACGCCGGTTATCCCTACAGCATCTCCCCGGTGAGCCAGACGAAGTATCGGGGGCGCAACCGCCGCAACGATTACGGAGGCAGTCTGGGCGGGCCGGTGCGGATTCCTAAGATCTACAACGGCGGAAACAAGACCTTCTTCTTCTATAACTGGGAGCAGTTCCGCGAAAAGACCGACCTGCCGTTCGGCCAGGATACGGTTCCGGTGCCCGCTTATCTGGACGGCAATTTCTCGGCAATCTCGCCAAATGGGAGTTGCAGCCTTTGCCCAAATTACGGAGTTCAGACCACAGCGCTCGGCGGCGGGACCAAGGACGCGCAGGGCAACCAGTTCTTTGCCAACACTATTTACGATCCGGCAACTCGCGGGACGCTGGCCAACGGGTTTGAATTTGCGAATCCGTTTCCGAACAACATCATCCCGTCGAGTCGGTTCTCTCCCGCGGCGCTGAAAATCCAGGCTTTGTTTCCGGCGGCGCAAAATACGAGTCTGACTCAGAACTACGCTTCGTCAGTGCCGAGCGTCCGGCTGACCACGATCCCTTCTTGGAAGCTCGACGAATCGCTGACGGCGAAGGACAAGTTGTCTTTCTATTATTCGACTACCGGCACGGCCAGCCAAATCTCATCGGGCGGGTCCGCGGATGGCCTGCCGCTGGAAATCGGGCAATACCGCGGCACGTTTATCGATTCGAAGACGGTCCGGCTCAACTATGACCGCACCGTCACGCCGACGCTCCTGTTGCACGCGGGCGCGGGTTGGCAGAGGCTCAATTTTTCTGATGACGCTCCGTTCCTGGGCTTCGACCCGTCGGCGTTCGGGCTCGCCGGTTTCCTGATTCACCGCCAATTCCCGTCGTTTACTGGATTGTGCGGGAGTTCGCCTGGGTCCATCGGTTGCAGCACCAATGTGGGAAGCAATCTGGGGGGAATGCAAAGCATCGGAACCATGGCGCAGATGCAAGGCCACAACCTACAGCAGAAGCCGAGTTTCAACGCGAATGCCACCTACGTTCGCGGAAGCCACACTTACAAGCTTGGCGGAGAAGTGTACTTCCAGGGAACCATTGCGGTTCCCTTCTCCGGAGTCACTTACAGCGGCGGCACCGGTCCGACGTCGCAGCCATTTACGCCGGGCCCCAGCTTCACTCCTTTCACCACGGGTTTCGGCTACGCCAGTTTTCTGCTCGGCGAGGTGGGGACCACCAACCAAAGCGCGCTGTCGGACACGCGCCAAGGCAAGGCGCAGTGGGCGCTGTTCCTTCAGGACTCCTGGAAGCTCACGCATAGGCTCACCGTGGACTACGGGGTCCGTTGGGATCTGGGGACGCCGCTACGCGAGCAGTACGGGCGCGTGGGTTCCCTCGCTCCCGCGGTTCCGAACGCGAACGCGGGCGATCACCCGGGCGCAACCCAGTATGCGGCGACGTGCCATTGCGACTTCTATCCGCACAGCTATCCTTACGCGATTGGGCCGCGTGTGGGGCTTGCCTATCAGGTCAACAATAAGACCGTCCTCCGGGGCGGTTGGGGCGTGGTATATCAGTTTGCAGCAGACGTCAATTTCCCGACCATCAGCACTCCTGGCGCGAATGGACCCCCCGGAATCAATCCAATCCTGAGCATTGATCAGCCCGGTACGGTTCTCTCGCCCACCTGGCCGATCGTCGACAACCCCAACATCTATCCGACTCTGGGCACTATGACGGGCGCGCCGACAATGCTCGACAAGAACACCTACCGGCCGCCGCGGGAGAATCAGTGGAGCGCCGGAATCGAGCGCGAAGTCAGCCGCGACTTCGTGGTGGAGGCCTCCTACGTAGCCAACCGCGTCGTTTGGCTTTCGGGGCAGGGTTTCGTGAACCAGATCTCTCCCGCGGCGTACGCTCAATACGGTTTGTATCCATATCCGGGCACCGGCCCGGAGGGCTACAAATTTGCCGTGGCAGGAACGCCTCCTCCTTGCGTGCCGGGAAATGACTGCGACCGCTACCTGCTGGGGCAGCCGATCAACTCACCGGCAGTGTTACAGAAGATGGCGGCGGCGGGAGTGGGCAACGGCGGTCTGCTTCTGCCCTATGCCGGCGCTCCACAGAGCACAATGCTCATGAATGCTCTGCGGAACTTTCCACAGTTCCCTAATCTGGCGTCCTTTGGAGCTACGGGCAAGTCCTGGTACAACTCGTTGCAAGTCAAGGGCACGAAGCGCCTGTCTCACGGTCTTCAGGCCACCGGCACCTTCACCTGGTCGAAGGCTGAGCAGCTGAACAACAGACAGGATTTCTTTAATCCCAACAGTTCCGGCTCGGTGTTGCAGAGCACCAATCAACCGCTGCTGGTGAACTTGAATATTACTTACACGACGACGAAGGTCACCGGAAATAAGTGGGTGGCGACCGCAGCCAAGGACTGGCAAGTGGCCGCCTTTACGCAATACGGCAGCGGCATGATGCTGGCTCCTCCGAACAGCACGCAGAATTCGCTGTTTCTGCCAAGCGAGGAAATCCGGGTTCCCGGCCAGCCGCTTTATCTGAAGGATCTGAACTGCCATTGCATTAATCCTTCGACCGACGTGGTGTTGAATCCGGCCGCGTGGCAATCCGTGCCTCTCAATAGCGTGGGTCCGGCTCCCGGAACCTACTACAGCGATTTCCGGGGCCCGCGCCGCCCGTCGGAGAACTTCAGTCTCGGACGCAACTTCCATATCCAAGAGCGCTACAATTTTCAGATCCGCGCCGAGTTCGTGAACATCTTCAATCGCACGTATCTCAATCCGCCGAGCACCGCGTTCCCGCAGAGTCCCGCGATTCCGGGTAACGGGATCAAGGCCAGCAGCGGATTCGGCACTATCAATGCGTTCGCGGCGGCGGGCGTCCCCCCCAGTCTCTACGCCTTGCCGCGCACCGGCACGATCATCGCCCGCTTCTCGTTCTAGTTACTTGCGCCGCGCCCGGCGACCTGCTCGCGTTGCGCCTTGACGCAGCACCAGAATTAGTTGCCGGGGAGGAATCCGGCGCCTTCATGGCCGCCAATGGCGCCAGCGGCAGGGGTCTCATGGAGTTTCCCCGCTAATCCGCTTTGGAAAGCCTCCCCGATGACGTACCAGCTTGACGGCAAACGGCTTATCGCGTGGCGCCGGGCGCGAATATTCGGGCATTCGGGTGGCCGGAATAGACTCCCCTTGGCTGGCTGTCCCTCAAAAACCCGATTGACAACTTTGCGCGAGTGAAATATACTTCCCCCAAGGTTTAAAAGCTTCGAGGTTCGGGTGATTC
>Ga0207008_10112_pt2 | contig 20176 bp, 17 predicted proteins | sample Alteio_BWMinCont_83_FD_153489 | JGI IMG/M metagenome (GOLD analysis project Ga0207008, IMG submission 153489) | Enriched cells from forest soil in Barre Woods Harvard Forest LTER site, Petersham, Massachusetts, United States -... | ecosystem: Environmental > Terrestrial > Soil > Temperate forest >... | reverse complement strand
AGTAGTCAAATATGCACAAGATCTTGAAACGGGTAAGTGGATGGCTTTGAAAATTAAATCAGAAGAAAATGAAAAACAAGAACAACAAGAAGTCAGAGGTATATCTGAGAAACCTGTCTGCAGCAGAGCCTTTATGTTAGAAGAAGGAGCATCAATGCCAGAGGAAGATGAAAATGTAGAAGAAGGAAAAGTTTATTTATATGTTCAAAAATATAATGATGAAGTACGAGTCTATGATAGAAATAAAGAAAGTCCTAAAGTATTAAAAGCGGAAGAATGGGATATAATTGATAAGCTTAAGGAAGAACTTCCTGGATATGCAGAGTCAGAACTAATTGGTGATCAAGTAAAAAAACTTGCAAGATTCTGTGGGTACGAGTTTGCTCAGCCGGTTATAGATTATGGAACAGGTGTTATAAAAGAAGATATAGACGATGATAACGATAAAAAAAATCTATTCAGTGAAAGAAGCAAAACAAATATTCCTATTGAAGGAGAGTATGAAATACTTTCAGCAATGGGAAAAGGTCATGGAGAACTTACAAGAACATCTGAAAAAAAAGGTAACCAAACTTTATTAGTCATGGATTTAGAAAAAGGATTGGAGTTAGAAGATTATTTGGAAGAGCTTAAAGAAAAGGATGCTTTTATATCGGCTGCAAATGCAGTGACCATCATTGACGATATCATTAGTGGTCTTGTTTTTATGCAAAAAAATGGGATTTTACATCGTGATATAAAACCAGGAAATATTATGGTAGATCCCAAAACACATTCTGCTAACTTTATTGATGTGGGTGAAGCGACTCAGGTATTTACAGAAGATAATAAGCCCATGGAAAATCCTACTCGATTCGATCTTCCCATCGCTTCTATGGAATATGCAGATCCTGACATCATTCATCCATTTATTATGGCTGTTCCAAATGGTGCTGGCCCACTGATAAGAATTAAACCGGAAGTTGCGGTTTTATTAATAAGTAAAGATTTAGATAATTTGCAGAAAGAAAAAGATGATAATTCTAAATCTACTTTTACTTACGCACTTGCAAGTGGAATTGTCGCATTAGATGATCGTGATCAGCTTGTAAAAAGCTTATTGGATAGGAATCCTGATATTGTTTCGTATTTGACTCTTGCTTTATTATCTGCAGATCCTAGCTATAAATCAAGTCTTGAAAAAGTTGATGATAGATTTAAAACAGCGATTAGTCACATTGATATTGATAAATTAAATACGGAGCCTTACAAACCTACAAACACAGAAATACAATACTCAATTAAAACAGAGTTGTATTCTATCGCTGGGGTCATAGAATCTGTCATAGAACGAGTTAATGATGACAATTTAAAACAACAAGCAAGGGAATTTATAGCCCGTTGTAAAGATAAAGAACATAAAGATAATATCCCTACCTTACAAGAGGCCATCCAATTTCAGCAACAATTAAATCGTAATTTTCCATCTGTGCCTTATGATGAAAAACAAAAATTAGATTCAATAAATGAAAGAAAGAAAATTAAAACACTGAATACTAGCGAACTTGTTCATCTAGATGAAACTGTTCTGATATCTATTCTTGCTCAATTGAAAGCAGAAAATTTCAATGAAATTTTACTAAAGCGAGATAGTAATATAAGTATTAAAAGTCTTACTCTATTAAAAGCAAGATTAGAAAATGAAGGATTTAGCGTAAACGATCAAATTCTTTTAAGTAATCAACACAAACTCACTCACAATCATCCCTCTTTCTCAAACCAAAAACTATCGGTATGGGATGAGCAGCATGTGCACAAAATAGAAACTAAACACGGTAGTAGCTCACCTGCTCCCTCAAAACAAAAGCTATCGTTATGGGATGAGCGAATACAAAAAATAGCAATTGAGCAAGGCAGTAGCTTACAAAGAAAGAGACAGGATAACCCCTATCGAGATTTAAGTAGCGAAGAAAGAGAATTTGACTTTGTTAGAAGAAGTATTATGCAACAAATAGATAAGTTTCAGTTTGATAAACGAAAACTATCTGGTCAGAGCAAAACAGCGGAAAAATTATATGGAGAATTATATAATTTCCGCTATGATGATACTAAAGATACGACGCAAAATCTCATAATCTTAGAATCAAAGATAAACATTTTAAGAGTTCGTGTGGGTAGAGGTGGAATTTTTAGCCGGTTGAGGACACCTTTATTGAATAAATTATTAAAAAACATTGAGAATGAATTACATAGAAGTAGCATATATCAACGTAATAACCCTCAGTTAATTAAACAAGGACAAGAAAATGATCTTATGACAAAAAAACAGAATTATTTAAATAGTAAAATAAAAAAATAAAATAAAGTTATTAATCTCAAACTAAATAAATTCAATAAAAAAAATAATGCAGAATTTCGTATTTTGTGTTTGAATAACAACAATAATACGATTTACAGGATTTATATGCAAAATAGTTTCTCAAAGTTATTGCGCGGTTATGAATTATTCAGAGATAAATACGTGCACGGCGATCAAGCCATCATGCAATATCTTTCTTATTACGGCCAACAACCCGAAATCATGGTGGTGTCATGCTGCGATTCTCGCGTAGACCCTGCCCTCATTTTGCAGTGCGATCCCGGTGATTTATTCATAGTACGCAATGTGGCAAATATCATTCCACCTTATGAAAAAGATGAAGCCCATCATGGAACGAGTGCTGCTTTAGAATTTGGAATTTGTTATTTACAAGTTAAACATCTCATTTTATTAGGACACAGCCAATGCGGCGGCATACAAGCTTTATTGAATGCCAAAAATGGTGATCAAAATGATTTTATTAACAATTGGGTTTCTCTTATTAAAACAGATAATGCTGAACAGCATCATACCGACGATTATGCTAAACTCGCTTTAAAAAAATCCTATCAACATTGTTTAACTTTTCCCTGGATACTAAACAAGGTTGAGCATAATCAATTGATTATTCATTTGTGGTTTTTTGATATTCAATCGGGACAAATCTTCACTTATCAAAATGAATCCAGCGGCTATCAACCGCTGGAATGAGGATTATTTAGAAGCAGTTTTAACATCGCCTGTTTTGGTTTTATTATTTTTTAACACTTGGAATAAATTATCATACACATTATTCGCACTCCAGACATACCAACCTGCTACATTGTTGGCATCTTCCACAGCCCGTATTTGTTGTAATAAATACTGTTGTTTTTGCGAATTAGACGTTTTTTTAATGTAATGATAATTTGCAGCTTCAATAAAAGCATGAATTTTAAATGGAGGTTTATTATTAAATTGTTTTGCCAAGGCATTTAAAGAATTATTTACAGTTTTATAAGGTTCAGCTGAATATTTTTGATATGGCCAATAATGTGATGGATAAACCATGGGGTTAACTCCATCTACGCTATCAGAAAAGAGTTGAATATCTTGACCTATATGCATGGAAGGGTAATAACTCACTTCGCCAAAAATATCAATTTCCATTGGTATGCCTTGCGCATTTATTTTTGACTTAAACCATTTTATGATTTGATACACGTCTTTTGCGTGTTGAGGGCTTGCAGGTTCTTTTGAGCTATAGCGAATATAATCCAATTGTATAGCTGCAGCGCCTGCTTTAATCGCATCATTAATTAATTTAAGTTTATCATCTAAATGGGCTTGCGAATGAATTTGTTTCGCATTGCCGCCATCTGAAAATACAACGATGCGAACAACGGGTTTAATGCCAGCCGCTTTCACTTTAGCCATGGCTGGTGCGTAATGTGAGCTATAATAATCGTGATCGATCACAAAGGTATTAATACCCGTCGCTTTGGAATTACTAATAAAATAATCTAATTTTTTAGGGTTTTCTAACATGTATTGAGTAACGTAAATTCCGCGAGTCCATGCTTGAGCAGTTGTTGCAAGAATGAAAAATAAAAATGTGAACGATATCCGCTTAAAGTATGACTTTAGCATACCGACACTCCTTTTAGTTTTCTTTAATTACAATGTATCATGATTTCATTATCTTAATTTTGTTGTTTCAATCTTTGTTGAAACCGCATATACTTTTAATTTCTTTTGGTAACAATAAGTTAGTTGTCAAATAATTTTTTAAAAAAATTATATTTACTATCGTGTTTGATTAAGGAAGATTAACCGTAAAATGAAGGAAAACATGAAGTTAACTCATACCAGTGTTATCTCTGCCATAGGCTGTGCAAATCCACCCTACTCCCGACCGCAAAGCGAAACTGCAGATTTTCTGGCTATTAGTTTAAACTTAAAACCTGCTGAAAAACGGTTATTAAAATCGGTTTACCGCGCAACGGGAATTGAAAAACGACATAGTGTATTAAGTGATTTTTGTGTTTCAACGGGTGAGTTTACATTTTTCCCGAATACTCCCGATCTTCCCTTTCCTAGCACCGCTGCTCGCATGAAAGTTTATAAAGAGAATGCATTAACTTTAGCCCTGGCGGCTATTTCAGATTGTCTAACTAATTTGGAAAATTTTTCTCTGAATAAAATTACCCATCTCATAACCGTCAGTTGTACCGGCATGTATGCACCTGGTATTGATATTGAAATTGTGCAACAACTTAATCTAAATCCTTCTACAAAACGTACTTCAATTAATTTCATGGGTTGTTATGGTGCGTTTAATGCAATTAAAGTTGCAGATTCAATTTGCCAATCGAATTGTAATGCTAATGTATTAGTGGTTTGTGTTGAACTTTGTACTATCCATTTTCAAAAAAGCATGCATTTAGATAATATTATTTCTAATTCAATTTTTTCCGATGGTGCGGCTTGTGTATTAATTCAAGCTCAGAAAAATCAAAAAAAATATTTTAGTTTAGAAAGTTTTCATAACGATTTACTTCCACAAGCAAAAAACGAAATGGCTTGGCATATAGGCGATAACGGCTTTGATATTGTATTAAGTAGTTATGTGCCTGATGTGGTTCAATCAGGGATTGCAAACTTTACGCATAATTTATTAAACCAATATCAAGTATCTTTATCTGATATTGATTTTTACGCCATTCATCCTGGCGGCCTCAAAATATTACAAGCTTGTGAAGCCGCTTTGTCTATCAATAAAGACCACAATAAATATTCTTATCAAATACTCAAACAATATGGAAATATGTCTTCGGCTACGGTTTTATTTGTGCTAAAAGCGATTTGGGATGATATCTCTCGTGACGACCATCAAAAAATGATTTTTAGCTGCGCGTTTGGGCCTGGTTTAACACTGGAATCCATGATGTTGAAAACTTATATTGAATAGTTCCTAAACCTAGAATAATGCTAAAATTAGCTATGAATCCGATTTGAATTTATATTTTTTTTAAAGCAATTTGTTAAAAATGTATATTTATTATACGGGATGTCTGTGAATAGAGAAATAAATACCCGAGATATTTTAGAAGCAATGCCGGATGGAATACTCATACTCAACCAAGAATATGCAGTTGTTATGTGTAATCAAGCTTCTTGCGAATTATTTGGTTATCAAACCGATGAATTGCTTAACACAAAAATTACAGATTTAATAAAAAATACTGAATACCAGGATTTTAATATACTGAACATTTTTGAAAAAGAAAATCCAACGGGTTTATTTGAATTAATTGCTCTACAAAAAAATGAAAGGTTTATACCCATTGAAGTTGCTATTTCTAAATTAACATTCCAAAATGAAATATCTTATATTTGTGTCATTAGGAATATTTTTACTCGAAAACGCACTCAACAACTTATAATCATAAGACATCAGATTACGCGTATTTTAGCAGAACATTCATCCTTAGATGAAGTCACACCTAAAATTCTTAAAATTATTTGCGAAACTATGCAATTACAAATTGGATCTTTATGGAAAGTTGATCATATTAATTATGTATTACGCTGTAAGGATATTTGGACCACATCAAATAAAGAAATTATGAACTTTTCTACGACTTCTAAAAGCACATTCACATTTTCAAAAGGCGTTGGCATACCAGGAAGAGTCTGGCAAGATAAAAAATCTTGCTGGATAGAAGATATCAGCAAAGATGCTGATTTTAATCGTTCTTCATTGGCGCAACAAGCAAACCTACGCAGTGCATTTGCTTTTCCAATTCTCTTTGAAGGTGAAGTTGTCGGTGTCCTTGAATTTTTTATGAAAGAGTTATATTCCTTCGATACAAGCATTATGGATTTTCTCAACGATATTAGTAATCAAATAGGCATATTCATTGAACGAGTTGAAGCTCAAGAAAGAGTGAATAAATTATCACGACTCGCAGGAATGGCGGATGTCGCTTCTAATGTTTTGCATAATGTAGGAAACACATTAAATAGCATTAATATATCTTGCAATTTAATTACAGAAAATATTAACAACTCAAAAGTAGAAGATTTATCTTCGCTGGTTAAACTGTTAAACCAACATCAAGATAATATAGCTTCATTTTTAAGTCAGGATAAAAAAGGACAACATAGCGTAAAATTTTTATCGCTTTTAGCCAATGAATGGGTTAACGAAAACCATCATTTATCTAATGAAGTTAAATCACTCGAAAAAAATATTCAACATGTTAAAAGCATTATTAGCATGCAGCAATCCTTGAGTCATGTCGCTGGAATAACAGAAGAAGTTTCTATCTCGGAATTGCTAGATGATGCCTTAACCTTAAATAAAATTGAACGCGAACAAGAGGCCATGAATGTTATTCATGAATACTCGGCTATAAAAAGAGTTACCGTAGATAAAGTGAAAATATTTCAAATTTTTGTCAATTTAATTCAAAATGCGATTGAAGCGATGGCTAATAATCAGAATGGGCAAAGACAATTGACCTTACGCATACACGAGCATGATGATACTTATTTTATGGTTCAGGTCACTGACAATGGCATTGGAATTGCGCCGGATAATATTACAAAAATCTTTTCACCCGGCTATACGACTAAAAAATCCGTTCACGATTTTGGTTTACACATGAGTGCTATCTATGCAAAAGAAATGGGTGGGATTTTAATTGCAGAAAGCGGCGGCCTAGGTTTAGGCGCCACATTTACCTTAACCCTGCCTTATTTTTCTAAGGCAAGTCAAAGTGAAAATCAACCAACTAAGATTAAAATTTAATTTAAGGTTAATTAAACCATGCTAACTAAACGATCTATGGAAAAGGAATTAATAGACCTTGGCCCTGATTATTACACCCAAGATGAATATGTGCATTGCATGCAGCAATTATTTCGTATCAATAAATTATTGGGATTTTTTCACAGTACAGTAAAAATACTTAAACTTTTTGCTGAGGATTCCAGTCTCTTGGACATTGGTTGCGGCGACGGATTATTTATATTAAATTTAAATAAACATTTTCCACAGATGAAAATGATAGGCACTGATATATCCGTTGCAGCAATTGATCAAGCAAAAACATCATTAAAAAATTTTCAGCTATCCAATAGTGATATTCCAGTTTCATTTCAACTACAAGAACAAGTAAAACTAAATTTTCCTAAAAATAGTTACGATATCATACTCACAACCTTAGTCTGTCATCATTTGACCGACGAAGAATTGATTCCATTTTTACAAAATGCCTTGGAAACCGCTAGGCAGGCCGTGATTATCAATGATTTACATAGACACACACTAGCTTATGGTTTGTATCGCATCGTTAGCCCATTTTTCCGCAATCGTTTAATTACGAATGATGGATTAATTTCTATACGTCGATCCTACAAACGCTCAGACTGGCAGCGATTATTAGCCCAAGCCGGCATAACTCACTATCAACTTAAATGGTGTTTTCCATTTCGTTGGCAATTGATTTTGTGGAAATAGCTTGAGGCACCACAACTTGTGTAACCTTACCGCTTAATTTTGCACCTAAGGTCAATAAGCTTGGAAATTGTTTTAAGATAGGCAGCAAATGATTTACTAACCAGGGACGCATAGCAAATTGGGCAATAACAGCTGCAACATAAATACGATTTGCGAAATGTTTATGCCATTGTCTTGTGTACTCTTTCCCTATTTTATCTAAACTTTTATTTCTATTTGATAATAATATTTCAGTCATTAACCCTGCTGACTGCATGGCCATGCTAATTCCTTCTGCGACAACGGGATGAGCTTCACCCGCAATATTCCCCACATAAAATATTCCATTCGCATAACGTTTTCGTATTCCAGGACGTATGGGTCCGGCAGAAAGCCATCTACCTTCACGCTTAGCGCCAGATAAAACTTGCCTTACACCAAGACAAGTTGAACTAATATGTTGTTGAACTGCTTCGCCTGCTTGAAGACCAGGATAGCGTTTTCTTATGACTTCTAAGGTATCGCGGCGTATGCAACAGGATAATGTGGTTAACCCGTTACTGCTATGGGCGAGGCCGCCATAACCGCCAGGAAACGCCAGTAAAGGCATAAGGTCAATATCAAGATTAGAATGGGTAAAATGGGCCTTAAAGGCTAGTAAATCGGAGGATTGATGCGGTATCTGTGGTAAATTACTGTCCTTTTCCCAGGAACCCTGGGCCATAATGAGTAAGGGTGTTGAAATTTGTTTAATCTCATTATGAGAAATCGTAAGGGTAAATTTCTCACCTCTATGCACATGTTCAAGTTGTGCGGGTTGTATTTTAATTGCTCCAGCTTGTTCAGCTAAATTAAGTAATTTGCTATCTAACTGTTCACGTCCTAAGGCTAGACCAAAATGCCCTAAGCCATGTTTAGCTAAAGGCATAGCAGAAGTGATGACAGTATTAGCCGCGAATAAACCCACACGTTTAACGTTTGGTCCGCCAGACTTAAGATAATAATCTGCAATCCCCAATTTTTGTAATAAGGGCAAACTGGTTGCAGAAATAAATTCACCACAAACTTTTTTGCGGGGTAAGGTTTTTTTTTCGACAATTGCGACTGACCACCCTGCTTTAGCAAGCAGTAAGGCTGCTGTAGCACCGGCTGGTCCGCCGCCTATGATAAGGGCATCCACTGTGAGCATGATAATCCTTTAAAATCAATTATTCTTTCACTAGGTATAGCATGACATAATCCTTGCTATGTAGACAGATGACCTTATAAAATAGGTGAAAATTATTATTAAGAACGAGTATGCGTTCATGAATAGTCAGAAAAAATTTAGCTATCTCTCTCCCGCTGATTTTGCTTTCATTAAACAACGTAAAATAGCAAAAGAAGATGTTACCACTCAAACAAATTCAGAAATAGCGAAAGATCCAAATTTCCCAACTGATATTCCAGATTATATTCCCAACCCTCCAACGGATTTAGAAATCTTTGGTGAAGACGGTTGCAAAGTATTTCTTGAGTTAGAAATGCAATTACGTGAATTCAATGAGAATAGAAAAAAACTTTCAGCTACCGTATCAACGCTTCCAGAAAAAATAACCGAAAAATGGCAGCTTGCAGTACAAAATCAAACGATTTTACCTGAACAAGAAAATTCATTAAAAAAATTATTTGAAAATGTGATAGAACATACCACAATTATTTCACAACTAGACGATCCATTTCCTGTTATTTCAAGTATTATGGAAGGAAAACCTAAATCATCTTTAGATTTTAGCGAGATTATGGTTTGCTTTAATAATTTGCATGATACGATAGTAAACCCTATTTATAATGAAGATTTTAAAAACCGTGCAGCAAGCTGTGTTTTTCTCACACTCAATTATAAAAAAATATTAACTACCCCGCTTGATATTAAAAATGACATGAATAATTTAATTGTTGCAATGCAAAATGTCATGCAATTACATTTGTATGCAGAACGAGCTTTGAAAAATTTGCTGTGTTTGGGAAAATATGCGCAATGTCATACAGAAAATATCTTGCTAATTCAAAACACAATTTTAAACATTTCGGATTTGAAAAGTCGTTCAGATGTCATTGCCCATGCGACAAATAAATTAATGCAAGATTACGATGAAATCACGGCCTATCAACCTGAATATAAATGTAATGATGAATTTACGATTAAGTTTATTTTAAATTTAGTTTCTTATGTGATGGAAACGAAAATAGCAATGGAAAGTAAAGAGACATTGTTAGAGCTTACTTTAAAGAAAATTATAAATGAATATAAATATTCTGATGCCTGTATGATTTATCCTTGCGATGTTCTTTATCATGATATGATCACTGCACTTAAGAATTCACTATCGGCACGTAAGGATTCCATTGATGCATTATCCGCTGAACTAAAAGTCATACATGAAAATTCTTCGTTAAATTCCAAAATTAAACTTGATGAGATGAAACAATTAATTATGACAACCTGTATTAATTTAGAGAATACGTTGGGGCGTTTTGGATATTTTTCGGGTTATTCTATGTTTGGGAGAGGAAGCAGATTAGTCGATGAACTAGCTAATTTTGTAAGAGGAATGAATAAATATTCTATCCATGATCATATACGCTTTAAACAATATTGCACAATTAAATTAGGACTATTAGATAATAATTCTCTCTTTTCACAAGTATTTCCTCGTGAAATTACGCAAATCATTGCTAATAATGTGGCTATGGATACGCATTTAAAGCTGAAACGATAATCAACTACTTTAATATTCAAACTTGCTTGTAAAGCGAATGATGGTATATCTTATTTCCATGATTATAAGGAAATGATTATGGAAATTGACTATTCTCACAAATGGCAAGCTTTTATCGCTATCGCTCTTCTCACCTTTGGTTGTTACCTCGATTATACTGTCGTCAATGTCGCATTGCCTACTATACAAAAAGAACTTCATGCTAACCTCACCCAATTGCAGTGGGTGATGAATATTTATTTTTTAGCACTCTGTATTTTAGCCACCATCATGGGAAAATGCGGTGATTTATACGGACGACGCTTAGTGTTTTATTTGGGCGTGGGCATTTTTGCCTTTGCTTCTTTAGTTGCAGGGTTTGCAGCAACTATTGGGTGGTTGATTTTGGGTAGATTTTTACAAGGCATAGGCGCTGCTATTGTGTTTCCCATAGGCCCTTCTTTATTTTCTGAAGTTTTTCCTGAAAACGAGAGAGCAAAAGCTATTGCTTGGTTAGGCAGTTTAGGCGGTATCGCCCTCGCTTTAGGCCCCGTATTAGGCGGCGTGATTGTGACTTACTTGGGTTGGCGATGGATATTTTTTATTAACATTCCCATTATTATTTTGGGCTATTTATTTGCGATGACTTCCGTCAAAGAATCCATAGTCAAAAATGCTAGTCATGATTTTGATTTGCTAGGCATGTTATTTTTAACCTTAACCATGGGTGGTATAGTTTTAGGTTTAATCAATAGCGGCAACGAGGGTTGGTTTAATGGGTTAACGCTAACTTATCTTACCATAGGCATAGTATCCGGTATTATTCTTTATAAAATAGAAAGCAAAAACCCTAATCCATTAATTGATTTTCAAGATTTTTCAAACGTAATATTTTATGCGGGTGCAGTGCTTTGTTTTCTTTCCGGTGTATTAAGTTCTGTCGCCTTATTTTTTGATCCTTTATATTTGCAAGTGATTAGAGGACAAAGTCCAGAATTTTCTGGTTTAGTATTATTTGCCATTCCAATTGCTGTTTTTGTTTCAGCATTTTTTGTAGGGTGGTTAATCAATTTGTTTGGCATAATCAATACCATTATTACTGGCTTAGTCATCGCTATTATGGCAGGTTTTTTACAAATATTTTTTACTAGTCTAACTCCTATTTGGACTATCATCATTGCTTTTATTCTTTTAGGCGGCGTGTGGGGAATGGGAAATACTGTTCCGTTAATCGCAGCTCAAAATGCAGTCGGTCCACATCGTAGTAGTGTTGCAACTGGTACCATGATAACCATGTTTAATGTCGGTGGTTCAATTGGTTTAGCCATGGCTATTGTAGTTTATCATTTTATTGGTGTTAGTCGTTTAACGAGTTTAATTGATTTGAATGCTCAATTAAATTCTGATGATATTTTACAATTGCAAAAATTAATTTCAAATCCAGCTTTAGCATTGAAAACCCAATTGAGTCCTTTTATGACTTCTATTTTTCATTTGAATTTTATGCAGGGATTTTCAGCTGTGATGTGGTTTTTATTTGCGCTGTGTATCATTATGTTATTAAGTGTTTTAGTGTTTAAATCATTATCCTTGCCTAGAGATTAAATCGCATTATAATTCGACTTTTAAATCATAAAACTTGGAGCAATCATGTTAAAACAAACTATGGCAATACTTTTTCTTGGATGTGCATTTTCTAATCCTTCATTTGCTTTTTTAGGAAATTCTCATTTAAAACAAATGGTTAAAAAAACTAGTCTGACTAAAGTCAGCCATGCTCAAGTTCAAATTTAGGGTCTGTCAACAGACCCTAGCGGAAATCTAATATTTTAGAGGAGACATCACAGTTGAAAATTGAAAACCAAGATGAAGCTATTACGGATGCAATCAATACGATTACCGAAAAACTAAGCAATGTATTATTACAAGAATTTTTAAAGCTTCCAAATGAATTGCAAATGAATATTGTTTTGATCAAAGCATCACAATTACTTTTAGCAAACATTTTATGCCATGCAGCATCAACGAGAGAGGAACTAGAAAACATTGCTGATCTTCAAGGAACAGAAATGAAAGAATTAACCTTCAATTGTGCTTTTACAGGATTTCCAGATAAATTTGATGTTAATAAGCATTAAGGAAGTAAAATGAAAATAACTAATTTTGCTTGTATAGCTATAATCTCATGTTTGTTTAATCAAACTGCCCTAGCTAAAAATAACCCTATAACATACAAAAATGGTCGCAATTCCATGCTAACTTTACAATTCAATACTGATAATAGTTTGACAGGCAGCTTTACGAATGCGGTAGCTTCAAAGGCTTGTCCACAATCTGTTGGTGTGAAAAGACCTATACAAGGATATACAGCTGAAAATACCATTACCATTATTGTTAATTATCCTGATTGTGCTACGGTTGTTACATTCATAGGTAGTCTGAAAAACGATAAAAAGATAATTGATACAACAGCTCTAGTCGCCTATCAAACATCAAAAGATAATTTTGCTTCGCTTATGCTGACACATGATGTATTTAAAGTTCTCTCAAAAAGCAACAGCTTTTGATGTTGATGTATTGGAAATATGACTATTGCACTCTCTAAGCCGAAAATACTCTCTAAACGCGCAATCCGTGGCAGTGTTTATTAAAAGGGAACCTTCCGGTGCAGGCACTCCATAGTTAAATGCACTTGGGCCAACTGCAATTAAATTAATATTGGGTTTTCCATTTGCATTGATTACTTGATTGAACTCATTCGTGAGTATGCCGTATGGTGTCGCTGTAACTATGCCATTCCTTACTAACTTTTCAAGCAGCGGAAATTTATCTAAGTGTTTCGTTATATCAAGACCTTGGCCTGTCGCATTTATAAGATATTTAGTTCTCTTTTCAGTGCCATCATTAAACTTTAAACTATATTCCTCGGTTTGCTCAACAAACTGCAATTCTATCAAACCTGAAATTTTCTGAATTCGGTTAGCATCAAACATATCTTTTAAAAAGTGAGCATTTTGTGCAGGAACACCAACAAGATAAGAAACAATGGCAGAATAAAATTGTTTCATAAATTGTTTTTGGTCTGTTGCTGAAAGTGCATTCCACATAGCCTTGTAACAGTCAGTTGCGATAAAGGCTTTCACAAAATTTAATAATTCACTGAAATCTCCTGCGCTCAAATTTGGGTGTGTAGTTTTATTGTAAACGGCTAATTGAGTAGCTAAGACAGTGTGAGTATTTACCTCCGCTCTAAGCGTATTCATATTCAATTTAACTGGATTTTTAGCAGATTGATGATAAGTTTCCCAAAATAACGTGATAGCTTTTTGCAAAGGTAATTTTTTTTCTTTTGAACTATTGAATATATCAATTAATTGTGCCAGTGGCTCTGGTGGAATCGTACATACATTATCGCGAAAAAGAATCAAGGAAGGATGGCGTGTAACAGATATGATGGTTCCTTTGAATTGTTGCGCTAAAATTAAATATTTTGCAATATCAATAAATGTTAAGTGACCGCCTATCATCACAATTTCGTTTAAATCTTTTGGTATCATTTCTAACTGCTTTATATTCCATGGATTATCAATAAAATTAGGTTTGCGACAAAATTCCAGAAAATTATCTGAGGGTAAGTGACCTATTCCAAGGCCAACAAAATTAACCTTGATTTTCCCCATTTCTGTTTGTACTAAAAAATGATTTTGTTCAGTCTGTTCTATATTCGTCACTTCTTCAAACCGCTCTTCAACTTGAATACCATTGGCTAATGCTTTTTGCTTATATTCAGCATATGTTGCTTTTAAATGTTCGCCAATTAATGCACGGGGTGGATATTGCTCATCAATATCAGCAAATCTTTTTGACCAAACTTCACGATTTTCATTCAGCCATGTTTGTAAGGTTTTTCCATTGGATAAAGCTCGAAAGCCATTTGAGTCTGGGCCGTTTAAGGTCCAAAATGAGGGAGTGTTTATGTCATAGGGAAAGCCGGTAGCAAAACGATGAGCATTTTTTTCATAAATAATGATAGTCGTTTTTAGCTGACGACTAATAGCTTCATTTACATAGGTACAGAATTGATCTACCCCGCTCAATCCAAATCCTATAAAAGCAATCTTTTCATTCGACATAAATCAACTCATTTTGAATTCGAATAGCAGTTAAAGTTTTTTTTGTTAAATTTTTAATTTTAAAAATATTATCATGCCACGGACATTGAATAGTTTGGCTTTCTTGACAAATGCTACCTAGACTAAGCGGACCGCCTCTGTGTGGACAACTATCAGGAATAGCATAGCGTTTGTTGTTATTAAGCAAAAGAAAATAACGCTGATTAGATATCAGTATATATTTATTTATAAAAATCTTCGTTATGCATATCATTGACTATTTTGAACCTTTTGAGTGGCGGCTAAATAATGAGTTTCGTCAAAAAATTGAATATGTTTAATCACGTCATCATCAGCGATACGCTGTAACATTCGAAGAGCTTCAAAACCTGAAAGAATATCATCGATAATATGATCACCATATTTTGTTATACTTGATGAAATAATTTTATCAAGCACCATGCAACGGTGATATCTGTCTATATGAATATGTTCTTGGAAATAATCGGTATTTGCATGAGTTAAATGTTTTTTAAATGTTGCATTGAGTTGTTTATATAAATGAGGAACAATTGCTTCTGTATAATAAAGCGCCCCCATGTATCGAAACCATTCTAATTTATTACTACTGATATAATGATAATAATTAACTAACATGAGTGAAGTTGTTAAATAATCATTGTAATAGTGATGAATTGCAGGATTTAAGCCTACCGATACCATAACCTTTTCAAAAAGCGTTGAATGTTTAGCGCTATAAACACCGTAACCATATTCATCAATAAATATTTTCATCAGTTCTGCTTGTTCAATTCCAAATGATCCTGGCAAAGTACGTGCCATCGCAGAAGCTTCACTAATGAAATCAGGCGTCATTTGTATCAATAGTACTTGCGCAGCGAGTATTGGATTTTTAGCTGAATTAATTGAATAACATATCTTACTGCTCTCTTTTTCTTCTTGATCTATTGATTCACTGAGATATTTAATTGTTGATGCTTTATCCCAATCACCAATAATTTCAATTTCATTTTGTAGAAAATTAAATGCAAGATATTCTAAGGTTGGTTTTAACGCTTTTCCATAAGAAACGAATTGTGGATCATAAAATGATTTAAAATAAGGAAATGCCGTCTCATCCGTGAAATTTAAAAATAACAAATCTTGCTCGTATATAGTAAATAATAATTTATGCAAAATATGATTTTTTTCACTTAATAAATTATCTATGTTAACAGGGATTGAGAAATCAGTGCTGAGAACGCAATCTTTATTAATGGGTCTAACATAGGGATTAGAAGATTTTAAATTTTCATTGAAACAAGCATTTGATATGTATTGATTCAAAATATCGTAAAAATAGTCATTTGGTCGTATCTCTCGCATGCGTCATACTCTCTTATAATCAATAAAATAGAATAAAAACAAAATTGTTTAAATGCTAATAAATATATGTAATAATGAGTATTAAGAATATTTATGATATAGATTTTTACTGGAATTAACTTTTTATTGCAATTTTATTAAATATCGTATATTTTCTTGCGAAAATGACTATCTTTAAATCTCTATGCGAAATCTACCCTCATCAAAAGATTTACTTTATTTTTACGAATTGGCAAATGAGCTTCACGTTAGCCGGACTGCAAAAAAATTAAACATTTCTCAACCTTCGCTAACCATATCGGTTAAGCGTTTAGAAAGCTTATTAAATGCCGCATTATTTGTTAGACATGCTCATGGAGTCACATTAACGCATGTAGGAAAAAAATTACATGCTGATACAAAACATTTATTATTATCATGGGAAAATACTATTTCTGGGATTAACGATATCAATCAGTTTGAAAATGCTAAGATTGTCATTGGTTGTCATTCAACACTGATGCCCTTCTTGAGAAAAATAGCTGCAACTTTATTGTTACAACATCCGAAATTGGAGATACATTTTCATCACGATACAAGTGATCGCATTGCAGAAGCCGTTTTAAAAGGAAATATTGATATAGGTTTGGTTACTGATCCTCAAATCCATCAAGATATTGTTTTGCAGCCTTTCACACAAACTGAATTTCATTTTTGGGTTTCAATTGATCATCAAGAAAAAATAGATTTATATGCAGAAAACACAGTGATCCTTTGCCATCCACAATTACCCCCAACCCAATATTTGATTAAGAAATTACAAAAAAAAATCAAGCATCCCTTGCGCTTCAGTACCGTGAATCACTTGGAAGCATTGGTAGCTATGACGATAGAAGGTTATGGAATCGGTATTCTTCCTAGTGCCTACACTCAGACATTCTTTAGTGATAAGCTTAAAATAGTCCCCAATACACCGATATTTAAAAAACCACTCTACCTTTCTTATCGTTCTGAAAATAAAAATGCAATTCAAGTTATTTTGAAAGCAATTAAAAAACTGGTCTAAAATAAAAGGCGGTTCAGCTATGAAAACGATTAAAACATTTCATATATCACCACAAAGCGGTGTTGGATTTATCCTTCAGCAAGGTCAATTTCTAAAAGTTATTGATCCTAAAGGCGAACAAGTTTCAGATTTAATGGCGTTTTCAGAAGTAGATAAAAATGAATGGCTTTCATCAGGACGAACTTTTGATTATAACGATACTATCTATTTAACAACCCATAATATTCTTTATTCTAATCGAAGCAACCCCATGTTTACGATTATCGAAGATAAAGTCGGTGTGCATGATTTTTTGCTTACGCCTTGCAGTCCTGAAATGTTTAGAAAATTATATAAAATTGAAGGTTATCATCCTAGTTGCTTTGAAAATTTAGAAAATAGTCTTGCTCCATTTGGAATTCAAGGAGACCGCATTCCTTCTGCTTTTAATATATTCATGAATGTTTCTGTTAAAGAAAATGGAAAAATAAAGGTTGAACCACCTCTATCACGAGCGGGTGATTATATTATTTTAAAAGCAGAAATGGATCTCATTGTCGCGCTGACCGCATGTTCAGCCGAATTATCAAATAATGGTTCATTTAAACCTATTGATGTAGAAATTCTTGAAGGTACCAGCTTAGTCTCCGTTCACGAAACGGTTGGTGCATAAATCTATTACCCTTGAAACATCTCGCTAGCTTGAACTGGTGGAGAAAGGCTTAGCCGTAAAACAAAAATCATTATCCAATTTCTCACAAGTTAAGATGTCAACTTGGTTTTTGGCGGGGAGAGATCCAATAATCATTCCGGCTACATACACAATAATTTTATTCGCAAGATTTTCAGTAAAAAAATCGTGATGAATAGTCATGCCGCCTTCGACTAACAAACTGGTGATTTCACGTTTGCCTCCCGACTTCCAGTTTTTTTTGTATAAAAAAATTCCAAGCCAATAACGACGGGGCTTCCGAAGGGTTTTTAGTGCAAAAACCCGCACTAATGTGTAGGATTGCGACAAGAAAATTGCAAAATAAAAGTCATGTCAAAGCCAAAGTATCGTACACGAACAGTACGCACCGCATCAGGTGCTACAGCTGTGCAGGTGGTCTGCTATGAAAAGAATACAAGAAGAATCGCCAAACACATTGGAAGTGCTAAAGACAACGATGAACTAGAAATACTTGTCTCTTCTGCAAAACAATATATCGCAGAACATGAACCACAATTATCCCTTTTCCATGAACCAATAACTCAAGTAGTCCGCTTTAACCATATTGAATTAACAAGCGTGTCATATCAATTTGCGAGAACTGTCTTGCTTTCATTGGCTAAGCAATGCGGTTTAGCTGAGCTGGATTTGCTATATCTTGACTTGGCAATTATGCGTATTATTGAGCCTTGTTCAAAGCTCCGTAGCCTTGAACTTATCAAACAATATTTCCACATTTCTTATTCACAATATGTTTATGAACAGTTACCTAAATTATTAGATAAGCGTGACTTGATTGAATCTGCAGCAGTTAAAACAGCAAGCTCTTTTCAGGATACCTTTTCATTACTGCTTTATGATGTCACAACGCTTTATTTTGAAACGCACAAACCAGACGATGATTTGCAAGCACGAGGATTTTCCAAAGATGACAAATCAAAACAGCCACAAATTGTTATTGGCCTTTTGGTAACAGCACAAGGGTTTCCGCTAATTCATGACGTGTTCAAGGGCAACACCTTTGAAGGGCATACTATGCTTTCTGTCGTAAAGAAATTCCAAAAAAAATATGACACTACAAAACCCATTATTGTTGCTGATGCCGCCATGCTTTCTCAAGCAAATCGTGACACATTAGAAAAAGAAGGTTATCAATATATTGTTGGCGCACGGCTATCAAATGCAAAGGCTTCATTTTTACAAACTATTTTCGATAAATTGCCAAAGCAAGATGACGCTAGCATACGAATACGTTATCCAGATGCGGATTATGAAGTCATATGCACTTACTCTCATGTTCGATATAAAAAAGATAAACGTGAAATGGACAAGCAAATTGAAAAAGCAAAAATTCTGATTGCTAAAAAAGAACCTGGCAGGCGAGCTAAATTTGTAAAAAAAGAAAATGCGACTTACCTGTTTAATGATGCGCTTAAACAAAAATCTGAGTTACTACTCGGCATCAAAGGTTATTGTACCAACATTCCTGAGCATGTTTTTTCAAATGAGCAAATTGTTTCTCATTACCATAATTTATGGCGAATTGAACAGGTGTTCCGTATGTCTAAAAGCGATTTAAAAACCCGACCAATATTCCACTATACACATGATGCCATCCAAGCACATATCATCATTTGTTTTATGGCGCTGATGATTGGCAAGTTTATTGAAATTAAAACAGGATTTTCTTTGCGCCATGTGCGTAACTTGCTTTGGCAAGTACAGGAAGCGCATTTACGTGATCCTCATAGTAACAGAGAGCGTATTGTTAGATCTCCGATATCAGCAGAATTAACAAAAATACTCGATTCTTTAAACATCAAAATCGGGCACTAAATCTGGAAGTCAGGAAAATTTAGAAAATAGTCTTGCTCCATTTGGAATTCAAGGAGACCGCATTCCTTCTGCTTTTAATATATTCATGAATGTTTCTGTTAAAGAAAATGGAAAAATAAAGGTTGAACCACCTCTATCACGAGCGGGTGATTATATTATTTTAAAAGCAGAAATGGATCTCATTGTCGCGCTGACCGCATGTTCAGCCGAATTATCAAATAATGGTTCATTTAAACCTATTGATGTAGAAATTCTTGAAGGTACCAGCTTAGTCTCCGTTCACGAAACGGTTGGTGCATAAATCTATTACCCTTGAAACATCTCGCTAGCTTGAACTGGTGGAGAAAGGCTTAGCCGTAAAACAAAAATCATTATCCAATTTCTCACAAGTTAAGATGTCAACTTGGTTTTTGGCGGGGAGAGATCCAATAATCATTCCGGCTACATACACAATAATTTTATTCGCAAGATTTTCAGTAAAAAAATCGTGATGAATAGTCATGCCGCCTTCGACTAACAAACTGGTGATTTCACGTTTGCCT
>Ga0207008_10159_pt1 | contig 20177 bp, 17 predicted proteins | sample Alteio_BWMinCont_83_FD_153489 | JGI IMG/M metagenome (GOLD analysis project Ga0207008, IMG submission 153489) | Enriched cells from forest soil in Barre Woods Harvard Forest LTER site, Petersham, Massachusetts, United States -... | ecosystem: Environmental > Terrestrial > Soil > Temperate forest >... | reverse complement strand
ATTTCGCCGCTCTTCCAGTAATGCCATTCATTTTTTTCATATCGGCCTCAACGAAGTGATGAAGCTGTCCGTCACACCCCGCCTCGAATTTATCGCGTCTGCCGAGCCGCTTGTTCACTACCGTACCGATGGCACAAGTGCGAACGGCACAGCGGAGGTATTTCTCGGCGCGCAGGCCGTGGTGAGTCATGGCGAAGGCTCAAAACCGACAATCTCGGCAAGCTATTTTCGGCGCGTCTATGACGGAGGAGTGCCGGAGGTTGATTTTGGAAGTCCTCGCAATTCTTTTCTCGTTCTTGCCAGCGCGGACGTTAAGGGATTTCACTACGACGCAAATGCGATCTTCAACGAGCAAACTCAAGAGACAGTGCATAGAGTTCAGTTCGGCCAGACACTTTCCATTTCACATCCTATCGCTGGGAAGTTCTCCCTTTCGGGTGAAATCTGGCACTTCACACAACCGTTCCTGCGCGGCTATGCCGTTGGGAATCTTTGGGCAGTGAGCTATGCTGCCCGGAAAACGCTCGTCTTCGATGCAGGTTTCAATCGAGGGCTGACCAGCACTTCGACGCGCTGGGAAGCATTCGTCGGCTTCACTTATTTGTTTCCGCACCGTCTCTGGTAAGAGGGCCCGCATTATCTGAAGTCAGCTCTGGGGGCCTAACGTTCCGCGGCGCAACGCGCGCTCCTTCATGAGTGCGAAGAAAACGGGCACGAGAATTAACACATGGATCGTGGATGTGATCATCCCGCCCACGAGAGGCGCGGCGATGGGTTTCATCACGTCTGCGCCGACGCCTGTTTCCCACAGAATCGGAATCAAGCTGGCGAGAACAACGCAGACGGTCATTAGTTTCGGTCTCAGGCGGTGGACAGCCCCCTCGATCACTGCCGCCTCGATGTCTTCGTGGCGCACCGGAACGCCGGATGTGAGCCGCTGATTAAGGGCTTCGTGAAGATACACAACCATGACGACTCCGGTCTCAACGGCAATGCCAAAGAGCGCGATGTAGCCGACCCATACCGCTACGCTGAAGTTGTAGCCCAGCAACTTCTGCAGAATCAGGCCGCCCGTCAACGCATAGATCGTCGGGAAAATGAGGACAGCCGCCTCGGTGACGGAGTGAAACACCACGTAGAGCAACATAAAGATGACAAAAAAGACCATTGGCAGAATGAGTTGTAGCCGCTCTTTTGCCCTGAGCTCGAACTCGTACTCGCCCGACCATTTGTAGGTAAAGCCCGGAGGCAACGCGAGTTTTTGCTTGAGCAAATTGCTCGCATGATCGACGAAGCCGCCGTAGTCTTTCGTGTTCAGATCGATGTACACGTAGCCGGTCAGCGAGCCGTCTTCATCGCGGATCATGGACGGTCCCCGAGAGAACGAGATTTTCGCGACATCGGAAACCGGAATCTGTGCGCCCGAGGGCGTGCCAATCAGGACGCGCAGCAATTCCTCGACGTTGTCCCTGAAGTCGCGGCTGTACCGGACATTCACGGGATACCGCTCGCGGCCCTCGATGTTCTCGGCGACCATTTCGCCGCCGATTCCCGAAGTGACGGCCTGCTGCACATCAGCAATAGTCAAGCCGTAGCGACCGGCCTCTCTACGGTTCACTTCGACGTTGAGATAAAAGCCTTGCGAAACGCGTTCCGCGAAGATGGAGCGCATCTCCGGAATCGTTGTGAGGATTTGCTGCACTTGCGCGCCAACCTGCTGGATGCCCTCAAGGTTTGGCCCCTGAATCTTCAAGCCAAGAGGCGTCTTGATGCCTGTCAATTCCATATCGAGACGGTTTTCGACCGGCATGGTCCAAGTGTTGGACAACCCAGGAAACTGGAGTTTCGCGTCCATTTCTTGAATGAGCTTTTCGTAGGTCATCCCCGGCCGCCACTGACTGCGCGGCTTTAGCATGAGCGTCGTGTCATACATATCGAGTGGAGCATTATCGGTCGCACTGTCGGATCGCCCGAGGGAACCGAAAACGGTTTCGACTTCCGGGAACGTTCGAATAATCCTGTCTTGCTCCTGGAGCAATTGCGACGCCTGCCCGCTAGAAATTCCGGGCAATGCTGTCGGCATGTACAGAGCTGAACCTTCATACAGTGGCGGCATGAATTGGCTGCCGATGTAAAGCGCGAGCGGAAGAGTGACGATCAGAAAGAGCAGGTTGAGCAGCAAGGTGGTTTTGCGGAACCTCAAGCACAGCCGTAGAACCGGCAAATAGATAGCTTGGGTGATTCTTGAAATGGGATTGCGCGATTCAGGTAGCAGCCGTCCTCGGATGAATAGAATCATGAGTACGGGCACGAGCGTGATCGCCAAGACGGAGGAGAAGCCAACGGCGAGCGTCTTCGTCCACGCCAACGGGCGAAACATGCGTCCTTCCTGGGCTTCCAGTAAAAAGACAGGCAGGAAGGAAACCACAATGATCACCAGCGAAAAGAAAATAGCGGGGCCAACTTGTTTCGCTGAATCCAACAGGATTTTCCGCCTCTGGGGCTCAGCAAGAGGCTCGGATTGAAAGGATTGGTGCTCTGAAAGCTGCCGGTATCCGTTTTCGACCATGACGATGGCGGCGTCCACGAGAACGCCAATCGCCAGAGCCAAACCGCCGAGCGACATGATGTTCGAGGTGACGTGGAGGTAGTACATCGGGATGAAGGCTGCGAGCACGGCGATAGGTAAGGTCAGAATCGGAATCAGCGCGGAACGGAAGTGGAACAAGAAAATGATGATCACGATGCTGACGATGAGGGCCTCTTCGAGCAGGTCGCGTTGCAGAGTTTCAATGGAGGCGTGAATTAGTCCCGAGCGGTCGTATCCTGCGACCACTTCCACGCCCGGTGGCAGCGAGGGTTTGATTTCCAAGAGTTTCTGCTTGATGCCTTTGATGACCCTGAGGGCATTCGTCCCGTCGCGCATCACGACAATCCCGCCAACGGTTTCCCCTTCACCTTGCCACTCGGCAACGCCTTCCCGAATGTCCGGCCCGAACGTAACCGTTCCCAAATCGCGGACGAGAACCGGCGTGCCGTTCTTGGTGGCTACAGGAACGGTTTCTAGGTCGTTCAGGGAACGTAAATAGCCGAGTCCGCGAATCATGTATTCCGCTCCGCCCATTTCGAGCAGCCGTCCACCCACTTCGTTCGTACTGGCCCGCACTCTTTCGATGACCGTTGAGAGCGGGATTCCGTAAGCGCGAAGTTTGTCAGGGTCCATGTTGACCTGGTACTGACGCACGAATCCGCCAATCGTGGCTACCTCGGCCACGCCGGGAACCGTTTCGAGCTGATAGCGCAGGTACCAATCTTGCAGGCTGCGCAAATCGGCTAAACTGCGTTGATGGCTGTGGTCCACGAGCGCGTATTCGTAGACCCAGCCTGCGCCCGTCGCGTCCGGCCCGATGACGGGATGCACGCTCGAGGGCAAGCGACCCGTGATCTGTTGCAAGTATTCGAGAACGCGCGAACGCGCCCAATACAAATCGGTTCCGTCCTCAAAGACGACGAACACGTAGGAGTCGCCAAACATGGTTTGCGCGCGCACGGCCTTTACGTGCGGTGCAGCAAGAAGCGTCGTGACAATGGGATAAGTGACCTGGTCTTCGATGAGGCTAGGAGGTTGACCCGCCCACGGCGTGTGGATAATCACTTCCACGTCGGAAATGTCCGGCAACGCGTCGAGCGGAATGCGCCGCAGGGCCCAGATTCCCGTGAGCACCAGCAGGAGTGTTCCCATGAAAACGAGGAAACGATTTTGCGCGCACCAATCAATCCATCGTGAAATCACGTTACATCCCTCCTGTGGCGCTTACGCTCAATTGCTTGGTCGCGATGGGTTGCCCATTCTTTTTGGCGAGAATGGTGACTTGCCAGGTTCCGCCGCTTTCCAGCTGTCCCGAGCCCTCGTAGAGCCCATTGCCCTTGTCGCTGAAAGTGACAGGTGTACGCATCGAGGCCATGCCCATCGCGGGCATCGCGGGCATAAGAAACGTCACGGTGACTTCCGCGCCGACGACGGGTGCTCCACTCGGATCGGTGAGTTTCACGCGGAACACGTTGTTTCCTTTCCGCGGTGTGGCCGGGTCAGAGCTTAATTCGACATTTCCTTGCGGAGCGCTGGTAGTAGACGCCGCTCCCGCGCCAGGTGGAGGTGGAACGAATGAACCGAGTGCAGCCTGAAGCTGGCTCTCGGAGTCGATCAGGAAGTTTGCGGAGGTAACAATTTGCTCGTCCGCTTTCAACCCTTTGAGAACGACAAAATCGTCACCCACGCGGGTGCCCAACTGCACCTCGCGCGGCTCGATGTAGCCGTCGCTACGCTCGACAAACGCAATCGCGCGGGTGCCGGACTGCAGGACGCCGCTTGCGGGGACAACAAGCTGGCTTCCCATGGGGACCTTCAGACTCACGTTGACGAACATGCCGGGTTTGAGTTGCAGTCCAGGATTAGAAAAGACAACGCGCACTTTGGCGGTCCGCGTATCCATATCCACCTGCGGATAGATAAAGTCCACGCGGCCAGTGAACGTCCGGCCAGGATAGGTATTCAAGGTGAGGACTGCAGGAGCGCCGATCTTTATACGTTCGAGATCATTCTGAAAGACCTGCGCCTGAACCCAAACGGTGGAAAGGTCGGCGACCGTATAGAGGCGCATTTCCGGCTGAACGGCAACGCTAGGCAGGGCATTGCGTTCGGTGATGTAACCGGAGGCCGGCGAATCGACCTCAAGTTCCTGTTGCACCTGGTCGGTGGATTCGAGGCGCGTGATTTCTTTTTGCGGAACGCCCCACTGCTTGAGACGCTCCGCAGCCGCGTCGAGCAGCGACGCTGCGCCAAATGCGACACCTTGAACCGTACTCTGCGCCACTCGCTGCTGATTCTGCCTGGCGACTAAGTATTCCCGTTCGGTGGCCACTAGATCGGGACTGTAAATTGTGAATAGCGGCTGTCCTTTCCTGACGTATTGGTACGTGGCATCGGCAAAGACTTTCTGGATATAGCCGGAGAACCGCACTTGGACGTAGGCCAATCGCCGTTCATCCACAGCGACACTGCCAGTGGTGCGGATCTCGTCTGCGACCAATTTCCGTTCGACCTTGCCCGTTTTCACACCGATACTCTGCAAACGTTGCGGAGAAATCTGCACCGGAACCAGCGGCGCTTCTGTAGCTCCAGGGGCTGGGGCCATCGAATCGGTTATGGAATCCGCCTCGGCGGAAGTGTCCTTCTTGGCTTCCATGTCCGCCAGGGGCTTCGCAGCGCGATAATGCCGCCACAATCCAACGAGGACCACGGCGAGAACGATGTTTCCGATCAACGCCAGTAAAAATCCTGTGCGATACGTTTTCATTGCTTCGCTCCTTGTTCATGCAACGAGAGTCCAGTGAGTTGTTCGAGCCGCGCGATGGCAGTCTCGTATTCGGCGAGGTTCTGCCAGTAGTCCTCGTCAAGATGTAGGACATCGAGAAACGCCGTTAGCAGCGCCTGAAAATCCTGTTTGTTCGATTGGTAGGCCGCGAGACCTGATTGAAATTCCGAACGCGCCTGAGGGGACAGCCCTTCGCGGTGAATCTTGAGCAGTTCGGAGGTCTGGTGCACGATCACATATTGCGACCGCAAATCACCAGCGAGTTGCTGCGACTGCGCCTGGAGTTCGCTTCGCGCACGAAGCTGCTGTGATTCGGCCTGGGCCAGTTCGGGGCGCTGTTTGCGACTGCCATAGATCGGGACCTTGATGCCGACGCTCAGCATGTAATAGGCGCGGAATTGGGCAGGGTCGGTGCGTTGCCACATGTACTGCACGTTGAAGTCGGGATAGAAGTCTTTGCGGGCGAGGTCCACTTGCAACGACTGCTTTTCGATCATCTTCTGCGCGCCAGCCATTTCCGGATTCTGCACTTGCGCCATAGCCAAGAGATGGCCGTAGGTTTGCGCGAGAGGTGTCTCCGTGAGATCGGCTGGTTCAATGTCCGGTGATTCCTGCGAACGGTTGAGAAGTTGCTTGAGCTGGGCTTCGAGCTTGCCAACCTGAAGATGATGCATGGCGATTTCGCGAAGCAGCTTCGTTTTTTGGAGTTGCGCCTGGAGAACGTCCTGCTGCGTTCCCAAGCCGGAACGGTAGCGGGCGTCGGCGGCCTGTTCCACGTACTTGAGCAACTCGCCGTCCTCTTCGAGGATGGTGAGCGTTTTGGAAAGATACGCGAGCTGGAAATACGTGCCTTTGAGCTCTGCGAGGACGGCGCGGCGCACGGACTCGATTTGTTGCTGCGAAACATCCGCGTCACGTCTCGCAATCTCGCCCTTCAAGCGCAACTTGCCTGGGTATGGAATGTCTTGCGAAACACCGAGGCCAAGGTAGGCGAAGTCGCTGTTGGTGTAGCCGGCAAAGGGGCGGGGACTGCCAACGCTGAGATGCTGCAAATTGAATTGCGGGTCGGGCAGCGTCGAGACTTGCGTTGGAATTTGCTTGGCCGCCTGCCAGCCTTGCCGCGCCGCCTCGATCTGCGGATTGTTCTTCTCCGCTTCTGCGAGCAACTCGGAGAGTGGAGTGATCGGCCCCGTGTGCGATGTTGGGGACTCCTGAGCAAAAACATACGCGTCTAGAACAACAGAAAGCAAAATCACAGAAATAGTTCGACCAATAGCTGCGCACGACAAACGGGCAGCGAATTTCGTTCTCGCTATCGAAAACATCTTTTTCTCCTAAATATATGGATCGAAGCCGCGGACTGTCGGTGAGTCACCCGAAAGGGCCTCGACCGAAAGAGGTCGGCGGGTTAAGTGGACTGTGGAGACGGAAAAAGAGACAAGCCGGTGTTTTGCCGCACCGCTGAACAGCGGATCAGATCAGGAGGGAAGAGTGAAGGGTGTACAGTTCGGGAGGAGAATGTGTCGGAGCCTCGAAATCCAAGCGAGATGCTTCGGGGGAAGTTACTAGCTGCGGTGAAACAAGAATATCGGTCACAACCATCACGGGCGCTTGGAGCGTCACGTGCGAGGCAGGCAGAACGTTCGGAGACTGCGCGGAAACCATACTCTTGCAGCAATCGTGACTCTGATTGGACGGATCGCAGGGCATGGAGCCGCAGCACTTCATACTCTCTTGGTCTTGCGTCATTGCGGACGTGCAGTCCGCAAATTGCAGGCCCAACAGGGTGACGACGGCCAAAACTACTATTAGTCGCTTGCCCATAGTGCTAAATCGAATCTAAGTGGATTAGACGCCCAAGTCAACGGAAGGATACACGGAAGGATACACAGATATTCGAGGACCACACCCTCTATAGGTTATTCGGGCCGCGTCATTTCTGAGGGCCGAGCGCGCGCAGCACGGTGACGAGAGTTACGTTGCCTCGGAACGCCCGGCGTGCAACGGGATCCCGCTAAACGTGAAGTTGACAAACGGTTGACAAAATGTTTTTTTCATTTTTGCCGATGACCTACAGCATGCCGGTTACTTGAGATTCCGGATGACCTCACTGATGATCAGGTCCTGGCATGATTGTTAGTTCCAGATTGCTCGTTCCGTACAAAATCGATGCTAAGCGCGGAGATCACTTCCTACAAGCCGCCGTCACAGGACAGTTCAGGACTGTTTCTGGATTTCTCCTGGGTTTAGGGGGAGACCGGAAGTAATGCCTCCGGGTTGGCAGATTGCTCCCGATAAACGCGCCAGCAGTGATCGACAAACGCTGGCACGAAGCCGACCGGGAGTCAGCACGCCGGTTGTGGCCGGGGTGATGAAGCAAGCAGCTCAAAACTAATCTGTTTCGCATCCGTTGCGATTGCGGCATCATGACGTTCTGTTATGCGCTACGCCTACTGCATCAACGCAGCCGACGACTTCAACGCAATCATCGATCTGGCCTGTGAGGCAGAGCAAGCCGGATGGGACGGGTTCTTCGTTCCGGACGGAATCGCTATTGACGTTCCCAACCTGGGCCCGCTGCCGCTCTTTGACCCATGGGTTGTTCTCGGTGCGATTGCGGCGCGTACGTCCCGTATTCGTGTCGGCACTATGATTACTCCAGTCCCGCGCCGGCGTCCGTGGAAACTCGCCCGCGAGTGCGTCACGGCAGATCACCTGTCCGAAGGCCGACTGATTCTTTCGGTGGGCTTAGGCGCGGCGCGAGATGACGCGGGATTCTACAAAGTTGGTGAGGCGATGGATTTGAGAGTACGCGCCGAACGGCTCGACGAAGGTCTCGCCATCATTGACGGGCTATGGAAGGGAACAGCACACACGTTTGCCGGTAAGCACTTTCGACTCGAGGGTATGACGATGATTCCGTCGCCGGTACAGAAGCCGAGAATTCCCATATGGGTCGTCGCCGTCTGGCAGAAGCCGAAGTCCATGCGGCGGATGCTGTCATGGGATGGTGTCATTCCCCAGAAATACGACAGCTATGATCCCCTATCCCCGGACGAAATACGGCAGCTTCGCGCCTATGTTGCCGAGCATCGCATCGGGCAAGGTGCCTTCGACATCATTACAGGCGGGTCGTCTGCCGGAATGAAAACCCAACGTTCTCCGGATATCGTCCGGCCGTATGTGGATGCGGGCGCGACATGGTGGATTGAAGGAGACATGGCCGCGGATACCGTTCAGAAATGCTTCGACCGTGTCCGGAAAGGTCCCCCAATCTAAAGCCGCGCACGGCTGCCCGTCAGTTCACCGTTTCACCAGATCGTTGAGGAGCCGTCCCAGGGGCTGCGGCCGAAGGCTTGATCGCAACGATACACAACATCATTGGGTAGCTAGCCGTTTTCGACGCGCGCCTTTATATCCGAATACGCCGTATCGATGAGCCTGCTTAGCGCTGTGGCGTTTGTGGCCGTTCCCGGTCTCAGCTTCACATGACGCATGAACTTGCCGGTGCCTTGCAACAAACGAGCCGGATCCGGCAGTGCTGCGCCGTGAAAAAACCCAACGTTTACGTGCGAGGTGAATACATTCACATAGCCGAAGGGCGCGTCTCCCAAACATGCAACCGGACAGCCGTCATGCAAAAGCTCCCGGACTTCGTCCCCGCACTTTCGCATCACCTCAAACCACTGATGCGCGATGGTTCCCAATTCACCTGCATGCTCTTTCATCCAGGCATCGATGCCGGGATCCCGCTCGAAAGCGCCGTTGAATCGCAGCAATTCCGTTCTCATCGTCGCTCGCCTTTCTGCTTTGGGGGTCAATTCCGGGGCAGCGTAACTCTTGGTAACCATGCTGCGCGAGGAAGATCTCTCAAAAACCGCTTTGTCAACCGTTTGTCAACTTCACGATTAGCCGGATCATCAGTTGAGACACAGTTCGCAAGCCCATGGATCACACTAGGTGGTTCCTTGAAAGTTGTGGCGGAGCAAGTTTCTCGCGGAGCCCGGCCAGTGGAGCATCGCTTAAGAGGCAGGGCCAGCAGAACAATCAATAACAGCCAGGCGAGCTCCCCATGCTTTGTTCTTCAGTAGGCTGAAACTACGCGACGGGATTGCTGTGCCGTCATAGCGCTATTCTAGCGGAAAGAACGGCGCGTGCAGTTGATGTTGTGACATCGCCATGGCACTCACCACTCCGAGAATCGGCTTGTCTCACAGCGGTGATCCGGCTTTTCACATTCAAAGGTCAGGCACTCCGTGAACGCGCATGGCTCGCAGCTTGAATTCAGCGCGAAGTGCGAGCGTATTATCGTGGCCTGGACTAGGCACCTTTGCTGAGGCTTTGCAGTGGAAGACGATCCTCTCCGACTCCGGATCGAGCGTCGCTTGGCCCTCGATTTGCTTTGGGAAATGAAACTCCACGCGCGGCTCTTCCTGATCATTACCGTCGAAAAACCACACGCGTTCCAGGTCGAGCGTCGTGCCGTTCGCTAACTCCAGGAACACCGTGTCGTGCAAATCTTCCTTTGCGGCCCGGAGAATCCGCAGTGGCTCGCGTCCTTCAATCACAAGAACATAATCCGGCAGTTCATCCACCCGAAGTGGTTCCGCGGTTAGCGCGGGATTACTTAACTGGCGGAGACGCTGTTGTGCCAGGCGGATCGTCTTTGAGGACCACCAAATCACGGGAACTTTAGGTTGTGGTTTGCTTCGACTGATCTGAATGCCGGGAATTGGACTCGCGGTATTGGCATTTACAGGCGCATCGGTCACCATGCCAGTCTGAGGGTCAGTGTGGCGTGAAGTATGCTCGCGCTCTAGCTTGACTCCCGAGGGGCTCCACGGGGAATCCTGCAGGATCCGAGAAACATCCGCCAGATTCCACTTTGCCGGCACCTTGTCCCAAGGCGATCCACCGAGCGAACCGTAGAGGGTCAGCAAGGCAACGAGGATAATGCGTGTCATCATCGCCCGATTGGACGCGACCTTGACGGTTCCGATGCCAGCGTCAACGGTAAAGTTGTAATGTCGAATCTTGCCAAGCTTCGGCGGTCCCAGTACTTCAAATGTACGACGTTAATCGAGCCCAAGGCTGGTCGAGGTACCGAGGCGTGCATTCGGCAACTTGTCAAAACTTGGCGCTACGCGCTAATCCTTAGACTTAGAGAGAAGTCGGAATCGTGCGCTGTCGATATCGGAATAATCCTGAAATACGCGTGTGTTCATGATGTCATAGAGGTCTTGTCGCTGAGGAAGTCTTACTACGAACGTATTGTTCGGCGATTCCTTGCGCATCGAGGAGAAGAGTTTTTCACGTGCGTCATATGAGGCCTGATTCTTATATTCTGTGAGCAGAATGACCTCCCTGTCGCTCTCCCGGCTGCCTTCTTCTGCAATGCAGTGATAGCTCAGGACAGCACCCTGGCGTTTGGCTTCTTCCCGTACGCGCATCCAGCTGTCGTCCAAATAGCCGAGTGTAATGCCCAACATTCCGGGTTTCACTTTAATGGATTCCATCGTCCAGACCGGCTTTTCGTTATCCGCAACGCTTTGCGCACCGCCCCCGGCCACACTGAAGAGATAGAAGAGCAAGAGGCCTGCGAATATACGTCTTTGCATGAGTACACCTCCATGTATATTCAAACCGACAGTAGCAGCAACTGGAGCAACATCCAAGCGCGATTTTTCGGTGTTTACAGCTGGTAAGTTCGCGTTACGGGACATCTCTAAGACTAGGCTCCAGTTGGGACGTGTGTGGCCATCCGCCCAGTAGATGAAGCGCCAAAAATATGGCGACGACAAAAAAGAGCGCTCCCAAGCAAGACAAAGCGAGACGGACCGAAGGGGACATCAAATCCGCGACAGTCTTTCCACGCCCTCGTCGCCCAGACCAAAAGTCGTAGACTCTCCCGGTTGCACCAGCGACCAGAAGGTTTAGCGCAGCGCCCACGAAAACGAAGACGAAGACCCACCCAATTTCCATTTGCTTGTAGAGCCTAGCAGATATCGGCTGCGTCAATGAGCCGTTAGGGAAGCGCATCAGCGGAACAACCACGGCCCGTATGGACGTCCCTTCACGAGCTCTCGGGCTTCCGCCTCTATGCGCGCATTCTCGGCACCCATAGCAGCTTCTCCGTCAAACATTGTGTGCAGGTTTTTGCACGATAGGTATGGATATCGTTTGTAGGACCAGCGAACGATGAAGTACAGCCCAGCAGCAGACCCAGTCGTCACGGCATATCTCTAGAAGCCCGGGTGCCAGGCAGCGGTTAAACCCGCATTCACCAAGACCCATGACAAACTGATGATTGCCAGAACAATCTTGCGCTTTCGAAAGAATACAAAAGCCAGCGTAGCCGCTAAAAACCAAAAACAAAATACCTTCGCGATACTCGCGGGCGTAAAAGCGTGTGCAACTCATGATGAGCAACACCGTTACGGCCGAGCCGATGAAGACCCAGTGAATAAGCCTTACAGGCGTTGCCTTCCTAGGCCAGCGGTTTCCCATGACGCACGCCAGCAAGCACAAATGTTTCCGGGCCGTGAAGGCTAAGACGTAGTAACCGCCTCGAGCGCAAGGTCTTCGCCCGCCAGATGTAGGTAATCCTGAAGTACGGAAACGACCAGGGCATGGTCGTCGCGCTGCGGCAAACCCGAAACGGAGATCGTGCCGACGCATCCTGTTCCTACAAGAAGAATCGGGAAACAGCCGCCATGGGCAGAATAGTCCTTTGGATCAAGGCCCGCCCCATCCTGTAAAGTGGTACGAGCGCGCTCGTGTTTTAATCCGATGGCGTAGGAACTGCGATGAAAGCGAAGAACGACGTTGCGTTTACGGCGAATCCAGTCCCAATTGTCCGGCGTGGTTCCCGGCATCGCGTATGAAAAAAGGGGATGTCCGTGTAGCTGAATGTCGATGGCTACTGCGACTTGGCGTTTTTCAGCAGCCGCCTTGAGCGCGGTACCTAGAGCCCACGCCATTCCTGAATCAAAATGTTGGAATTGCAGTCGCCTCTCCTGCAGCGCAATTTTTTCTAGATCTTGATCGATGTTCATGTAATTTCTATATAGAGAATCAGGTATCGTACGGAATGTTTTGGTTTCAAATTCAACATCATAACGCGGATTTGCGACCGCTGCTCAAATGCCTGATTTGTTCACGTCCACATGACCAGCCAGCATTCGCGAGTGAGTTCACATCTCCGCGTACGCTGTTACATCGTTGGACCGTCCCCGTTGCGCTCGTGGGAGTAATCGCCATCGTTGGCGGAACCTTTTTGGCCAAGCGTCGGGCCTGGGCTCGTTGGCTGGTGCTGGCATGGCTCGACGAAATGCGGCGTGTGCGACGAATTGCCTACCGCGTCCGGCAGCTTCAACACGTTTATCGCAGTTTCGCAACCGATGGCAAAGCGCGCTGGCAGAATGATACGCTGCGGCAGCCTTTGCGCATAGCAATTGAGAAATTGCTCATTTATTAGATTTTCCGCGTCCTGAAACATGGACCTAGGGCCGGGCACGGCCTAATGTGAAGGCTGTGGAGATGCGGCGCTGTTAGGCTGATCTGTGAAGCAGGAACCCGCCGAAGCGACCATGCGAATCTCATGGTTTTCGCCGTCGGAATCCTCGCCATTCATGGCGAGGAGGATGTCAACGAGTAGCCTCTGCCTTAGCCAGCATCACAGCCGACGTGCGGGCCGCCGCCTCGTAATACCGCACCATTCGTTGCGGTTCCTCCGCCTTGTAAGGTGCCAGATTATGCGCCCAGCGAAACCCGATGGGTTGAAACCAAAGTTCCACGTCCACTTTGAACGGTCCCGTTGCATTCCCGGTCGAGACCACATACCGCACCGAGCTTCCGCGGTCTGTGAATCCCGGATCGTTGGCCGCGTCGCCTGTCACCGCGATGTCCTTGTTTGCGGTGGCCTTATCGAAGCCGTGCGGCAACAACCGATTGTCCTTCAAGTACCCGACAGCATGGAGCAGACCGGTCGTAACCTTCCCCTCCGAATCCTTCAGGATCGGTTCGTAAATTTCCACTTCCTGTGAACTCGTAATCTCGCGATAATGCGGCTCGAACTTCAGAGGGTCTTCATCGTTGTCGTTGCCTGTAATCGACCCGTCCGGATTGAGCCCACCGGACTCAAACACCACACGCCCATTGGCGTCCCTCACCGCAAAATGTAGCCACGCCCGCCGCGAAGGATAGGCTGTGGGCAGCTTATGCCCGCCCAGATTCTCCACATGCACATCCACGGCAAGCCCATTCGGCGTCGCATCAACCCCTGTAATGGTCACTTTCGCCGCTTGCGTCTTCAAAAACTCGGCCGTACGTTTCATCGCCGCGTCCATCTCCTCGGGCTGCGCCTCCGTCGCCAATTCATCGCGATGATCTTGTAGCATCCCTTCCATGACGAAATTCGATCCGACAAACACGTGGCGATGCATGCCCTCGCGTGGCGGGCCGAACAGCGCCGTCACCGCTACTGCCTCGTTCACCACCGGCATATGGCAGTCCTGGCAGGTCTGCTTGGTCGCGTAGTCGCTATGCTGCCACTCCTGGAACGGCATCTGCTCCGGGAACTTCGCCAGCTTCTCACCCTTCGGGCCAAGCGCCGCAGTGAATAGCGTATGGCAGCTCCCACAGAGACCGGCCTCGCGCATATGGTCGCCCCTGGTCGGGAAGTACGTCGCCGTCGAGGAGTGCATCACGGTCTGGTGCCCTTTGTCGATGTCGAAGGGTCCATATTCGGGCCGCAGGTCGTTCTGGACCGGTTTCGCGATCACCACGTTCCCAACGAAGGTCGCGTCCGTCCCCAGCCCCGTCTTCTCAATCTGGTGGCAAACCGAGCAGGTAACCCCATCTGCTGCCGCGCGGTCCCCATGGGGGAACTTCTGCAACGGAAGACGCGAAAAGACCTGAGTGTGCCTTCCCGCATCTCGGTCCTCCAACCGGACGGCCGGCATATGGCAGATCGAGCACTCGTCCTCAATCGCCTGCTTCGACTCCGGATGATCCATTGACTCCCGCCGCACGCTTCCTTGCCAATAAGGATCGCGCGACGCGTTAGCCATAATGCTTGCGCTCCACTCGAATCCGATCGAAATATCCTCGCCCGAACTCGTCTTGAGCCCGTTATGACAAGCCACACACCGTTCCGATGTGCGAAAAAAAGTTCCAGGGGGCGTCTTGTCGCCCTTCGCGTTCTCCGTCTGCGACTGGCCGCGCAGCATTGCCGGAACCCCGATTACTGCGAGCCCTAAAACAACCGCACCACCCCAACGGAGTCTCATCGCCAACCATTCCATAACTTCCCATCCGCCCGGTCCCAGAGCAGATAGAACAGCACCTGCGGCGTTCGCCCCTGTGTATTTGTGAACGGCTCCCTTACGCCAAAGCCTATCCGGACGTGTTGTCGCCTGCTTACGGTGATCTGCATCTCCGGCAGAACATCCCAGTTGGTACTCGCCCCCGGCTTGAAATCACGTACCGCCAAGAACTCAACCATAGGCGAAAACAGCCGTCCCAGCATATGGTCCGGAGCCATCGCCTGCCCTACCGCCACCCGCCAGAACATGCTGCGCGGAGCAACGCTTGTATCCACCGGCAGGTCCGCTCCCAACTGTGTTTGCAAAAACGTGTTCTCCTTGAACAGCTGATCGAACGCCGCGAAGGGCTCGAACTGCGTCGTCCCCGCACCGAACCCTCGCTTGCTGTCCCCGGTCGGCAGCAAGATACCGCCCTGCAGACTCAGGATCGAACCCGTCCGCAGGCTGGAAAACATCTCCCGCTTGACCGCCAGCGTAATGTCCCCAAAGCCCGCCGTCCAGTTGTGCGCCTGGTCCGCGTAGTTCACCGGAACGTCGGTTTCAAGCTGGGTCCGGGCGTCAATGATCGTCCGTTCATCAATGATGTCTGCAGTCCACGCCGGCGCGCCCGAAGCACTCGCCGCCGTAGAGATCACAATCTCGTTCTCGGGAAACGCCTTCTCCGTTACCAATGCCCGTGGCAGATTTAGCTCGCCCAGCGGATCGTGGTGGACATTCCTACAGAATCCCCGCATGTACGCGATCACATCGTTGATCTCCTCGTCCGTCAGCAGATCCCCAAACGCAGGCATAATCTGCGAGAGTCCACGCGATGGCCCGCCATGCACGATCACTGCCTTCCAATTACCGTTCGGTTCGGGCGTCGTCCCCGCGCAGTCCGTAAAGTCCGGAAACGTATCTGGCCGCCTGAATACCGTACTCGCCATGGGAGCACCCTTCCCCGCGCTCCCGTGACACGCGATGCAGCCACCCTTGTAGATCTTTTCTCCATTCCTCACATCCGGACTTTTCGCATAGTGGAGCGTCTGCGCGGAAAGAAGCAAAGGGCGGCCAAGAAGCACGACAAGCCACACGATAAGTGCGCCCGCCGATGCCGTCAGAAACCCAAGGGGGAATCTGCGCACTCGTGATGCGGGGACGGCATTCAAGTGCCAGGCCGCCTTCAGTGCCACAACTCTGTCGCCAACCGCGGTCGCCTTGTATCTCATTCGCCCTCCGCCTTCTTACACTTCGATGATCAGAAAAGGATGTCAAAGACCGAAAATTACTCGCCCTGCCCACTTTCCAGCGACACCAGCCTGTTCCTAGGCATCTGAGATCACGGCCCTTTGAACGAACGGAGGTGGTTTCGTTTGCCAAACCAATCCAAAAATCGATTCGAAGGACTTCCTCATTTCTGCCGTCGCTTTTCGGCGGCTCGACAGATGGAATAGTCGCATGCGGCTTTCCAAACATCGCCTTGGCGCTAAGCCGAGGTTTTCAAAGATGGTTAGGTTAGCTATGGAGGGAAACCCAACCGTCCGAGTGTCGACAGGCTGATGGCGGTGTCAGTATATTAGACTCCTTGCTGCGCGCCGCCGGACGCCCGCGTTCCACAGCCTTGAACGCAGAGCGATTGCGTTCCGCCCTGCCGGACACCCTTGTGAGCCATTCACACCTGCGGGCGGAGAGGTATTGGAAGCCAGTACGAGAGAAGCGAGAAGGCGCAAGGCCGAAGTCCGGCACGTTGCATGTGGCGCAGGCGCTATCCAATCGCGGACGATGGGGACGCAAGAACGATTTCCGCGATGCCGAACGCTTGGTGAAGCGGTTGGTGGCCCGGGAATTGACGCTGAGCTTTCCGTTACCGCCTGACTCGCGAGCACCCCGTTGAAGCTCACAACCTGCGCTTCGTGCCGGTTCTTTTCAAAGTAGCCCCGGATCGGTCCGTTCTGTTCGGCGTCGATCTTCTCGCGCGTGAGGAAACCGCAGCACCACAAGCAGAAACTTCCGGGGATAAACGTAAAGATGTTGCCCGCGACGACAACGCGAGGATCACCGGACGCGCCATCAAGTCGGTGCATCCAGAACGTGGGAAGAAGAGGTTGCTGCGCTTCCGTACGAGCATCGGGTCAGCATTCAGACCCGAAAGGCTGTAGAGTGTCAGCCTGCCAAGCAGGCGGATACCATTCCGAGCAGAGCGCCTGCCTCGTGAGCAGTGGCGCTATTTATCGGTGGGTTGCCGTTGGTTCAAATCAAACCTCTGTAACCAAAGTTTCTTCTCTTTCAATGACTTCCGCAAACCCTGCAAGCCGCCGAATTTGCATGCGGCAATGGGGATTCGAGAAAGTTGCGTGTATCTCTGGCTTTCCATATCGCGGGGCGTTCTCCGCTTTTCAAGTTCGAAACGATGGAAAGGTCTCAAACGGAGCGATTCGGAACGATGAGGCTTATACGACTATGGCCGGATGTCGTGACTACGTCTGGTTGAGGACGCGGGCTGCAGGGTTGCAACTGTGGACGGACCGCAAAGTTACAGCGTTTCCTTTCGACCGCCGCTGCTTTAGTGGCAGCGATTCCGACCGTTGTCGCGAGAAAGCTATGGATCACGGATATCAAAACGTTTTCTACCATAACGTAGCGCGTCGATAGATCGAATCCCCGGTCCTAGAACAGCGAGCGCTGCTCCCAAAGCTCCCAACAGAATGTTACTTTGCACGTGAGTTGTTCCGAGAAGCAAGAAACAAACTTCAACGAGGATTACCAGCGTACCGGCGATAGGCGTCCACAACCCCAATATCAGCAACGTCCCGGCTCCAACCGCCACCGATTGCAGGATCGTGCTTTGCAGGTCAGGCCCTGTCCGGAGAGCAACGACTCCGTCATAAATAAGTAGAATACCCGCGACCAGTCTGAGCAGGAGCAGAGCAGCTCCAGGCCATCCATTGGGAAACATGGAGAATAGGCGTTGCAGAGCAGTGAATCCTCTGTCTCGGGGTGTAATTGCCACGCCCAAGAAAGCTGCAATTCTTGAGGCCGTTCGCATTACCGAAGGACTCACAAACGGCTATAAGTCGATTAGCGTACTCGGACACCCGCGGCAATCGATAGCCCAAAAAGAGTTGGTCTCAGGCAACCCTCTTGAGGGGGGCATTGCACAGACTCGCAGAGCGATTATTGCTTACCGCTGCGTCTAAACGACCTCGGAATAGGCGCCGGAGTGTTGCTGGGGTTCCTGAAACGGCTGAGACCATTTGAAGGCTGGAAGAAATCGTCTGGTACAGGGTGTCCAGGAGACTTGCGCGTGCAACTTTACCAACGAGAAACGCGTAAACCAAGAGCATGCGAATGGAGGGCCATCTCTGCGCTTGCATTACTCCTCACAGTCTTATCTACATCCCTTTCGGCCGCTCAAGGATACAATCCGATGAGTCCCAAGACCGTCACCGCTGAAGTGCATCGTGGTATCCCACGCTCCATGCGAATTCCGGCAATCGATGGCGACGATATCCGATTCTCCCGACTGTCGACCGCTCAAGGACTCTCCCAAACCCAAGCTAATGAAATCGTACAGGACGATCAAGGATTCATGTGGTTCGGAACTCAGTATGGCTTGGATCGGTACGACGGGTATGAATTCAAGGTATTCACACAAGATCCTGCGCGCGAGAACAGCCTGAGCTGTGTTTATATCCACTCGTTATTTAAGGATCGCTCGGGATCGCTTTGGGTGGGTTGCGATCAATTTCTGGACAGATTTGACAGTCTTCACGAAACTTTCACTCACTATCGTATCGACGCCGGCGAAGTTGCGAACTATGTCAGCCAAATCAGTCAGGATCGGACTGGCATGCTGTGGTTGGCAACAGGGAGTGGCTTGTTTGGGTTGAATCCGGATACGGGTCAGATTATCCACTACGTTCACGATCCGGCAAATCCCTCCAGCCTCGGCAGCAACCAGGTCAGGTGTACGTTGGAAGATAGGACTGGCCGATTCTGGGTAGCCGACGGGGAGAATTTGGAGGAGTTTGATCGTGAGAGTGGAAGAGTTCTCTCGCGAGTCCGCGTGAGTGACGGGCTAAGGTTAATTTCGTTCTACGAGGATCACCTTGGAATCTTTTGGATTACTTACATCACAAACAAGAGTGGAAGCGGACTTGTCGTTTTGGACCGATCCACAAACAGCCTGATTCCTTATTCAATCTATGACAAGAAGTCTGGCAAGGAATTGCCTGCTGGGTTCATGGCGGCAATCGAAGATAACAGCCAAACGCTTTGGTTAGCCAGTTTTGGCGCGGGTTTATTAAAGCTGGACAGAGAGCATGGCGTTTTCATCCGGTATCGGAATCATCCAGAAAATCTTGCGAGCATCGCAGACGACCGTGTGATGTCACTCCGCGGGGACCGCGAAGGAAATGTTTGGGTGGGCCTGCTCGCGAGCGAGCCCAACTTTTTCCGGACTGAAAGGGCGCCGTTCATGCCTCTGGTTACCAGAAACAATCCTCGCAGTCACGGGGAAAAAATCGTAAATGCCGTGTACGAAGACCACGGCCACGTATTGTGGGTCGCGACACCGGGAGCCTTAAATCGCATCAATCGAGGGTCTGGAGAATTCACCTCTTACCAGCCTCCCGGACAGGGACTGTCGAGCGATGTAATTGCGATCACCGAAGATCGGGGCGGTGGTCTCTGGATCGGAAGCTACGGCGCGGGATTAAGCCGGTTCGATCGGAGGACTGGGCGATTTAAGACCTATCTGCACGAACCAGACAACCCATCCAGTTTGAGCAACAACATAGTGAGCCGGATGCTGATCGATCATGCGGGCACCATGTGGGTCGGAACCTACAATGGTCTTGATCGATTTGACCCTCGGAACGAGAGCTTCGTTGTCTACAAGCAGTACACTAAAAGTGACGACGAGGTGTATGCCAATTTCACTGAGGACAAAAGTGGATTCCTGTGGATGGGCAGTTGGGAAGGTTTAAACCGTTTCAATCCGCAGACTGGTCAGTTCACCGTCTATGCACACAAAGTAGGTGATCCCACTTCTTTGAGTGACAACGCCGTTACCTCGAGCTATGTCGATCATTCGGGAGCCCTTTGGGTCAGCACGGAAAACGGCTTGAACAAGCTGAACCGTGAAAGCGGGACATTCACCCACTACTATGTGAAGGATGGCTTGCCTAGCAACGCCGTGAGCTGCATTCTCGAAGACCAGGTCGGCATGCTCTGGATGAGCACAAACCGTGGGCTGTCCAGGTTCGATCCCGTCGCAAATAGATTTACGAACTACTCTACGGTTGACGGCCTGCCAGGCAATGACTTTACGGGTTGGGATGCTTGAGCCGAATAAGATAGAGTGTCCAGAGGATGCTAAGCGTCGCCACAATGCACAATAACCTGAACCAAAATGTGGCCCACCAGGGTGGTAGGATCGTGATCCCCAATGCCAGGCCAGGCTCGTTCCAGACGCCTTGCCTGGTCGCGCTCTGCA
>Ga0207008_10164_pt1 | contig 20594 bp, 13 predicted proteins | sample Alteio_BWMinCont_83_FD_153489 | JGI IMG/M metagenome (GOLD analysis project Ga0207008, IMG submission 153489) | Enriched cells from forest soil in Barre Woods Harvard Forest LTER site, Petersham, Massachusetts, United States -... | ecosystem: Environmental > Terrestrial > Soil > Temperate forest >... | reverse complement strand
CGTGGTTATATTGAAACAATCCGGCTGAGTAGTGAATCGTTGCTCACCATTATCAACGATATTCTTGATTTTTCAAAAATCGAATCAGGCAAACTTGAACTCGAAGTACTCCCATTTTCCATTAATAATACAATCCATGAAACTTTTAGCCTTTTAAAACTTGAAGCAGATAGAAAAGGCATAAAATTACAATACTTCGTTGATCCATCAGTACCTGATTTCATTTTAGGAGATGTAATACGATTTCGGCAGATATTATTAAATCTAGTTTCAAACGGTATAAAATTCACAGAGTCAGGAAAGATATCCGTTGATGTAGAATTGATTTCCAAATCTGAAGAACATTGTGAAATATCGGTTTCTGTTAAAGATACCGGAATTGGTATTGAAAAAGATAAATTAAATCGCTTATTTAAGGCTTTTTCTCAGGCGGATGTTTCTACCACAAGACGATTTGGGGGAACAGGACTAGGGTTGGCTATATCAGCAAACCTTGTGAAAATGATGGATGGTCATCTGGGCGTAAAAAGTGAGCCGGGTAAAGGTTCTGATTTTTACTTTAATGTTAAAATGAGACATGCAACGGCGAGTGCCATTTTTGAAAACACATCAAAATGGGACGAGAATGCAGAAGCTGAGCCTGAACCATTGGTGCTGAATCCTGCACTCAAAATACTTGTTGCGGAAGATAATTCAATCAATTTGAAAATCATAAATAAGATGCTTGAAAAACTTGGATATCAGCCGGATAATGCTGCTAATGGTCGGGAAGTAATCAATGCATTCAATCACAAATTTTATGATATCGTTTTAATGGACATACAAATGCCTGTAATGGATGGATTTGAAACAACAGACATCTTAAAAGAAACATTTAAGAATGAAAATAAGAAACCGATTATAATTGCACTAACTGCCAATGCCCTAAAGGGAGAAAGAGAAAAATGCATTGAGGCAGGCATGAATGATTATTTATCGAAACCATTCCAATTGTCAGACATTCAAGGACTCATAGGGAAATGGGGGTACAAGTAAGTTAGGTTTTATTTTGTCATTTTATCAAAATTGTAACATAAGAAACCTTCAATCGTCATAACAACTGTATTAATTTATAACCGGAATTAAAATTTGATTATGAAATTGATGAAAAGATTATCTTTTTTCCTGGTTCTTATAGCCCTCTTTTTAAATTTATCAAGCTATGGTCAGTCGAATAAGGCTTATATTGATTCTATGGCCAAAGTATTTTTGGATCATAGCGCTTCCTCTTGTATTGTCATAGGCGTTATAGACCATGGGAAGGAGAATATATACTGCTACGGTAATATTTCAAAAGCAGATAATATTCCTTCGAATGACAAAACTTTATTTGAAATAGGATCCATAACCAAACTTTTTACGGCAACAGCAACTGCAGAAGCTATGCATCTGGGTAAACTAAAATATAATGACTACATATCTACCTATATGCCTGGTGTGTGGGCCCCGAATTATCATGGAAAGGAAATCAGGATTATTGACTTACTGCATCACACATCAGGACTGCCGGCTATACCGGATGACCTTTTTACAGCAGGAAAAAATCGGGATTCAATGAATCCTTATGCTCTTTATAACAGGAGTATGCTCGACTCATTTATTTCGGGGCATAGACTGGATGTGGAACCTGGCACAAAATATTCCTATTCTAATCTTGGATTTGGGCTTATGGGAGACATTCTTTCAAGGATAGAAACAAAACCTTTTGAAGATATTCTCAGAGCCGAAATCTGGGCAGCTTTAGCCATGGACCAAACTACGATAACCCTCTCAACTGAACAAAAGAAGATAATGGCTGCACCCTATTCTGCCAAAGGGAATCCGGATCATATATGGGATTTTAAGGCGTTAGCAGGATGCGGAGCCATAAGATCTGATGTTACTGATATGCTGAAATTTTTAAAGGCCTCAATGGATCCTGAAGAACTGAAGGACACTTTGTTGGAAGCCTCCATAAAAGATGCAGAAACCATGACATTTAACGCAAATAAAAATTTAAAAGTTGGCCTCGCCTGGAATATTTCCAATGTCAATGGCATGCCGATTGAATGGCATAATGGTGGAACTGGAGGATACAGGAGTTTTCTTGGCTTTAATAAAGAAAATGAAACCGGGGTTGTAGTACTCACTAATTCTGCAACCAGTGTCGACAGGCCTGCTGTAAAAATTCTTTACGATTTGTGTCAGAAAAAGAATTGAAGAAAAGAGCGGGAAACGAGACTCGAACTCGCGACCCCCAGCTTGGGAAGCTAGTGCTCTACCAACTGAGCTATTCCCGCTTTTTGGTGGCTCAAAACTAAAAAAAATAAGGGAGTTTGCGGCTTTAATGCGTTTTATTTCTTTTCGAACGAAGGATAAAGGTATTTTTGCAGCATGAAAACAGGATATCTTTATTTTGCCGTCATTGCCCTTCAGTTTTTTGTTTTGTTCAATAACGTAAGCCTCATATTTCATTCAGGCAATATCAAAGTTTTCTATTTATCTATGGGAGCTTATGTTTTGTCTGTAATCCTGGTCGTCATCGGGGTATTACGAGGAGCAAAAGCAGGAAGTGGCAACTGCGCCATGACCCTTTTATTCATGGTAAACCTGTTTTTCTACGTGCTTTATTCTTTTTCAGGCTACCTGAATAGCTTTATACACGCATTGAAATAGAGAATATTTTGAAAGAGTAATTAAAGTTGTCAACTTTCCAAAAGTTGACAACTTTCAAGAGACATTACCCCGCCAATGCTGCTGCTCCGCTCACAATTTCAAGGATTTCCTTGGTAATTGTAGCCTGGCGTGCTTTGTTATAAGCTAGTTTGTATTTGCCAAGGAGATCTTCAGCATTGTCAGATGCTTTATCCATAGCCGTCATCCTGGCTCCGTGTTCGGCGGTATTAGATTCCAGCAAAGCACGGAAAAAGTTTGTTTTCAGGCTCTGAACAATTAATCGGCTTACAATTTCTTCCTGGGATGGTTCAAATATATAATCAGGACTGTAATGCTTTTGAGGAGTACCATGTGAATTGTCAGCCACAACATGACTTTCTTCTGGTGCGGGAGGGACTGGGAGAAAACGTTCTGTAGTAGGGATATAAACCGCTGCATTTTTAAAACGGTTGTAAACAAGGTCTACCGCGTCGTAGTTTTTGTTTAAAAACTGGTCAATAATAAAAGCTGCAATTTCCTCAGCAGCTTCATAATTCAGGTTTTTAAAGAGTGTGGTATGTTCCTGGGCAACATTGTATCCGTTCTTTTTAAAGAATGCCGCAGATTTTTTACCCACAGCCAATACATCTACATTTTTTGCGCCATATTGGCTGGCATAGGTATTTTTGATCAGGATAACTGAATCCTTAAGAATGGAACTGTTAAATGAACCGGCAAGTCCGCTGTCGGATGTAATAGCAACTACCAGAACCCGATTGATTTCGCGATTGTCGAAAAATTTAGCCGCATCAGATCCTTCCGTGCTTCCTGACATGTGAGAAAGCATTTCCTGGAGCTTATGTGCATACGGGCGCATCTGCACAATACGCTGCTGGGCTTTACGCAATTTTGCCGCAGAAACCACCTTCATTGCTTTGGTGATCTTCTGCATGTTGCGTGTAGAAACTATCTTATTTCGGACATCTTTTAACGATGGCATATCAGTTTACATTTATCATTGACCATTTACTAATGATCAATTATCAATGATCAATAATTATTTAACGATATAGTTTGGAACAAGTTCTTTAGCTACCTTTTCCAGGGTGCCTGTAATTTCATCATTTAAGATCCCTTTGGCTAATTGGTCCAACACGCCTCTGTGTTGTATTTCAAGTAGTTCAAGAAAATCTTTTTCGAATTGTTTCACTTTTTCAATTGGGACATTACTCAATAAGCCTTTAGTTCCCAGGTAGATAATGGCAATTTGTTTTTCAACCGGAACCGGGGAAAACTGGTTTTGTTTCAGGATTTCCACGTTCCTAGAACCTTTATCCAAAACCGCTTTTGTAGATGCATCCAAATCTGAACCGAATTTTGAGAAAGCTTCCAATTCACGGAACTGTGCCTGGTCCAGTTTCAGTGTACCGGCTACTTTTTTCATCGCTTTGATCTGGGCATTACCACCAACACGAGATACGGAGATACCCACGTTAATTGCAGGGCGTATACCTGAGTTAAACAAATCTGATTCCAGGAATATCTGTCCGTCAGTAATTGAGATTACGTTGGTAGGGATATAGGCAGAAACGTCACCAGCCTGTGTTTCGATGATTGGAAGAGCTGTAAGTGATCCTCCACCCTTTACCATATGACGAATAGATTCAGGGAGGTCGTTCATTTGGGTTGCAATAGCATTATCCTTCACAATTTTCGCCGCTCTTTCAAGCAAACGGGAGTGCAGATAGAAGACATCACCCGGATAAGCTTCACGTCCCGGAGGTCTTTTCAAAAGAAGAGATACCTCACGGTAAGCCACAGCCTGTTTTGACAAATCATCATAAACAATAAGCGCAGCAAAACCTCTGTCACGGAAAAACTCCCCGATACAAGCACCTGCAAACGGCGCATAAAACTGTAATGGCGCAGGATCACCGGCAGTTGCGGCAACAATTACCGTATATGCCATAGCGCCTTGTTCTTCAAGCGTTTTCTGGATATTGGCAACAGTGGATGCCTTTTGACCAATTGCTACATATATACAGTAAACAGGATTTCCTGCTTCATAATTGCCTTTTTGATTGATAATGGTATCCAAAGCTACAGTTGACTTACCTGTCTGACGGTCACCAATGATCAACTCACGTTGTCCACGCCCTACCGGAATCATCGCATCAATAGCTTTGATACCTGTTTGAAGCGGTTCAGTTACCGGTTCGCGGAATATAACACCCGGAGCTTTACGTTCCAATGGCATTTCGTACATATCGCCAAGGATCGGGCCTTTGCCATCAATCGGTTCGCCCAGCATGTTTACGACACGCCCAAGCATCCCCTCGCCTACTTTTATAGATCCAATAAGGCCGGTACGTTTTACCGTATCTCCTTCTTTGATACCTGCAGTACTTCCAAGCAATACCGCACCAACGTTATCTTCTTCAAGGTTGAGCACGATGGCTTGTGTACCATTATTGAATTCAATCAACTCACCAGCCTGAACAGAATTTAGTCCATAAATACGGGCAATACCATCCCCAACCATGAGTACGGTACCTACTTCCTGAAGCTCTGCCTCTGATTTATATTCTGAAAGCTCTTGTCTTAAAATTTCGGAAACTTCATCCGGTCTTACCTGAATCATTTTATGAAAATGTTTTAATTATTTTGCGTTAGTTGATGCCTTAATGTTTTCAATTGCGAAGAAACCGAAGCATCAATCAGTTTATCGTCATAGCGTAGCACAAAACCGCCAACAAGTTCAGGAGAAATACTTGTAGTAAGTTCTACTGTCTTTTTGGTCTGGTTTATTAAAAAAGTGTTGATTTCGTTTTTAAGGGAATCAGATACAGGCATTGCGGTATATACTGTTGCAGATACAATACCTTTATATTCCTTATAAAACTCTATAAATTGATCGAAAATAAGTTTTAAGATCAGTTCCCTGTTTTTCCGTAAAACGATCTTCATAAAGGCTAGTGTCGTTTTATTGAAATCTTTTCCAAACAACTTTTCAACCACCTTTGCTTTGGTTTGTTTGTGGATGATAGGACTTCTCAGCATCAGATCAAACCTCCTGGAGGCATGGCAGTAACCCAAAAAACCCAAGGCGTCTTCCTTTACATTTTCAAGGATATTCTGCTCAATAGAGAGATCAAAAATCGATTTGGCGTACCTTGCTGCAACTCTGGTTTCTGACATGACTATTAATTTGCGTTTACCTCATTAATATATGTGCCAATCAAAGCTTCCTGTTTATCCTGGTCAGCCAATTCTCTTTTCAGAATTTTGGTAGATGCCTCGATTGCCAGTTGAACAACCTGATCTTTTAATTCTCTGAAAGCTTTTTGCCTGTCTTTTTCGATATTTTCATGTGCCTGAACCATGATTTTCTTGCTTTCTTCCTGAGCAATAGCTTTGGCTTCAGCAATCATTTTATCACGGATATCCTTTCCTTCTCTCAGGATCTTATCACGTTCCGCCCTGGCCTGGGCCAAAAGCTGTTCGTTTTCCGCCTTCATATTTCCCATTTCTTCGCGGGCTTTTTTTGCCTCATTCAAAGCATCTGTAATTGAGACTTCGCGCTCTTTCAATCCGCTCAAAATAGGGCCCCAGGCAAATTTGCGAAGGATAAATAACAGGCCGAGAAAAGTAACCAATGTCCAGAACATCAACCCTATATTGGGCATGATGAGCGGATTTAATAGATACACTGTCTGCATATATTTTTAATAATTAGCTTAAACAATCAAAAACTCCTGTAAATAACCATAATGGTTCATAACAGGTTTTGCGAGCTAAAAGGCGTATCCTTCTTATTTATTTGAAAGAAGGAACCCGATAACTTCGCCGAAAAGAGCAACCCCTTCAACGAGCACAGCTGTAAGAAGCATCGTTGCGCGGATTTTATTTTCAGCTTCAGGCTGACGGGCAATTGCACTTGCAGCATTACCGCCGATAAGACCAATACCTACACCTGCGCCAAGAGCAGCCAGACCTGCTGCGAGACCTGCTCCGATTCCATACATTTGAGATACTCCACTGGTGACTTGTAATAACATAAAATTTAAGTGATTAAACGGTTAAATATTAATAATTTGATAATTAGTTCCGGTTTTTTAATGGTGTTCTTCTTCTGCCACAGCCTGACCTATGAAAACAGCTGTAAGCAAGGTAAATACAAAGGCCTGAAGCAATGCAACAAATATTTCGAGGCATCCAATAGCAATGACAAACAGGGTAGACAAAATGCCGACTCCAAATCCTGCCGTAACAGCTTCACCCATTTTTCCAAAGATAAAAATAAGACTTAATAAGGATATAACCACAATATGTCCACCTGTAATATTTGCAAACAATCGGATGGTCAATGCAAAAGGTTTGGTGAAAATACTCACAATTTCCAATGGTATCATGATGATTTTCATAAAATGTGGTACAGGAGGCCAGAAAATATGTTTCCAATAAGCCTTATTCGCTCTGATATTCGTTACGAACAAAGTGATAAGCGCAAGTGTAAGTGTGAAAGATATATTTCCACTCACGTTGCTGGAAAATGGGACAAGGCCTAACAGGTTCAGAAATAATATAAAAAAGAACATTGTGAGCAACAAAGGCATAAACCTTTCGTACATATTCGGTATATTTTCTTTGCCAACTTCATCCCGTATATAAACCACTACTGGTTCCATCATAGCCTGCATACCTTTTGGTGCCTGACCTTTATTCTTTTTATATGCTTTGGCTACATTCAAGAAGACAATAAGAATTAGCGCTGCCGCAATAAACATAAAAATCACATTCTTTGTAATTGAAAAATCTATTGGATTGTATTCGCCATAAACCTCATCAATTCTGCTCTTCAGATTTTTGTACTGGGTTTGATCTGTTGTTTTTGCCAGTTCTTTTTCGAGTCCATCAAGTTGTTGTTTGGCTCCGGGCAAAAGAAGATCACCATGCTTGGCATCGGGGTTATATTCCTTGGCTTCACAAAACCCTACTTCAAGGGCGTCTTCGGTTGATTTGAAAAAGACGAGTTTATGTGCATGCTTGTCGTATATGATACGCGGCAATAAAATTTTTACAGGTGTGCCGTCAGGCATTTTGAAGAACTCCCATTCGTATTGATCCAATACGTGGTGAAAGGTCACTTCTTTGGAGTCGAAGACCTCCGGTTGTTTTTCACCAGCCGCGTAAACCGCAAAATTTTTGAGTAAAAATGCGGAAAAAACGAAAACTGCGATGAAAATTTTTCTGAAAAACGGGCTTAAAGGCATCAAAAAGGGCGTCTTAATTTTGGCGCAAGTTATACAAAATATAATACACTTCAAAACCCGTACAAATTAAATACGAAGCAAAAAAACTAATGACGAAATCAACCTCGTGAGATGGGAATTTTTTTAATACAAACAACAGGTAAACCATTGCCACAAGTAACTTCAAAACAATCCCCCCGAGAAAGGCATTGATAACGGAACCGCTCTTTTTAAATGATCTTGCTACGATATAAAATGAAATAATGGTGATGACATAAAAAAATGCCAGGTTAAGGGCAGTTCCTGAATAAATAAAGCTATTCCCAAACCTGTATATAGGATATGATGCAAACACACCAAGAATAATAAGGCACAATGAAAATATACCCGTAAAACGTAAAGTAGGATTATTATTCAATTTTTGAAGCCTTGCCTGATAAACTGGTACAAAGATACCACGATCATTAGTGTCGACAAAATAATAGTGAACATTGAATTGGTTTTCCCGAAATGCCTGTCAAGCCAAAGGCCTATTAATATACCAACAGCAACCTGCGCTACAATTTGCATACCCAAGCCCATCAGGTTTCTGTTCTGACTTTCCTGATCAGACATTGGCAAGTTGCTCCTGTTTCACTGAAACATTTGGAGTTTTTACTTTATTATCCCCCATTTTGCAATTGCCTGTAAAGTCAGCTCCGGCTTCTATTACAAGCTTTTTTGTCACAACATCGCCGTGCATCCTACCTGTGCTTTTCAGGGTAAGCATATCCTCTACCAATATATTGCCAAGTACAGCACCTGATATATCCGCGTTCTGACAAAACATATCTCCTTCTATAATAGCACTCTCACCGAGCACAATTTTTGCTTTAGCAGTTAACTTGCCAATCAAAGTGCCGTCAACACGAATATCACCTGCTGTTTCTATATCGCCACGGATTACCGTTCCTGTGCCGATAAGGTTTAGTGAGCCAATGCCACTGGTATCAGGACCTTTTGAATTCGTTTTAGCTGAATTGTTTTTTCCCATCATGACTTTCCTTCTTTTTAAAACATAATATAATGCTCAGGATTCACAGCATTGCCGCTATCCCATAACTCAAAATGCAAATGCGGACCTGTTGTAAGTGCCCCACTGTTGCCAACAAGGGCTATAACGTCACCGCGACTTACAAAAGTACCAACTTTTTTTAATAAAACAGAATTGTGTTTATAAATAGAAACCAGGTTATTCTCATGCTGAATCATGATTACATTTCCTGTCAGAGCGCTCCATTCTGCAAAAATGATGGTTCCATCGTCCACAGCCATAACAGGCGCATTTTCTGCGGATATGATGTCAAGTGCATAATGTTCCTGCGAAAGATCAAAATGTTGACTGATATATCCATGCACAGGCGGAAACAACGGTAAATTTAATTTGCCGGCAGATTTATTCTGAAAACCGGATTTTCTAATAGCATTTTCATGATAAGTTCGGGTAACAATCTCTTCCCTCATATCCGCAAAATGAAATATGGCGCTGCCCTCCGAGCGCATTTTTATGGCATTGCTTGTATCGCCCCTAAGGATTTTTCTAAGGCTATCCATATAAACATTGTAATCGCCGACAACTTTTTCGAATGAATCGACCCTGTTTTGTAAGTGAATGACTTTAGAAGCGCTCATATAAGAATTCCCAAAGCCGGGAATGGCCTCTTTAATAGGGGTAAAAGCGATGAGCAAAGCTCCGCAGATAAAAGAAACCACGACAAGAGAGCTGAGCAGCAAAATTAAATTTATGGGGGTAAGGGATATGGAAATGCGTTCTTTAAAGTTGCCTTGATTATAAACGACTATAATATAACGCTTTAAAAAACGACTAAAAAAACGCTTCTTGTTTTTTTCATCCATCTGATTCTAATAAAAGAGGCAATAATAGGAAAATTTAAAATAATTTTGCTCTTTAATAGTTAGTTGTATCGGAATATTAAAGACCACCCGATTTTGAATAAAAAAATCCCTGTTTATTTTTTACTGCTTGCGCTGATCTTTTTTGGCCTTTCTTCCTGCCAATCTTTGAAAGGAACAAAAATCTATTATTTCTGGCATAACATGAATGCCCGGTTTAACGGATATTTTAATGCCAAAGAAAAAATGCTCGATGTTGAAAACATGCTTTTCGATCAAAAAGTAGATAATTATAATAAAATCATTGATGTTTTTACCGTAACAGATGATAAAACAAAAGAAACATATAAAAAAGACCTTGAAGCCGTAATTACCAAATCTTCTACGGTTATTACGAAGCATGGGACGAGCAAATGGATAAAAAACTGCTATTTTCTTATCGGTAAAGCAGAATTTTATAAAAGAGATTTTTACACTGCAATAGAAACTTTCGAATATGTAAACGAAAAGTATCCTGATGACCCTCTTGGGCATGAATCAAGAGTTTGGCTTATTCAATGTTATCTGGAACAGGATAAACTGAATGATGTTTTAAGTATGATATCTGCGGCTGATTCCGATAAAAATTTTCCTGCAGAGCAAAAAACTTATTTACACCTTGTTGAGGCTGACTATTCAATTAGAACAGCAAACTATAAAAAAGCCGTAAAACTCCTTGAAGCTGTTTTGCCGGATGTGAAAGACCGTGGACACGAAACAAGGTACATGTTTATTTTAGCACAACTGCATCAAATGCTTGGAAACAATGATGAAGCTGCAAAATACTATGCTATGGTTGTAAAAAGACATCCGGTATATGATTTGTCTTTCCAGGCAAAATTAAGGCTGGCAGAAGTTTCTACAGATAAGGAAGCGGTTGAAAAATCATTGCTTAAATTATTGAAAGATGAACGAAATGTGGATTATAAGGATCAGATTTATTATACTTTAGCCAAAGTGGAATTGCAAAAAGGCAACAAAAACCTGGCGATAGAATACCTCCAGCTTTCAACTGCGGCAAGCAAGAAAAACAACATCCAAAAGGCTCTTAGTTTTAAAACCGAAGCAGATATTTATTTCAGTATCCCTGTGTACCCAAGCGCAAAAATGTTTTATGACAGCGCCGGCAAGTTTATGACTAAAGATTATACTGACTACGATGCTTTTAAAGCAAGACAAGCCGTTTTGAGCGATCTGATTTCCAATCTTATCGTACTGCATACGCAGGATAGTCTTCTTAAGATTTCGAATTATGATACTACCGTTTTAAATGCATTGATTGATAAAGAGATACTTGCAAACAGAGCGCCCGGTGGCAATCCAATAACAAATGTACAACCACCAATACTTCCAGGCGGGGCCGAACCCAATGTACCCACCCCAGGCAGCAATGAAGGCCTTAATAATGGAAAAGAGAGTTATTTTTATAATTCTGCTGCATTAACGCAAGGATTTACTGAATTTACCAACAAATGGGGAAACCGACCACTTGCTGATGACTGGAGGCGCAAATCAAAACCTCAAACAAACGAAGAAACTCAGACAAATACTTCTGATACTTCCGGAGCTAATAAACAAAATGCCAATCAAATTTCCACAACCGTTGGTGGCATGGTCAAAAATGTTTCTGCACTCCGGAAAAAATATTACAAAGACATTCCTTTCAGTCCATCACAAAAAAATATCGCGAATAATAAAATTCAGGAGGCTTTGTATAATATTGGAGATATTTATTATAACGGGCTCGGAGACTATAAAAAGGCGGAAGAATCATTCGAAGAATTGTTGCAGCGATATCCTAAAGGTACTTATGAAGTTCAGGCCCATTACAATCTATACCGGATATATAAAGATGATTCTAACAAAGTAAAATCTGATTATCATAAAAATATCGTTTTGAGTGATTTTCCGGGAAGTGTTTATGCTCAACTGATTGTAAACCCTGAGCAATTGAGACAGCAATACCTGAAAAGCAGGAAAAACGAAGAACTCGAAAATGCATACAATACAGCCTACCAGCATTTCAATGCAAATGATTGCGAAGCATTGAGGAATGATATGCAAAATGCAAATTCAAGGTTCGCTAAAAACTATCTCAAAGCAAAATTTGAATACTTGTATATTGTTTGTGCAGGAAAAAAAGACTCATTGGATAATTTTGTCGTAAACCTGAAAGCTTTTTTGAAGAAATATCCAGGAGAGGATATAAGTCCCCAGGTTAGCGACCAGGTAAAATACCTTGAGGGACTTCAGGAAAAACGAAAAATTGCCACAATGTCGAAAGATTCAGCTAAGGCAAGGGCCATGGTACTTGGAGGTGGGGATAATACAAAAGTAGATTATCAAAAAACAGAGAATCAACCACATCAATTCATTATTATCGTTCCATCAGGTTCTAATCTTGAAGCACTAAAAAAGGCATTGGCTGATTATGACAATGAGAACTACCAGAGTCAACAATTATCCATTCAGTCACTGTCTATTGGAACTGACCGGATGCTTCTTCTTGTAAAAAATTATAAAGATGAAAAACAGGCCCTTCAGTATTATAAAGACCTTGAAGCGGCACCCAATTTTTATTCAAAGCTTGCCTTGAAATACCACCAGGAATTTATTATTTCAGATACAAACTTTTCGCTTTTTATGAAGCATAATGATGTTGAAGGCTACGTGAAATTCTTTAAAGAAAATTATTTGTAAATGATATGACCAACAAGGAGAAGCATATTTCCAGATTTTACAAACGTTTTTGGATTTTTGCAGCAATAATTATCGTTTTACCACTGCTTTTCGTTCTTTCAGTGATACTGTTTGGCAATCTGCCAGATACAAAAGTTCTTGAAAACCCAAAAACAAACCTGGCGACAGAAGTAATTTCAAGTGATGGCGTGGTTATCGGAAAATATTATGACGCAAACCGCACTCCCGTGTCGTTTGCGGAACTGAGTCCGCAGCTGGTACAATCTTTAATTGCCACCGAAGACTTAAGATTTTATGATCATTCGGGCGTAGATTTCAGAAGATTGTTTACCATTGTATTCTACAATATTGTTGGTAAAAAACAAGGTGCCAGTACCATTAGTCAACAATTAGCCAAAAACCTTTTCCCCAGAGATCAGAAACTAAACAAAGCCCAACTGGTATGGCGAAAAGTTGAAGAGTGGATTACAGCTACCCGGCTGGAAAGGTTATATACCAAAGAAGAAATCCTTGCCATGTATCTCAACACAGTTGAGTTTAACCACAACGCGATCGGAATAAAATCGGCGGCTCAGATTTACTTTAATACTACCCCGGATAAGCTTACAACTGTTCAGGCCTCTATGCTGGTTGGGATGCTAAAAAATTCGAGTCTTTTTGACCCGATAAGCAGGCCAAACAATACGCAAAAACGCAGGAATACTGTTCTTCACTTGTTAAATAAGGAAGGCTATATATCCGATGAAGAATGTGCTGCTGCGCAAGTAAAACCGCTCGGTGTGGATTATCATCCTGAAAGCCATAATGAAGGTACTGCAACTTATTTCAGAGAATATCTTCGTCAGGTATTGAAAGAATGGGCGGCAAAAAACGGCCACGATATATATACAGATGGGCTCAAGGTCTACGTTTCCATTGATAGCCGTATGCAAAAATATGCGGAAGAATCAGTGAACGAGCATCTAAAAATTATGCAGAAGGCTCTTAATGCCCAATATAAAAACTCGCACACAAAGCCATGGTCAGAAGTTCCGGAGATTGTGAATGTAGCTATGAAACAGAGCGACCGGTATCATGAAATGAAAAAGGATTCTGTTCCTGATGATCAGATCATGAAAACATTCGAGACCCCTGTCCGTACAAAGTTATTTTCATACAATGGTGAAATTGACACGATCATTTCACCACTGGATAGCGTAAAGTATGATCTTTATTTCCTTCACTGCGGTTTTATGGCAATGGAACCAAATACAGGGCTGGTAAAAGTCTGGGTGGGTGGCATCAATTATAAATATTTTAAATACGATCATATCAAGAGCAATCGTCAGGTAGGTTCTACGTTTAAGCCTTTTGTATATGCCGCAGCTATCATGAATGGTTATTCACCATGCCTGAAAGTTTTGAATGCCCCGGTCGTTTTTGAAGATTACCATAACTGGACACCACAGAATGCGGATAATATGTTTGATGGAGAATGGATGACACTGGCAAAAGGACTCGCCACATCTACAAACCGGATCACTGCATGGGTCATGAAACAGGTAGGGATAGAACCTGTAGTAAATCTGGCACATAAAATGGGTATAGAAAGTCATCTGGATCCGGTACCAAGTCTTTGCCTGGGAACGGCTGACCTATCAGTATATGAAATGGTTTCTGCTTTCAATACTTTCAACAATAAAGGATCATATATAGAGCCCGTACTTATTACAAGTATAGAAGATAAAAACGGGAATGTATTGCAGAAGTTCGTACCTAAATCAGAAGATGCACTTGATGAAAACAAAGACTATGTAATGATTAATATGCTGAAGGGCGTATGTAACGGATCTTTATATGGCACAGGATCAAGACTCCGTTCCAAATTCAACCTCAGGGGGCCAATGGCTGGAAAAACGGGTACCACACAGAACCATTCTGATGGCTGGTATATGGGATTGATCCCGCAATTGACGGGTGGTGTCTGGGTTGGTGGCGAAGAAAGGGCTATTCACTTTAATAGCATGGGAAACGGTCAGGGTGCTGCTTTGGCGCTGCCGATCTGGGGATATTTCCTGCAGAAAGTCTACGCCGATAAATCACTTGGAATATCTGATACTAAGGACTGGGACAAACCAGCCGGAGATGTCGGTATAGAAATGGATTGTACCAAATATGAATCCTCCAAACCGCCTGACGAAGGGACACTTGAACGAGAAGTTTTTGGAAATGACTAATGACAGAAGACCTTAAAAACCAGGTTCGTAACCTGCCCCCAAAACCGGGAGTCTATAAGTATTTTGACCAGGAGGGTACCATACTTTATATCGGAAAAGCGCGGAACCTAAAAAAAAGGGTTTCTTCGTATTTTGTTGCAAAATCCGATTACAATTTTCGGCTCAAGACTTTAGTTTCACGAATCAGGCGGGTAGAATACACCATCGTAGCCACTGAATATGAGGCGTTACTGCTTGAAAACAGTCTGATCAAACAGTTTCAGCCACGATATAATATCAACCTGAAGGATGATAAATCATATCCATTCCTGACTATAAAAAAGGAAAGATTTCCAAGGGTTTATGCCATGCGCAACCCCGTGAAAGACGGTTCAGAATATTATGGTCCTTATGCCAGTGTGAGTTCCATGAAATCTATCCTCGACCTGGTGCGTAAACTCTTCATGACACGAAGCTGCAATTATGCATTAACAGATGCCAATATCAAGGCGCATAAATTCAGAGTTTGTCTGGATTATCACATCGGTTTATGCAAAGGCCCATGTGAAGGATTGCAAACTGAGGAAGACTATGATATCAATATCGGCCATATCAGGAACATCCTGAAAGGAAATACCCACCTTGCTGTTCAGCACCTTGAGGAACGACTTCAGACGGCAGTTGCAGATCTGAATTTTGAAGAAGCCCAGAAGCTGAAAGAAAAAATTGACCAGCTCGAAAAATTCAGGCACAAATCAACCGTCGTAAATCCAGCGATTAGTAATGTTGACGTATTCTCGATCTTCTCAAATGAAAAATATGCATTCGTGAATTACCTGCGTGTGATCAATGGTACCATAAATACAACTGACACGTCTGAATTTCGCAAGAAATTAGATGAAACAGATTCTGAAATTCTTACCCTTGCCATCGCGGATCTCAGAGATAAATATTCGAGCGATTCCAGGGAAATAATAACACCGTTTCAACTGCTACTAAGAATTGAAGGTGTGAAATTTACTGTTCCTAAACTGGGTGATAAAATGAAGCTTATTGATTTGTCAAAAAAAAATGCGTTTTCTTATTTCCAGGATAGGCTAAAGTCAAATGAACTCAACAAGGACAAACGAAAGAATACAGAAATGCTTTCGCAAATGAAACTCGATCTGGGTTTGAAAGAAATCCCTTATCATATCGAGTGTTTTGACAACTCAAATATCCAGGGTGCTTTCCCGGTTTCGGCCATTGTGGTTTTTAAAAATGGCGTGCCCTCCAAAAAAGACTACCGAATATTTAATGTAAAAACTGTTACCGGTCCTGATGATTTTGCAACGATGGAAGAAGCCGTTTTCAGACGTTATAGGCGAATGCTGGAGGAGAACACCCCTCTCCCACAACTGATCATTATTGACGGTGGTAAAGGCCAATTGAATGCCGCCCTCAACAGCCTGAACACCTTGGGAATAACAGACAGGGTTGATATTATCGGCATCGCCAAGCGCCTCGAAGAAATCTATAAGCCAGGAGACCCCATTCCGTTATCAATTAATAAAAAATCGCAGACACTTCGGCTCATCCAACAAGCCAGAGATGAAGCACACCGCACCGGTATCACCCGCCATCGCAAAAAACGCAACCAGGGAAGTTTGAAATCTTCTCTAACCAAAATTCCCGGAGTAGGTGAAAAGACAACGGAAAAGTTATTGGCCCATTTTAAGTCCATTAAGAAAGTGAAAGAAGCAAGTGAGGAAGAACTGATATCAGTTGTCGGAAAATCACTGGCTGATAAGGTAAAAAAGAGTTTGGGGATTTGAGAATTTTAGAGTCGTTGACTTTTGAAAGTCAACGATTATCGACTATTTAATTCAATCTAAATAGCCTCTGCTTGTATTTAATTGATATATTTGGATAATAATTTAGAATTATGAGCCCAAATAAACCAATCTTACTTGCTGTCTGCTATTTTCTTATGAATAGCGTTTTTGCTGCCAATCCAAATCCATCAGTAAAGCAATTCATCAATCAAAAAGACTGGAATTTTACTGAGAATAAGGGACAGGTAACTTCATCAGATATTAAATACTATGGTCACCAGGGAGGCGTTTATCTTTATTGCAAACCCGGAACTATCAGTTTTGTGTTTACAAAGACAGAAAATGATGATAAAATCTCTGAGGCGACAGGAACCACAGAAGGTGAATTGAAGGAATCCCCCTTTAAAAAGGGAGCACCTGTCCCGACTTCTTCGGGGGGGGGATTTGATCCTATGAACCAACACCTCTCCAAAACCACCACCAACCGTGCTGACCTGGTTTTATTAAACTCCAACCCCAATGCTCAAATCCTGGCCTCAGACAAGCAGGAATATTACGAAAACTACTACACAACTGGCGATGCAGATCACGGTATTACCGATGTACACACTTTTAAAACAGTTACTTATAAAGATATTTATCCCCATATTGATATGATTCTCCATGCCAAAGAATCGGGCATGAAATATGAATTTATAGTCCACCCCGGCGGCAAAGTGAGCGATATACAAATGCAATGGAATGGATTGCAAAACATGCAAATGACCGAAGATGGAGGTATAAAATATGCTATGGCTTTAGGAGAAATGCAAGAAGGCAAACCGGTGAGTTTTCAGGATGGGAATGTTGTTCAGAGCAGCTTCATTAGCGCAGATGAGATAATCAGTTTTAAAGTTTATGGGTTTGACAAAAGCGAAGATTTAATAATTGACCCGACCCTTGTTTGGAGAACATATTATGGAGGAGGCGGTAATGACTATGGCCTTAGTGTAGCAACCACAGATTTTGGAGACGTATTTATGGTTGGTAACACATACAGTACCACTGCGATTGCATCCAGCGGAAGTTTTGAAAGCCAATTTCAGGGTGCTCTCTTAAATAAATATGTAGGAAAAAACCCTTCGGCATATATAGTTAAATTTAATAAAAATGGCCAAAGGCAATGGGCCAGCTATTTTGGAGGTACCATATTTTCAAACGCAACGAGTGTAACAACAGACAAATTTGGAAATGCGTATATGACAGGGAACACGCAAGACACAACCGGCATTGCTACAAGTGGGGCTTACCAATCTTCATTCAATAATCCCCCTGGTTATAACTATAACTCTTCATTTATCGTAAAATTCAATTCGAATGGCATTCGTAAATGGGCAACTTACCTTGGAAAAATACTCGCGACTTATAGTAATGAAATTGCCTCTGATACGTCAGGAAATATATTTGTTACCGGATACACCGAAGATAGTACAATTGGCACTAAGAATGTCTTCCAGTCTACTCCATTGCACCTTGGCAATGCTGGATTTCTTGCAAGGTTTGATAGCATCGGAAACTTGAAATGGTGCTCCTATATAACAGGGAATAATGGTCCTGACTATTGCACTGGCATATGTACCAATCAGTTTGGCTATATATTTTTAATAGGCTCCACAGGCAGCACATCCGGACTTGCTACAAGTGGCGCCTACCAAACTTTGAATACTTTTAATTTTCCGGATAACAGTGGTCTTCTTATTGCATTCGACCCAAGCGGAAATCGCAGATGGGCGACCTATTACGGGGGAAAGATTTATAATAATCCATCTCAGATAGCGTCAGATAATAATGGTAATGTAGTACTTACAATAAATGCTACCTTTAATGACAGCGAAGCTCTTAAATATTACCATGATACAACTTCTCATGGCAAAAGCGGCACACTTCTTACAAAATTTAACAAGGATGGCAAAATACTGTGGGATACAGCCATTGATGCAATCAGCACAGCGGTTATCTCAGACAAATATGGTAATATATACGTAAGTGGAAGCAACTTAAATGCGCCTAACGATAGCCTTTTTTCAGCAGAAATAGATTCAACGGTAAAACCATTTTATATTGCCCAATTTAATCAGTTGGGTAAAATGAAGAGAGTATCAACCTTTTATGGATCCAATAATACTTCATTGTGGGGTTTAGGATTGGCCGATGATAAATTTGGGGATGTTTATTTAACGGGACAGACGACAAGTCAATCTGAAATGGCTACTAAATGGGCGTATCAAACAACTTACGGTGGCTTTTCTGGCGTATCTAATTTAGGACTTTACGGGGATGCATTTTTAGCAAGGTATAATTTTAATGATTCCATGGATGCGGGTATTGCAAATATTGCAGATCTGTCTGGACGCCTTTGCCCTGACTCCTTTGCTGTTTCTGTTAGTTTGACAAATTATGGTTTAATTAATTTATCCAAATCTTCCATTTCTATTTCAATTAACAACAAATCGCTGGGTTCTTTTCAATGGTCTGGCAAACTTTCGCCAGGGGATAGTTTGCAAAAAATTAAAATTGGCTCTTATTACATTCCCGGAGGATATGATACTATAAAAGTCTGGACCTCAAACCCGAATGGCCTAAAAGACAATATTATCGAAAATGATACATTCACAAAAATTATTTACATGAATCCAACCCCAATCATTAAATTGAGGAAGGATACGCTTGTATGCAAAAACACGATGTTGACCATCGGCACAACCTATTATTACAATGATAATTATACGATGACATCAAATCCTGCCAGCCCCATAACATGGGTTCAGGCTGGAAAAGCTGTTGTATATCCTTCAACCACAACCACGTATTATTTGACAGAAACAGATGGCTTAAGCGCATGTTCAAATACTGATTCTGTCACAATTTACGTCCCAAAATCAACTGTAGAAATTTCATATTCAAATGTCTGCGCAAATGATAGTGTCCCCTTTATAGATACCAGCAGGCAAACAGGTGGTTCTTACTCATGGTCGTTTGGAGATGGGACAAATTCTTCCTTGAAAAATCCCCGTCATCTATATAAGGCAAATGGATCCTACAATATAATTCTGGTCGTTAAAGATTCTATAGGCTGCACGGACACAGCTCAAAAACAAATAACCATCTCAGATTGCGTCTGGCCGGGAGATGCAAATGACGATAAAGTGGTAGATATGAAAGATTTTCTGGCTATTGGAATGGCTTATGGAGATACCGGTTTATCCAGGCCGTCAGCAAGTCTGACATGGACAGGACAGCCTTGTGAGGAATGGAAAGATACGATAGCCGGAGGAATCAATGCCAAGCACTCCGATTGTAATGGGGATAGTATTGTAAATTATGCCGACACAATAGCTATTTCCAAAAACTATAGTTTGACTCACTCCAAATCTGCGCTTCTCAACCAAGGCAGTCCTTCCGACCCTGGATTTGCAATTACACCATTGTCTGATTCCGTATCAATAGGCAAAACCTTCCAGGCTTCTATTAGTATTGGAAGCCAGAAGAATCCGGTGCAAAACCTGTATGGAATGGCATTTACTATTTCGGCTGATCCATCCTTGTTTGAAACTGATAAGTCATCGATAAAGATCATCTCATCATTTTTTGGGACAGATAGCGTTGATCTTATGGATATGAAAATAATCAATAGTTCAAATAGTTCTGTAGACATTGGCCTTACGAGGACGGATCACAAAAATGTTTCCGGATATGGTTCATTTGCGATTTTATCCGTGCCCGTTAAGGCTTCCATTCCAATGAAAAATATTAAAACCGCTTTGTCTATTTCAAACAACACTCAAATCTCTTTTAATGGCAAAAGTATCCCATTGTATTTCAGCAGTGATTCGGTAGTGGTAACACAACACACAAGCGCTATCAATTCTGCTTCTCAATTTCTTTCAGGAATTACTATATACCCCAATCCTTTTTCATCTTCCACATCCGTACAATACACGCTTTTGAAGCCTTCAAAAGTCACGATCGGATTATTTGATATGACTGGC
>Ga0207008_10163_pt1 | contig 20623 bp, 16 predicted proteins | sample Alteio_BWMinCont_83_FD_153489 | JGI IMG/M metagenome (GOLD analysis project Ga0207008, IMG submission 153489) | Enriched cells from forest soil in Barre Woods Harvard Forest LTER site, Petersham, Massachusetts, United States -... | ecosystem: Environmental > Terrestrial > Soil > Temperate forest >... | reverse complement strand
GACTCCGTGAACTCAATGGCGAGCAACCTGACTGGTCAGGTGCGAAACATTGCCGAAGTCTCGACGGCGATCGCTAGCGGAGACTTGTCGAAAAAGATCACGGTCAATGTCAGCGGCGAAATCCTGCTGCTGAAAGAAACCATCAACACGATGGTGGACCAACTGAACGCCTTCGCCGCAGAAGTTACTCGCGTCGCCCGCGAAGTCGGCACCGAAGGAAAACTCGGCGGACAGGCACAAGTCCCAGGAGTTGCCGGTACGTGGAAGGATCTTACAGACTCAGTCAATTCGATGGCCGGCAACCTGACAGCTCAGGTGCGAAATATCGCCGAAGTAACTACGGCGGTTGCCCGCGGCGACTTGTCACGCAAGATCACCGTCGATGTGAAGGGCGAAATTCTGGAGTTGAAGAACACCATCAACACGATGGTGGATCAGTTGAACGCATTCGCCGGTGAAGTGACGCGCGTGGCCCGTGAAGTCGGAACCGAGGGCAGACTTGGCGGACAGGCGAACGTCCCCGGAGTTGCTGGAACGTAGAAAGATCTTACCGACAACGTTAATTTCATGGCCAGCAACCTGACTGGCCAGGTACGAAATATTGCGGAAGTAGCCACGGCGATTGCCAGCGGCGACTTGTCACGCAAGATTACGGTCGACGTTCGCGGCGAGATTCTGCAGCTGAAAGAAACCCTCAACACGATGGTCGAACAGCTGCGGTCCTTCGCAGCCGAAGTCACGCGCGTTGCCCGCGAAGTCGGTTCGGAGGGCCGCCTTGGCGGACAAGCAAACGTGCCCGGGGTGGCTGGAACTTGGAAGGATCTCACCGACTCGGTCAATGCGATGGCCGGCAACCTGACGGCTCAGGTGCGAAACATCGCCGAGGTAACGACCGCTGTGGCGCGCGGCGATCTGTCGCGCAAAATCACGGTCGACGTGAAAGGCGAAATTCTTGAGTTAAAGAACACTATCAATACGATGGTCGACCAGCTCAATGCCTTCGCTGCCGAAGTCACGCGCGTGGGACGCGAGGTTGGCACTGACGGAAAACTCGGTGGACAAGCGCAAGTGCCCGGAGTCGCTGGCATCTGGAAGGATCTCACCGACAACGTCAACGTGATGGCGGTGAACCTCACCGAGCAGGTGCGCGGTATCGCCAAAGTCGTAACAGCTGTCGCCAATGGAGATCTCACCCAGAAATTGACCGTCAATGCGAAAGGCGAAATTGCCGCGTTGGCGGAAACCATCAACAACATGACCGGCACGCTTGCTACCTTTGCCGACCAGGTCACCACGGTTGCACGCGAGGTCGGCGTCGAAGGCCGTCTCGGCGGACAAGCGAACGTTCCGGGCGCCGCAGGCACATGGAAAGATCTCACTGGCAACGTCAACCTGCTCGCGGACAATCTTACGAACCAGGTTCGCGCGATCGCAGAGGTTGCGACGGCCGTGACCAAGGGCGATCTCACTCGGTCCATTCAGGTGGAAGCCAGCGGCGAAGTCGCGGAGTTAAAAGACAACATCAACACGATGATCGATAACCTCCGGCTCACGACCGACCGCAACACCGAGCAAGACTGGCTTAAGACGAACCTGGCCCGCTTCACCGGCATGCTTCAGGGCCAGCGCGATCTTGCCACTGTCGGCCGGATGTTGCTTTCGGAGCTTGCTCCGCTGGTGAATGCTCAGCAGGGCGTCATCTACCAGATGGAAACCGAGGAATCCGCGGGCATGGTGTTGCTGTCGGCGTTTGCCGACGATGGCGAAAACGGACATCTGCGTCGATTGAGAATTGGCGACGGGCTGGTGGGACAAGTCGCGGCAGAAAAGCGCCGAATGTTAATCTCGGATCTCCCCGACAAGACCGTTCCAATCCGTTCCGGCCTGTTTGCGTCGGTCCCGCGCAATGTCATTGTTTTGCCAGTTCTGTTTGAAGACCGGGTTAAGGCCGTAATCGAACTGGCTTCTCTGAGCGCGTTTACTGCCTCACATCTTGCATTCCTCGAGCAATTGACCGCCAGCATAGGCATCGTGCTGAACAGCATTGAAGCGACGATGCAGACCGAAGGCTTGCTCAAACAATCGCAACAGTTGGCGGCGGAACTTCAGACGCAGCAAAAGGAACTGCAACAGACCAATGAACAGCTTGCGCAAAAGGCGCAACAGTTGGCTGAGCAGAACGTCGAAGTTGAACGCAAAAATCAGGAAATCGAACAGGCGCGTCGGGCCCTCGAAGAGAAGGCCAAGGAACTCGCCCTTACCTCGAAATACAAGTCTGAGTTCCTCGCGAACATGTCCCACGAGTTGCGGACTCCTCTGAATTCGATTCTCGTCCTGGGCCAGCAGCTCAGTGAGAACCCGGACCATAACCTCACCCCAAAGCAAGTCGAATTTGCGCGCACGATTCACGGTGCCGGAACTGACTTGTTGAACCTAATCAGCGACATTCTCGATCTCTCGAAGATTGAATCTGGAACAGTTTCGGTTGAGGCCGAGGAAGTCTTTTTCTCGAACCTGCTCGAAATGGTGGCTCGCCCGTTCCGGCATGAGGCGGAGAATCGTAAACTCGCTTTTGAGGTACATTCAGATCCTCACCTTACGCGAAGCCTGGTAACCGACTCGAAACGTTTGCAGCAGGTCTTGAAGAATCTGCTGTCTAACGCGTTCAAGTTCACTGAACATGGCTCGGTCCGCTTATCTGTTACGGTTGCCAAAAAAGGCTGGGGGGAAGATCATCCAATCCTCAGCGGCGCAGCTTCTGTAGTGGCGTTCGAAGTCACGGACTCCGGCATCGGAATCGCGCCCGACAAGCAGAGGATTATCTTCGAAGCATTTCAACAAGCCGACGCCAGCACCAGCCGCAAGTACGGCGGAACTGGATTGGGCCTGGCCATCAGCCGCGAACTCGCGAGCCTGCTTGGCGGCGAGATCCAGCTGAGGAGCACTCCCGGCCACGGCAGCACGTTCACCCTCTACCTACCTCTGACATATGTTGGACCTTCGGCGTCGAAGCTGAGTCCATCTGACTGGAAAGCACCTACAGCTCCGCTGGCGCTCTCAAGCATCGTGGTGTCGGAGCCTGCGGAACAGATTGCAGACGATCGCGAGAACCTGCAGCCTGATGATGCTGTCCTCCTCATTGTTGAAGACGATCCGCATTATGCTCGCGTTCTCTGCGATTTGGCGCGAGATAAAGGCTTCAAGGTACTCGTCGCGCTGCGCGGTGCGGAAGCCCTGGCGCTTGCTCGCGAGTTCCATCCGGCGGCGGTTTCGCTCGATGTGTTCCTGCCGGACATGCTTGGCTGGACCGTGCTGAACCACTTGAAACAGGACCCTGCAACGCGGCACATACCTGTGCAAATGCTGACGCTCGACGAAGACCGCCAGCACGGCTTGGCCCGCGGGGCCTTCGCATTTGTCACAAAGCCGACGAGACCGGAAGAATTGGAATCGGCGTTAGCGCGAATCAAGCAGTATGCGACTCCGCGGCGCAAACGCCTGTTAATTATTGAAGACAATCCGGCGGAACAACTCAGCATTCGTGAGCTGCTGGGCTATGACGACATCGACGTAGTGGTTGCGGCGACGGGCGCCGAAGCTCTGGATCTTGTGGCCAAAGGGTCGTTTGATTGCGTAGTTCTAGATCTGCGCCTGCCCGATATGACTGGCTTCGATATCCTCGAGAGGCTGCGTGATATCCCCGATGTCAAAGATCTGCCGGTAGTAGTGTTCACCGGCAAGGAGCTCTCGCCAGAAGAGGATGCGCGCCTGCATAAGCTCGCTCGCAGCGTGGTGGTCAAGGGCGTTGAATCGCCGGAACGCTTGCTGGATGAGACCGCCTTGTTCCTGCATCGAGTCGTGGCTGACCTTCCGCAAGAAAAGCAAAAGATGCTCGACCGGCTACATCGTTCGGATGAAGCATTAATCGCCAAAAAGGTTTTGGTCGTCGATGACGATATGCGCAACATTTTTGCGCTTAGCAGTGTGCTGGAGCGTCGCGGAATGGTAGTTCTGACAGCCGGCACGGGCCGCGAGGCGATCTCGATGCTGGAATCGACTCCTGACGTCGCCATTGTTCTCATGGACATCATGATGCCCGAGATGGATGGCTACGCCACGATGCAGGTGATCCGGCAGAATTCGTCATTCCGGCGCTTGCCGATTATCGCGTTGACTGCAAAGGCCATGAAGGGCGATCGCGAAAAGTGTCTGGAAGCGGGAGCGTCTGAATATCTGGCGAAGCCGGTCAACACGGAGCAATTGCTCTCTGCTTTGCGAATGTGGCTGCATCGATGAGCACAAGCTCGAGCACGGACGTTAAACCTTACGGAGCGGCGGAGCCATCCTCAGGAATGAGTACCCAGGACGCAGTGAACATCTTGATGGTGGACGATCAGCCGGGCAAGCTGCTGACCTATGAGGCTATCTTGTCTGATCTTGGCGAGAATCTCGTCAAGGCCACATCTGCAAAAGAAGCGCTAGAGAAGCTGCTAAAAACGGATGTTGCTGTGGTCTTGATGGACGTCAGCATGCCCGAGATTGACGGCTTCGAGCTCGCTGAAATCATTCGCCAGCATCCGCGCTTTCAAAAGACCGCCATCATTTTTATTTCAGCAGTCCACCTGACGGACTTGGATCGATTGAAGGGCTACCAGCACGGCGCGGTGGATTACCTTTCCGTTCCCATCGTGCCGGAAGTCTTGCGTGCCAAAGTGAAGGTTTTCGCGGAACTTCATCGAAAGAATCAGCAGCTGGAACGGCTGAATGCAGAGCTTGAAAAAAGAGTTGCCGAGCGAACCGAGGAACTCGAGCACAAGGCGCGGGCCTTGGAACAACTCAACACGGAGTTGGCGCAGAAACACCAGGAGTTGGACGCGATCGTGCAAACGGCTCCTGACATCATCTTCAGTAGAAATGCGAACGGGGCAAGAGACTACATCAGCGCCCGGTTTTACGAATATACCGGCGGACCGCCTGACTCCGGTATAGGGTACGGCTGGTTAGACTACGTTCATCCTGATGACAAAGAGCAGAGCCTTGCGCGTTGGATGCATTGTGTACAGTCGGGTGAGAGCTATGAATGCGACTACCGCCTGCGCGGTGCTGACTCGCAGTATCGCTGGTTCCGCGCCCGGGCGGTCCCTGTTCGTGATGCTCAGGGTGGCATCCTCAAGTGGTATGGCACGTGTTCGGATATACACGACAGTAAGGTGCTCGAGCAGTCGATTCGAGAGAATGCGATTGAACTGGAACGAATGGTTGAAAGCAGGACTGCGGCCCTGAGACGGCTTTCAAACCGCATGATGACCCTACAGGATGAGGAGCGACGCCGCATTGCGAGGGAAATCCACGACGGGCTGGGTCAGGAACTCGCTGCCGCCAAGATGATTCTAGATGGGATTCTGGCGAAAGATTCATCTCCATCCATGCGGCAGGCATCGCTCGAAGCAAGTCAACTTGTGGATCGCGCAATCCAGCAGGTTCGAACGATTTCTCACTTGCTTCATCCGCCTTTGCTGGATGAAGTTGGTCTTGTCTCAGCGCTGCGCTGGTTTCTCGAAGGTTTATCGGATCGCAGCGGTATCAAGGTTCGCCTCGAGGTCGAGCCTCGCGACCAGCCCCGGATGAGATCTGATCTGGAGACTGCAATCTTCCGCATCGTACAGGAGGCTCTTACCAACATGTTTCGCCACTCTGGTGCGCGGAATGGAATTGTCAACCTGACGGCCAAGAACGGAAGTATCTTTGTTACCGTCCGCGACGATGGTAAGGGCATTGAGGAACAAGTGATTCAATTCCGGCCGGAAAGTGTGGGCGTCGGCATCGGCGGGATGAGGCAGCGCGTGACAGAGCTTGGCGGAAGCCTTCGTCTCTCCAATGCGAACCCCGGCACAATCGTCGAGGTCGTGATCCCGACTATTCGCCATGAGCAGCTCGGTGTGCCCGCTTCTGCCTGAATCGATTCCCAATCATGCTGCCTTCCGCTCCCCCACATTCTGCTCTTCGGCCTTGATCTCGACTTGCTCGTGCTTGATATCCAGTCGCAGTCGGTTGTAAACACTCATGTACTGGTTCGCCACCCATACGAGGGAAAAGAACGCAATACAATAGCCGCGCCAATCGGAAAACAGCAATTTATAACGCGTAACCATCAGGATAGCGGCGCTCACGTAGTGGCTGAAGCAATATTCGCAGGTGAATAGGTAGAAAAACTTGCGCCGTGCCAGACTTCGGGATCGAATACTCTCGCGCTGGCAATACTGACGCGGCTCGCGGAACACCTCTTCGTGAGTCACGGTCCAGGCGGCACATGCGACAGGTATCGCCAGCACAAGAAGCCACGCAACCTGAAGGCCAAGTCCCATACGTTCAAGTCTGATGCGATGTTTGCTCTCATCGTCCAACAGCCTTCAACACCAGTTCGGCAGTGGATAAGCCAGAAAGTTTGCCGTGACTACAACGGCAAATATCTCGCCCTACCGTTTCTTGCCGATAATGGCGGAGCGCGAGGCGGGCTACTCTCAACGGGATTCGGGTGGGCACGTCCGACCAGGAGTGACTGCACACGGCGGCCCTCGTTGGGCCTTTGCAGTTTGACCAGCTTGGAAGCCGCCCTTGCCCATCCGTTTTAACCCTTCCGGGTTCGGACGGCAGGCAAGGGCCGCTGTTCTGACCTATCGGGTCGCGCCTCGGGCAAGATGCGTAACAATCGAAACGAGAAACAAAATCAAGAAAACGACGAAGAGTATTTTCGCAATGCCGGCAGCCGCGATTGCGACTCCGGTAAATCCGAAGACGCCAGCGATCAAGGCAACCACCAAAAACACCAGAGCCCAATAAAGCATATTTCTCTCCTCCCTGAGCCGATGAATTGAATCTGCCTGCAGGATAGGGTTGCCTCGGCGGAGTGAGGTATCCCTCCGAGTATCTATACCAATCCCGGAAATCATGTAAACGACCATCTCTAACCGTGTGATTTATCCTTCAGGAAGGAGCAGGTGCCGATCCGTCCCAGAGGACCGGCACCCGCTTGGGGGGCGTTGTGTCGAGTAGAGATTGCAGATTATTCGGAGCCAATTCGGGTCACAATAGGGTGAAAGCTGTAGCCGAACCCTAAGCTCGCCGCATTTTATCTACAGAGTACGAAGTTCATCGGGAAACTTCTTCTGCAGTGTACTGCCTCCGCTGGATAGAACCTGCACTTACAAACAGATAGCTTAATCTCGCGATCGAAAGCAGGTGTTCGCTTACATCGCAGAAGAGGACCAACGAGATGACACGACTTCTTTCCGCAGGGCCCAGATGTCTGCTTGTGCTGGGCATTTGTTTGCTATTCATCGGCGTTAGCTGGTCTGCCGATGATGAGAAAAATCAGTCCGATATCGATAAACGGATAGACGCATCGACCAAAGTGCTCGACGAGATCATGTCCGTCAAAGACAAGGCCATCCCAGACAAAGTCATGAAGGACGCCAAATGCATCGCAGTCATTCCTTCGATGGTGAAAATTGCAGTCGGATTCGGCGGGAACCATGGCAAGGGTGTTGCCACTTGCCGTACAGCGTCGGGGGGATGGAGCGCTCCGGCCCCAATCACGATCACTGGCGGCAGTTGGGGTTTGCAATTGGGTGGACAGGCCGTTGATCTGGTTATGGTCGTAATGAATCAGTCCGGCATGGATCATCTGCTTTCCAGCAAGTTCAAGCTTGGAGCTGATGCATCTGCCGCAGCCGGACCGATCGGCCGAGATGCTGGAGCCGACACCGATATCAAAATGCGCTCGGAAGTTCTGACCTATTCTCGCGCCCGCGGTCTCTTTGCCGGCGTCGATCTAAACGGAGCTGCCCTCACCCAAGATAAGGACGAGACCCGCCTTCTCTATGGCAAGTTTATTCCATTTGCCGAAATTCTGGGCGGCAAGGTCGAGCCGACGGCCGCAAGTCGGCCTTTCCTCTCGGCAGTACGGAAATATTCCGAAGAAAGTAAACAGTCAAGCAATGCTGGCTCATCCAATCGCGGAACACTGGCGTCGAACTAAGTCAACGCGGTGTAGGACCGCCAGCAGTGAAAGAAAAATTCCTGGTCTCTGTGAGGTGACATGTACACGATTCTTGTGGTTGTGCTCATTCTGATGCTTCTTGGCGCTCTGCCCACCTGGCCTTACAGCCGGTCTTGGGGTTATTACCCAAGCGGTGGACTGGGGCTCATCATGATCGTTGTAATCGTTTTGCTGCTTTCTGGTCGCTTGTGAAAACTTTTATCTCCGCGAAGTGGTGGGATGCAAATCCCGCCACTTTTGTCAGATCATCGGCCTTGGTGGGTAAACATTTTGGATTCAGATCACAGATTGCAATTGGATCTCGACCAAATGGGGGCGTGAATGTGCGAAGGACTATCCCGCGCCTTCACGCGTATTCGGAAACTCTAACGGTTTCAAGTTCGTGAGGAGCAGTCATGTCGAGTCATCAGCATTCAACCTATAACGGAGAGCCGCTCTTCCATCTCCCCGCAAGGAGCGTGCCGGGAGCCCGTTACTCGCCCCAGGCACTGAATGTAAACCCAGCGTGGAAGGCCAGCAGCCGGGTATCGCGACCTCCGGACCAAATCTGGGGACAGTACAACAACTATCGCGCCAACGGCGTCACCGTCTCTGTGATCGTGCACGTGGCGCTGGTCGGGTTGCTGTTGAGTGGCGTGTTTGTGACCCATCAGGTTACACAGCGCGCCACGCACGAAACTGTGACCTTGATCGCGCCTTCGCCGGATACCTACGCTCTGCCCGTTGCGAAAAAAGTGATCAGCGGTGGTGGAGGAGGCGGTGATCATGACGTTCTTCCGGCTCCCAAAGGACATCCGCCGAAAGTGGCGCTGCAACAGATCACTCCCCCGGCTATTGTGATGCGCAATCAGCGGCCAAAACTCACGGCTGAACCGACGGTGGTAGTTCCGCCGCAGGTGCATCTAGCAGACAATCATCTGCCTACGATCGGCCCATCGAATGGACCAGTTATGCCCGCCGCTCCGCCATCAAACGGTACAGGTTCTGGAGGCGGCATTGGATCGGGATCTGGGGGTGGTTTGGGAGTTGGACATGGACCTGGCGTGGGCGCCGGCATCGGCGGTGGAATCGGTGGTGGTGTGTATAAGGTGGGAGGCGGAATTTCCGCGCCTACCGCGATCTCTTCGCCGGACCCCGATTACACCGAAGAAGCCCGCAGAGCCAAGAAGCAAGGTACCTGCGTACTTTGGCTGATCGTCGATTCAACCGGTCATCCCCGGGACATTCGCGTGATCCGTGGCCTCGGGTTCGGCCTCGACGCCAAGGCTCTCGAAGCAGTGCAACGCTGGAAATTTCAACCGGCGCTGAAGGATGGACGACCGGTAGACGTGCAGATCAGTGTAGAAGTTGAGTTCCACCTATATTGATCGCAGGAAGTCAATCGGTTTGTTGCCCTACGAATAGATATTTGAGCCACCAATTCCCAACGTTTCAGCTTGATTCAATCCGCGCCCCGGGCGCGGATTTCTTATTTTTCGCCTTCTCCTACGTAATCACCCGGCACACTTACAGACTCTCCTAGGGGTGTTTACAGATGTGACCCGATAGAAGAGAGACGCCGAATTCCCTACTCTAACAACGTTCGCGGCATTCTTCCGAGCGAACCAAACTTTCAGGTCGGTGTAAGGAGGCCAAACGTGGCAACTTGTGCAATCCCGGCGACAGAAGCGAATGTGATCCCCGCAACCAACGCGGTTAAAGGTCGCGATGATTCTCAGATCAATCTTGTAAAGCGCGCACAGGCGGGCGATGAACAGGCATTTGCAACTCTATTCCAGCAGCACAAGAATCGCGTTTACTCAGTTTGCCTCCTCATGACGAAAGACGTCGCGGAAGCAGAAGACCTTACACAGGAAGCTTTTCTCCAGGTATTCCGCACCGTCAGCTCTTTCCGTGGCGATGCTGCCTTCTCTACCTGGCTGTATCGGGTCGCCGTCAATACGGTGTTGATGAAACTTCGCCGCCGTAAATCTCCTCCGACGATTTCACTGGACGAGCCCGTCCATTCTGAGTCTCCGTCGTTGCATCGGGATTTCGGCAAGAACGATCCCGAATTGTCAGGTGTGGTCGATCGAATTGCCCTGCGTCGAGCGCTGCAAGAACTCCCCGAGGGATGCCGCAAGATCTTTGCTCTGCATGAGGTGGAAGGCTACCAACATCACGAGATCGCTCAATTGCTGGATTGCTCCATTGGAAATTCCAAGTCGCAGCTTCACAAAGCCAAGCTGAAGATGCGGTCTCTGTTGTTTCCAAAAACCAAGATTCGCCGCCGCAACGCGAAAAACGGCTTGAGCGTCCGCGAATCCGATCTGCTGGCCCGGTAGCGTTGCGCAAAGTTCGATTTCGATTCTTTCGCCGAGGAAATTCATGATAGGGGCCGTCGTCATCGCCGGACGCACATACCAGCAGTCCAAAGGCGGACTTGGGACCAGTCCCAATACCGCCCGGTGGGATGCATGGCACGGTTCTGTAGCATCGGTCCCGGTGCTGGGACTTTCGACCATCGCAAGGATGGTTGAATCCTTGCGGTTGGCGGGGGTCGATGAGATCTCTGTTGTTGGAGAAAATTCGGGGTTTTCCAGCGGGAACGAGAAAGCAGGAATCGCCCACCGCGACCAAGAAGGCATGTGGCGCCACGCTGCCGAAGAAATTGGGAAATATCAGGTGAAAGGATGTGACGCGGTTCTGGTTGTATGCATCGGACCGTATATCGAGTGCAATTGGTTATCGCTATTCGAACAACATCGCGAACAGGGCGAGCCAATCACTAGAACTTTCGATCAGGAGGGCGCTCTGGATTTATGGGTCGTCAATCCTTCCCATGTCCCTCACGATCAAGGCCTTGCAGGGTTCTTGCAAGGGGCAACGGCGGCTGATTGCCAGGTAGAGGGGTATGTCAATCGCCTGCATGGAGCCCGTGATCTGCGTCGTATGGTCACCGACATTTTCACGCTGAAGTGCCATGCGCGACCTCAGGGATTCGAGGTCCGGCCGGGCGTTTGGCTGGGAGAAGGAGCACAGGTCGCGCGTAACGCCAGAATCGTTGCCCCAGCATTCATCGGTTGTGGAGTCAAAATCGGTGAGGATTGTTTGATAACGCGCTGCAGCAATGTCGAAATGAACTCGTATGTAGACTTCGGAACAGCCATCGAAGACAGTTCAATCCTGGGCGACACATATGTAGGGATCGGCCTCGATCTGTCTCATTCAGTGGTCGATGGTGGCGACGTTTTGAATCTGCAACATCACGTTCATCTGCGCATTACCGACCCTGTGGTAATGCGGCGCTTTGCGGCTAAAGCACGACAGGATTCGCAGATTGTTTTTGAGGAAAGGGAGAGTTCTCTCGCCTGATGAAAGACAGCAGCCTTATGCAGTTTTGGAAGTCTAAAAAGTCACACTCAAGAGGGGTTAGGAATATGTTAACCAGCGGGCCCGTGATCATTATGCAGTTGCCGGAAGACTTGAACACTAAAGAGGTGGATAAGTTTATGCGGGAGATGGGCCCCATGCTCGAGACCAACCGCCCACGAATCGTGCTCGAGTGTTCCCAGGTACGTTCGATGGAGAGCGCGGGAGTCGAGATGCTATTGCGCTGCCTCGAGGAAGTGCTCAAGCGCGATGGCGACCTGAAACTGGCTGCTCTCTCGCCCGAAGCCGAGGTAATTTTGGAATTGATGCGAGTCGCGCGGGTTTTTGAAACATTCTCAACTTCTGACGAGGCAACCCGCAGCTTCAATGCGATTCCGGCAGACGCGATCCCCCAGGACGCTCCGTGGTACGCGAGCCTCTTTGGCGATCTGGGAGCTTTAAAACAAGCGAGCTAGAAACTACGAACGGAGACAAAATGCGAACGCTATATCCGGGCCTGCTTGGAATTGCGTGTTGTGCATTTGTTTTGAATTCTGCTTTTTCTTTCGCGCAAAGCGATGCCGCATCAGCGGAGCAGAAGGTCACGGTTGCTGCTACTTCGGGCCAGAACCCCCATGATAGCGATGCTCTGGCATCTACAGAATTGCCAGACAGTCCTGACGTAACGCTTATCCATCTTCAGGATGCGGGTGATGGTAAGCAGGGAACCTCGCAATCGCAGAGCGCGCCACCCTCGCAGCCAGTTCCTTCGCCGCCACAACAGAACCAGCAGCGGCCGGTTGGTACCGCAGCCGCGGAAGCCCCGAAGGTCAGCGGCATAACGGCGGCTCAGCCAGCCGGCGTTGCGATCGCCCCCGCGAAGCAACGAAGAGTGCGAACCATTGTTTTGAGAGTCGGCGCAATCGTAGGAGCAGGTGCCGCCTTAGGAACCGTTATTGCGCTAACCGCAGCCACACCAAGCAAACCTCCGGGCGCACACTGAGGGCGCGTGGCCCGAACTGCGTGAATGTCCTATGACGTCCAGCAACCCCATAACGGTGAGTTTCTCTGGTATTGATGGCGCTGGGAAGAGCACTCAAATCGACGCCCTGCGCAGCCGCCTCCGGAAGCTAGGCCTTGATTCCAGGGTCTATACCTTTTGGGACGATGTGGTCGTCCTTTCCCGATTCCGTGAACACCTGAGTCTGTCGATCTTCAAAGGCGACCATGGCATCGGTACTCCAGACAAGCCGATCGTTCGTCGAGACAAGGATGTCAGTTCCTGGTATGTAGTGGCATTCCGCCTGTTTCTCTACTTGCTGGACGTGTGCCGGCTGTGCGTCATTACATCTGGATTGTCAGCTATTGAGTCCGACGTCATTATTTTCGATCGATACATCTATGACGAACTAGCCAATCTGCCACTGAAATATCGACTCGTCCGCCTTTACATACGCCTCATGCTGCGTTTTACTCCGAAGCCAGATCACGCCGTGCTGCTTGATGCCGACCCGGAGACTGCCTGTGGGCGCAAGCCGGAATATCCACCGGAATTTGTCAGAAAGAACCGCCAAGCCTATCTCCAACTGGCGCGCCTTGCGGGCATGACGGTCGTGCCGCCGGTTTCGATTGAAGAGGCGGAAGAGTTTATAGCTAAATCGATTTTGCCGAACCTGGAGCCGGCGAAGGCGAACTGTTTGTCTGTTGAACGACGGTGCGCCGCCCCGGATGCCTCTATCACCAGTACCGCTGGCTAGGTTTTTTCTTCCTGTTCTCGCTGCAACATCTTCACCCTAAAGCACATCGAATCTGCTGCTCCGTAAGCAGGAGGCGAATGAAGATCTGTCTGGTTACAACGTTTCCGCCGAGCACGGGTGGATTGAGCGAATACGGATTTCATATTGCGCGCGAACTGCGGCGCAACCCATTTTTAGACCTAACCGTGCTGGGCGATGAACTTCCCCACGACCATGTTGAACCGGAAGGATTCAACGTTCTCCGTTGCTGGTCATTCGATGATCCGTCGACGGTCTTTCGCCTTCTCAAGACGATCCGGCGACTGAAGCCCGATGTCGTCTGGTTCAATCTTCTCTTTAGCACGTTCGGACGAAATCCTGTTATAGCGTTCAGCGGACTCATGGTTCCTCTGCTAGCGCGCCTTGGCGGACGCTATACGCACGTGACTCTGCATCACCTGATGGATACCGTTGAACTAAAAGATGTCGGAGTGCGCCACGAGAAGCTTTACCGCGCTGCCGGGGCGGTCGCTACACGAATGATTCTCCTCTCGAATTCGGTCTCCGTACTCATGCCCGGATACCGGAAGATTCTGAACGACAAGTATGGCCGCGACAATGTTCACCTCCGCGCTCATGGTCTACTTGCACGGCGTCCGGAGTTCCCCGACTTCTCGCGACGCGGGAATCAAGTCCACCGAATTCTCGCATTCGGGAAATGGGGAACGTATAAGCGCCTTGAGCTGATGATCGAGGCTTTCAATATTCTCTCCGCGAAAATGCCGGAGGCTCGGCTCGTGGTTGCCGGCGGCGATCACCCACAAGCTGCGGGATACATCGACTCCATGAAGCAACAGCATTCTGCCAACTCCCGCATCGAATTTCGAGGTTATATTCCGGAAGATGATCTCGCGGACTTGTTCCAAAGCTCCAGCGTTGCTGTCATGCCGTACTCTTCCTCGACAGGATGTAGCGGAGTAGCCCATTTGGCGTGTGCTTTCGGCGTGCCGATTGTCAGCGCCGATCTGGTCGATTTCCGCCAGATGGCGCAGAGCGAGGAACTGGCCATCGAGTTTTATCCACCAGGGAATGCTTCAGGTTTGGCCGACTGTCTGCTTGGATTGCTGAAGGACATAGAAAAACAAGTTGCTATGGCGACGCAAAATTTTTCTGCGGCATTGCGCATGACTATGCCAAATGTTGTGCAGAAATACCTGCGCCATTTCGAACTGCAACAGCGAGTTCAGACTCTACGCCACATTTCTCGTTTTCGAAGACTGCCGCGCTGGATCCCATCGAAATCCCTCTTATTACGGCTGATGACGCGGAATTCGTTGAGCTGGGCGCGCCGTTCTGTTGTACTGCACACTCCCTGGAGTGAACTCTCCCCAGAGATGCTATTAAACGGTAACGGCAACGGTCGTGGAAAGCTGCACGGATCCGGCATTCCCCTTGATGGCGACGGTGTAACTGTTCCTGCTCGAGGGCACAATGGTGGTGGAAACGGCGCGGTTCCCGCGGCACGACATGGTTCCGAGTATCACAGCAACCAAAGCGCACGCTCCCAGCACCTTGAGGAGGTAACCGCGATCAATCTTGCCGACAAGGAGCAGTCCAGAGATTTGGAAACCGAAGAGCCGGTCGGCGACAACAACGGCGCCCCTTGGATAGTGGTCCGCAGCGGCTCTGCCGGAAACGGCCTCCACGGTGAGGACGGGCTTCGCCCGACTGGAACCGGGGATGACGGACGCGGGGGGGAATAACACTTTAGATTGCTGCGAAGGCCCGCGAAATGAGCCCAATTTCGGAGTGGCACTCACGGTCAATGTGCCCGAGATTCCCAGCCGCAAGTAAGCGCGACGCGGCTTAAGTTTGATATGACCGAGTTCTTCGACTTCCAGACGTTCCGTGGTGCACTCCCGCTCTCTCTACCGACCCAAGCCACGAACGAAACTGTGACTATCTCAAGCTAAAGTAAACGTCGATTCGATGAATTACTAAGGATTGACGGTAAGGTTACGAGCGAGGTAGCGCGATCCGTCAAAATCCGTAACGACGGTGATCTGCGCACCGGGGTGCAGGTTGTCATCCGGGGTGGTAGACGGACTCAGGTAGACCTCATACATCTTGTTGTCAGTCGACGACCTCAAGACCACTAACCCCGAGCGCAAATCTACGTGGACCACCTCGCCCGCGAAGGTGTATTGCGTTCCGGGCATGGCAAGAATCGAAACTTCGCTGGCCGTATCGTGGCCGCTGCCATCTGGAGCAAAGCTGATCGAGACCAGAGCGCCCGACACCAATGTACTAACCGGTACTTCCCTCCCGCCCTGTAGCACTTTTGTCGCGGAGCTTATTCGGACTTCCACCGGTCTGGGTGCGATTGAATCGCGCAGAGTCAGTTCGTTGCGATCCGCCCGATACTTCAGCACGACGCCCTGACTCTGGCCGCTGGAGTGGGGCGCAGTCAGGCGAATGGCGCGAGCGAAAACCTTGTTGCCGTCGAGAATTGTGTCCAGGTAGATTCGGTCGCCCTCGCGGAGATCCGTGATGCTGGCCTCTTTTGGCCCGCGGTAAACCACCGTCCGAGGATCAAACAAGACAACCATCTGCCCGCCACCGAACACTCGCACGACCACCCGATCGCGCACCCGATCCAGTTTGGCAAGCGTCCCACCAACGAGCGTAGCGTTTGTCCTGGGTACGGGCGGCAAATCGGGTAAGAGACTGCTTGGATCAAGCTCAATGGAATCGTCTGTTGACGCATCGGGTGCATTCGGCTTCACCGGTTCGATGCTGCCGTTAGTGTCGCCGGTGTTCCCCTTCGGCGAAACCATCGCCGAGGTCGACGGCTCTGAAGCCTGCGCGTGAGCGACACCCGTCAGAAGCACCAGGCCAGCGACGATTCGCGCCGCGTAGATCTTCATATGGTTTGGAATTACAAGTCTCACGGCACAATTAGATGCCATTCCGCGTCCCAGGGTAGTCGTAATTTCTTCAAATCAGGCGGTTTCTGGCCATTCTGACGGCAAACAACTGCGGCGCGACTGCATCAAAGTTGAGTCTCAGTTCAGCGAAATTCACGTCGCGCGAGGAAACTTGCATGCTTCTGAAGTCGAAATTGATCCTGGCTTTGGCAGTTGTAATTGCAGGATGGAACCTTCCCCGGGCTTATGCAGGCGACATAACAATTAACATTCCTCGCCGCAGCAAGCTCACGCCTGTACAGCACTTAAACCGCGAGGGCGTGGAAGCCGTACGGAAGCATAACTACGCAAAAGCTGAGCAGCTCTTCTACAAAGCATATCTTTACGACCCGGATGATGCCTTCACCCTCAACAATCTCGGATACATCTCTGAATTGCAGGGACAGCTTGATCGTGCCGAGCATTTCTACGCACTGGCCGCCGAACAGTCCAGTGGCGCCGTCGTGGACATGGCGAGTGCCCGGCAAATGAAGGGGCGCCCGATGAAAGATGTCGTCGCGGTGATGAGCGAGCCTTTGCAGACCAACCACGCCAACGTTGAAGCTGTGCGGCTTCTGAACCAGGGGCGAGCCCCGGAAGCCGACGTCCTCCTGCAGAAGATCCTGACCGCCGATCCCAATAACATCTATACGCTAAACAATCTCGGAGTGGCGAAAGAGATGGAAGGCGAGGATCAAGATGCCCTTCGATACTTCGATCAGGCATCCGGCGGTCGGCAAGACGCGACCGTGGTTGTGACCACGAACAAGGAATGGAGGGGCCGTCAGGTGAGCCAGATGGCCCAACAGAATGCCAAGGCCCTGCGGGCCCACTTGGAGCGACAAAGCGATGTGAGTGAACAGGTGGCCGAACTGAATTTGCGGGGAGTGTCAGCCGTAAACCGCAATGATCTGCGTACCGCAAACGCCGATTTCCGCAAGGCTTATGCTCTTGATCCCAGCAATGCTTTCACTCTCAACAACGTGGGTTACGTAGCCGAACTCGAGGGGGACCGGGAAACCGCCCAGTTCTTCTACGACCGCGCCCGTGAGTCGCAAGGGGCGTCGGCGAAAGTAGGCGTCGCAACCCGCCAGACTGCCGAAGGTCAAAAATTATTCGCGGTGGCTGCTGACAATGACGGACTGGTGGCTGCGAAAGTATCCCAGGAACGAGACAGTCTGCGTCGTGAGAATCGCGAACCGGTCCTTTTGCGCCGTCGTGACAATAGCGTTGTAGACGAGTCCAGCGAGCCCACAACACCGCCCCAGAACCACCAGCAGCGTTAACCGGGGTTAAGAATCGCTCTCTATGAAGCGCCCGATGTCAGACTCGGGATCGTAGAAAACATGGCGCAAGATGTTGGTGAGATAGCGTGAGAGCGTATTGACGTTGGTCCGATACCAGCAGCAGCGCGTCATGGCTGGCGACAACCCACAAATAAACTGAAATGTCTCAAGATCGGCCGGGGGCTGCGCGAGCATCGCCGCCGCCATGCGGTGATTTCCGTCGAGAATTGTAAGCGGACTTTGGGCGTCCACGCCGATGAGCAGGACAGTTGGGCTCACAGTCCCCTCCTGGACCGACGTCGTCATCCGATTCAGTTTACGGAAGAATTCATCGTCCGGAGACTCCTGCCACCGCAGTCGAAGGCTGTCGACCATATCCGTCAAGTAGAAGCTGCCTTCCGCAACTCGCCGCCACTGGGCGCGTGGAAAGAATCGGATCCGCTCCAGATCTTTGAGGCTGAGCTCCACCTTAAACCACTGCGTATCGTCTGGCAGTTCGCGCCACATGGCTCCGCGGCGAAGAAACAGTAACGCACGCCTCAGTGCGTTCTCCCGGTCGCTTTCGAGATCGGGTTGGGTGACGAGGTACTCGAATTCTCCCCGATATTCCTCGAACTCAGGATGATGAAACTCACTGCGCAGGAATTCGGCGATCACTTGCTTTTCGCTCATCCGATGCGCAATCGACAAGCGCGTGTAGGTAAATCTGTCCTCCGGGGGAGCAATTTCGCGCCGCAGTAATGGCAGCGCAACCATCGAAAAAAGAATGACCATCAACCAAAGTTGCACGTAGATAACCTGGCTCAGGGTTTGATGGAAGACGCAGATGCCCAAGGCCAGTGCGCCACTGAAGGCGAGTTGCACCCAACTGGTATTCGCGATCTTGCGGGACATTTCGTATGTGATCATTACCGAACTGAGCGAATAGATGCCGGTGGTGACCGCGTAGAGAATGAGAAGCGTGGCGAGCCCGCCATAATTTCCCAACTCAAAATGTGCGCCGAAGAGAGTCCTCCACAGGAAACTTGGGATCGCCCAAAGACCCAGTATTAGTACCGCCAGAATCAAGAAGACCAGGAATAGCGACAGAAATAGGACGGGCCTTGCTTCGCGATCGCTCTGGCGAGTTGCTGCAGACACCGGAAACATAGTGTTGACCACAGACCACGCGCACATGTTGACCAGGCGCCCAACCAGAGATACCGCGGCATAGATTCCAGCCTGGTCCGAAGCGAAGAAATGCTTCACCAGCACGATGTCGAAATTGTTGATGATGACCTGCCCTGAGAAGAAAACGATTGCCTGCAGTCCTTCACCGAACAAGATCGAACTACCACGAGCTTGAAACAACTCTAATCCTGGACTTGGCCGGGCCAGAAAGTACGATGCGATTACGGCAATAACGCTGGCGAGAACTGCTCCTTCCACGCCCATGCCCATGCGAATCAGCAGGTATGCCCCACCGAGCCGAACTAATCCTTCGAGCATGAAGTTCACCGACAGGGCGGTGAATGCATGGATTCCCTGTATGTAGCCGCGCCGCACTCCCAGCGGGATGTAAAACGTCGTTCCCAGCGCAAGCAGTGAAATCAGCACCGGACTGGGAAGATTCAGGTAATCTGCGATCACTCGGTTAAACAGGAAGAGCACGAGTCCAAGCGCAATGCCCGCGATCCAGGCGCGCAAATGCAAAGAAGCGAAGATTGCTGCTTTCTCCTCCGTAGTCTCGCAACCGGCGACGTATTTCGCGCACACCACCTGAAACGAAAGGGTGATGGCAGAGGTCAGCATCAAGAGCGTGTAGACGGCGGTAGCATGGGCGAAACCGGTAGGTCCCAGCAATCGCGCCGTGGCAACGTTGTAAACCAGGTTCGTGACGCCTACCAATCCCGAACCTGCCAACAAAGCCAGGCTGCCGCCCAGGAGTTTGTGCCGAAGTGCTTTGGCCTTCAATTGAGTAGCGCCCAGGCTCGTTCCAGTCGAGGAGGAATCAAGGACCCGGGTTTTTCCGATAAGGTTCATGTGGTCAGGCAAACGTCAATCGTAGAAGCGCAGCTCTAGAACAGAGTGAGGTGCACGACGGGTAGCACTGTGCTTCGGCTTGAGCCCGGAAAATCGTAGAACGTCTGTTGTGCGACACCGAGTGAAAACCGTATGGGGAAAGAAACCCCAGTCTCCCCAGATCCATCCCGTACGCTTCCATGCAGCGGACGCACGTAAGAAACCAGGAACTGGCTCTGCACATTGTCATAGGCATGGAACCCCGAGCCGCGGGATACGATGACCGAGCCTTGTACACTCCAGCGAGGCGTTGCGCGGAAATCGAAGCGACCACCCGGCAGAATTGCTTGAGCAATCGCATACCGCGTGTTTTGTACGCGCCACGAGCGCAGGTCTTCGGCGAGCACCGCAGCCGTCAACCTGCTTCCAAACCGATGCTGCAACCCCGCGTAAGTCGAGGTATTGAAATATTCCTGAACCATTGGATGAAACAGCAGATCTCGCACCGAATATCCCGTGATCAGGGATGTGCTGCCCCAGGGACGTCCAACTGTCAATTCAACATTGGCGAATGCGTCGCGCGAATTTAGATTCTGATCGACAAAAGGCCCCGCCTCGCGTGAAGCGCTTCCGCTGATCGAAACCCAATTGAAAAATGAGTTCGTATAAAGGTAGAGGAATTGTTTGAAAAGGTTCTGGCTCATGAAGACCGGCGAGATCGTATCCCGGCGAAGGGTAAACTGCAGGCCGCCGTTAAAGGTGATTGAATTCGTTCCAAAATGCAGGATCGGACTAACCCCACCGTTGAAGATCGTGTCGTAGGTATTGCGGTCCTGTACTACTCCGACGCTCGGGAACAAGAGGCGACCAACCGTTAGACTCTCGCCCACGAATCCAGAAATGACGGGAAAATGACCCAACTGAATCCGATAGTGGGATTGCGCCAGGTCTTGAAAAGAGTGACGGGGCGGTGGCAGAAGTGCCGGATTGGTCACTTGCAGGATTCTGGCGTCCAGTTGATAGACGTTAATGTCCTCGAGCGCTGGGGCGAACGAGGCTTCTGGAGCGATGCTGAACTTGTCGCTCAGTTGCCGGCCCTCTTGTTCGGCCTCGGTATACTGCGACATTTCCGCGATCCCATGATCTTCTTCTCCAGCTACAGTACTCGCTTGTGCGAACGCCGCCAGCGAATGCAGAGGGTCTTGCCGCTGGCGATAAAGATTC
>Ga0207008_10160_pt1 | contig 20699 bp, 16 predicted proteins | sample Alteio_BWMinCont_83_FD_153489 | JGI IMG/M metagenome (GOLD analysis project Ga0207008, IMG submission 153489) | Enriched cells from forest soil in Barre Woods Harvard Forest LTER site, Petersham, Massachusetts, United States -... | ecosystem: Environmental > Terrestrial > Soil > Temperate forest >... | reverse complement strand
ATCGCAACCCGGGCTTCGCGGCTCAACTGGAAACCTGGAAGAAGCGCTGCGAACAATTCGCCACGATCGCCACGGGCAAGATCTACTGCCCCAGCACCACCAGCCGGAAAATCACCGCCGACGATTACAAGACCGCTCCGGATGCCATCCGCGAGGCCGGCGACGTCGCCAAGCAGTTCAACCTGACAGGAATGATTGAATTCGCACGCAGCTCGACGCTGATCGCCACGCTGACCACGTCGCTCAAGCTGATTCGAGAGGCCGGGCATCCGAACGTGCACCCGATGCTCGATTGCTATCACTTCTGGTCGGGACTCGGCAAATTCGAGGATCTCGACATGCTCAAGCCCGGGGAGCTGGTCCACGTGCATTTCCAGGACACGCCCGACATCCCCCGCGAACTCTTCGCGCAAAATACGCGGCTGATTCCCGGCGATGGCATCGCTCCGCTCGACCGCATCCTGCGAAAGCTCGCCGAGAAGGGTTACGAGTTCGCGCTTTCGGTGGAGCTCTTCCTGCCCGAGCTCCAGCAAGGCGATCCCTTCGAGGTGGCGACGCAAATCCGCACCAAGTGTGAATCCGTAATGCGCAAAGCGGGGGTACTTTAAATGCGAACCTCTTTCATCGACGTGGCGCACGCACTCATGCGTGCCGTGTCGAGACTGGTCTCGACACGTGTGTGCCTCACAGCGGCGTGCGCGGCTGTTTCCGCCTTCGCCCAACGGCCTTCGAATCCGGCCCTGCTGATCCCGCAAGAGGCGCCGGCATTAGATTATGTAGCCGTCGCCAATCCTCTTCCGGTTCCCGACGGCGTAGTCACGGGAGCGTCCTCCAGCGTGGCGTTCGATTCAAAAGGCCATCTCTTCGTCCTAAGCCGCGGAGCCCAGGCGATCACCGAATTCGACGAGAACGGAAAATTCATTCGAGCCTTCGGCGAAGGATTGTTTACGCGCAGCCACGGTCTGCGGATCGATAAGGACGGCAACCTTTGGACCACCGACGTCACCACTCACATCGTCATGAAGCTGAGTCCGAAGGGCGAGGTTCTGCTCACGCTAGGCACCAAGGGAAAGGCGGGGGAGTGGAACGAAGCGGCGGGATCGCGCCTCTTCAACGAGCCGAACGACATTGCTATTGCCGCGAACGGCGATCTCTTCATCACGCAAGGGCACACGCCTGGAGCCGGCAAGGGAGATCCACGGGTTCTGAAGTTCGACAAGAACGGGAACTTCATCAAGAGCTGGGGCGGAAAGGGAACCGAGCCCGGCAAGTTTGACGTCGCGCATGGGCTCGCCATCGATGCCAAGGGCCTGCTGTGGGTGACGGACCGTGAGAACCAAAGAATCCAGATCTTCGACCAGGACGGAAAATACATCCGTGAAATCAAGTACGCCGGATTGCCGTGCGCGCTCGACATCGGGAAGCAATACATTTACATGGTCAACGGCTTCGCGGGCCAGGTTCTGAGACTGGATCTGGATGGTAAGGTTCTCGCCGCCATCGGGAAGGCCGGCAACGGCGTGGGTGAATTCGGCGAAGCCCACTTCATCGCGGTCAGCCCCAAGGGCGAGATCTACGTGGCGGACTCGGTGAATCGAGCCGTGCAGAAATTCGTGAAAAAATAGAGCGCGAGCCGCAACGGGGTCCGGCAGACAAATGATCAGCACTTTCAGATTGCTTGTCCCGGGCAGCGTGCTGGTTCTGGCACTTTCCGAGACCGCGCTCATCTTTGCTTCCTACGGGATTTCCGCCTACATCGATCCGGAGCGGGGCAGCAAGTTTCTGCTGGAGGAATCGGGGTGGGAGCGCATCGCGATTCTGGCGGCGGTGATCCTGCTGGGGATGTACGTTCGTCAATTGTACGAGGATCTTCAGATCCGCAGCCGGATTCTGTTACTGCAACAGCTGATCCTGATTATGGGGATGGCGTTCCTGGCGGAGGCGCTGATCTCCTACTTGAATCTGAATTGGGCGCTGCCGCGCGCGATTCTGATTCCCGGCAGCGCGCTGACCATTGCGTCCTTGTTCGTGTGGCGGATTCTTTTCAGCCTGGCAATCCGCAACAAGGTGGGTTTGCGGCGAGTGCTGTTCATGGGATTGCCGTCCGCCTCCAATGAGCTCGCGCATTATCTTGGTGGACATCCGGAGATCGGCTTCGCTCCGATCGGCTACCTGGATTCGGACAGCCCCGCGCCGGCCGGAACGGAGATCCCGCGGCTCGGCTCTCCCGCCGAGTTGGAGAGAGTTGTAGACGAGTTCCGGCCGGACTGGATCGTCATCGGCAAACGGTCCCAGCTCGAGGCCAGGCAAGCCCAGGATTTTGCGGAACTGCGCTTCGGGGGCGTTCAAGCCGAAGATGCGGCCGGTTTCTACGAGAAGACGCTGGGCCGCGTATGCGCGACGCAGGTACGGCCCGACGCGCTGATCTTCTCGGACAGCCTGACGCCCGCGCCGCTGCGCCTGAGAATGCAATCGATGTACACGTACGCGATTGCGCTCCTGTCGGCTCCTGTGCTGCTTCCGCTCCTGGCCGTTGTGGCACTCGCCTTCCGGGTGGCTTTGCGCCCGCCCCTGGTGCGCCGCGAGCGCCGAGTAGGCCTGCACGGCGCGCCCTTCACGATGTACTGGTTCGGTCTCGATCCCGAAGGCGTCATCCCTTCGCGTACACCGCGCGCCGTCAGGTTTCTCCAGCGGTGCGGACTGCATGGGCTGCCCCAGATATGGAACGTCCTGCGCGGACAAATGTCGTTGGTCGGTCCGCAAGCCGACCGGCCCGAATTCGCCGCGCTGCTGAATCGCAGCATCCCCTTCTATGAGCAACGGACGGCTGTCCGGCCTGGCATGACGGGTTGGGCTCAAATCAACCAGATCAAAGACAAATCCCAAGTGGATGCCGTGCGGCGCCTGGAGTACGACATGTACTACATCAAGAACCTGTCGTTCCTGCTGGACCTGTTTGTGCTGCTGCGCTGGTTCCGCGAAACTTTTCTGTTCCGCAGTGCTCCGGAAATCTGAGACCAGCCGGATATAATGAAACAGATGTCGGAGGGGAGTGAAACGGTGACGGTTCGGCGATTGCCGGACGGCCACGTTCAACCTGCACGAATCGAGACCCGGGAACATCATCATCTTCTGATCGCCCTGGCGGGTGAGGCTGCAGCCCGCGGGTTTGAGGCGGGGGCTCTGATCGAAATTCAATCCGCCGAAACCATCTACCTAGGAACGGTTCTCCGCCAGCAGGATTCCCGGCTGGGAATTTCTGTAGAGCACGCCGTCAATCGCGCGGTTCTGGCGGAGATCGAAGATGCCTGGCGCGATCCGCGATAACGAATTGCGCCGGCCGTTTCTCGCACGCGGTTGATGTAATCTGAAGGGAAAGATGGGGCGGCGAAGCTATTCTGCGCGGGTTCGGTAAAGGGCCATGGAACGTTCCCGGCCGCTTGAAGAATTACTCCAGATCGCGCTCATCATGGCCGGTTTCGGCGCCGCTCTCGCCGCGTATCGGTTTCAGTACCCGGACAATTTCGCGTACTTTACCTCGGACGAAATGTTCCTGGGATTTGTGACTTCCGTAAGCACCTTCTGGATTGTCGTCAAGCTTTCCGAAGCCAGCAGCACGAAGGAAACGCTCCCCCTGCTGATCGACGAGTTTTGCATGGGCACCGGGCTCAACCTGCTGGTGGCCGCTTTCTTGAACTACCTTGAGGTGCTTACACGCAGCCTGTACCTGATCGTGGTGGGCGGCGTCTTTGTGGTGCTCCTGCTGGGAATTGAAAGATTGCTGATGCCTCGAAGGAAGGGCTTGCGGGCGGGAACTTTGATGGTCGGTTTTGATCCGATCGCGCATCAACTCGCGCTCACTCTGGGCCAGCCCATACTGGGGGTGGTGGGCGCGGGAGCGTTGTGTCCTCCTGAAATCCCCTTTCTGGGCGGCGAAGATCAACTGGAGAAGGTGATCTCGCAGGGTCATCCGATGCACATTCTAGCTGCCGGACACAGGCTGTCGCGGATCTCCCGCTCCGCGCTGTTTTCGCAGCGCTTGCGGGGAGTGGCCGTGCTCGAGACGGAGGGCTTGTACGAAAGACTATTGCGCCGCGTTTACTGCCGCGGCGCGCAGCCGATGGATCTGCTGCTCTCCGGAACCCTGGCCGCGAACAACCGCATCCTGGCTCTGCAAGCCGTCTATACGAACTTGATCGGCCTGTTTCTTCTGCTCCTCCTGTCTCCGGTGCTGGGTCTCACAGGCCTTATGGTAGCCTTCTTTTCGGGGCCGGGGCCGGTCATCGAAACGATGGAATGCTCCGGATTCTATAACATTCCTTTTCGTCTTCTGAGATTCCGCACGACGCGGACGGACGGCACGGGCGCTCTTACGCGGGTGGGTTCGTTGATTTCGCGGCTCCGTCTGGCCGGCCTCCCGCAGCTGTTCAACATTGTGCGCGGGGAGATGGCGCTATTTGGTCCGCGACCGGTTCGCCTTGTTTTCACAGAACGCCTGACCGAGATCATGCCGTTCTATTCCATGCGCCTTTTCGTGAAGCCCGGACTGCTGGGATGGGCGAAGGTGAATATGCCCGCACAATCCGTTCGCCAGAATGAGCTGACGGAGATTGAGTACGACCTCTACTACGTCAAGGAAGGCTCGCCGCTCCTGGACCTTGAAATTCTAACGCGAAGTCTCTTCCCGGCCAGGTCCCATCGTGTTGCCCCCCAGGATCTGGCGGTGCCCGCACAGTAGCGGTCACGCCGGCATTTCGAAAAACCGCCGGCAAGCCGTCTCGATCCGTTCGCAGGCATGCCCGTCGCCGTAAGGATTATGCCGATGCGTTCTGCGCTCGTATTCCGCGGCGTCGTCCAGCAGCCGGGTGGTCTCTTCGACGATCCGTGCGATGTCGGTGCCTACCAACTTGACTGTTCCCGCGATGACGGCTTCCGGCCGCTCGGTCTTTTCGCGCAGCACCAGGATGGGCTTCCCCAGCGAAGGCCCCTCCTCCTGGACCCCGCCGGAGTCGGTGAGGATAAGGTATGACTGCCGCATGAGATCGACGAACGGTACGTAATCGAGCGGCGCGGTAAGCGTGATGGCCGAATTCGCGCTCAAGTATTGGTTGACCACCGACTGTACGTTAGGATTGGGATGCACGGGATACACGATCTGCACATCGCCCCGCGCTGCAATCTTTGAGAGCGCCTGGCAGATCCTCTCGAATCCCGGCCCGAAGCTTTCGCGGCGATGCGCGGTCACCAGCACCAGCCGCTTTCCGGGGACGTCAAAGCGAGCGCCGCCGGCCTGGATGCTGCCGCGCTCGAGTCCGTCACGCACATACAACAGGGCGTCAATGCCGGTGTTTCCGGTGACCCACACCTGGGCCGAGATCCCTTCGCGCTCAAGATTGTCCGCGGCTCCCTGCGTCGCGGCGAAGTGCAGTTGAGCCAGGCGCCCGGTCAGCACGCGATTCAATTCCTCCGGAAACGGTTGGTGGAGATCCCATGTGCGCAGTCCGGCTTCGACGTGAGCTACCGATACGCCGCTGTAGAACGCGGCCAGAGCGCCACACATTGTAGTGGTCGTATCGCCCTGCACCACCGCCAGATCCGGCTTGACCTGGATGAACACCGGCTCCAGCGCGGTCAGGATTCGCGTCGTGGATTGCGTCAACGTCTGCCCCGGCAGCATCGCGTCCAGATCGAAATCCGGCGTGATGTGAAACGTCGCCAGCACCTGGTCCAGCATCTGGCGATGTTGTGCGCTGACGCACACTTTCACCGAATACAATTCCGGAAAACGACTCAGGTACAGAACCAGCGGGCTCAGCTTGATGGCTTCCGGCCGCGTGCCGAAGATGAACAGAATAGTGCGTTGCAGTGCATCGTGATTCTAGCGCGCGGCGGCGCGTCCGATCAAGCACGGGGACGAATAACGCGATATTCTCATTCTCATGCGTATCGCTAGGTTGGCCTTAATTCTCGCCGTAGCTGGCCGAGCCCAGCAACCGGCCCCGGCCCCAGGACGCGCCGGAGGGCGGGCGCCGACCTCGCCGCCTCCGATCGCCTGGCCATCACCGCCGCTTCCCGACGGACCCATCGTCCTCGATACGGGCATCCAGCATCAGATCCGCATGATCGTGACCAAGGGGCTCAACCAGCCCTGGAGCATGGCGTTTCTTCCCGACGGCGGCATTCTGATCACGGAGCGCCCCGGGCGCTTGCGCATCGTGCGCAACGGCGTGCTCGATCCGACACCGGTCGCGGCCCTGCCGCGGGTGCAGGCGCAGGGCTTGGCCGGATTGATGGATCTCGCGCTGCATCCGCGCTTCAATGAAAACCAACTGGTCTACTTCACCTACCACAAGCCCCCCGCCGATACCGCGAACGGGAACGGCGGGATCATCACGCTGGCCCGTGGGCGCTGGAACGGGACCGCGCTGGAGAATGTTCGCGACATTTTTTCCGCCAGCCAAAACAACAACGCGTCGCGGATTCTTTTCGGCAGGGACGGAATGCTGTACATGACCGTGGGCACCGGCGATCCGCCCGCGGCCGCGCGCGCTCAGGACCCGAACGATCTTGCAGGCAAGGTGCTGCGCTTGCGCGACGATGGCTCCGTGCCGCCGGACAACCCCTTCGTGGGACGCCCGGGATACCGCCCTGAGATTTATACGCTGGGCCATCGCAACGCGCTGGGCCTGGCCCTGCAACCGGACACCGGTGCAATCTGGGAATGCGAGGACGGCCCCAACGGCGGCGACGAGGTCAATATCCTTCAGCCCGGCAAGAATTACGGATGGCCGGTGGTCAGCTTCGGCCGCTTCTATCTCGGACCTCGCGTATCGGAGAATCCGTGGCGCGAAGGAATGGAGCCGCCGGTGGTCTTCTGGGTACCCGCCATCGCGATCTCCGGCATGACCTTCTACACGGGCGACAAATTCCCCAACTGGAAAAACAACCTCTTCGTGGGCGGCATGCGGCAGGGCGAAGTCCCGCGATCCGGCCATCTGGAGCGGATCGATTTTAACGATAAATGGGAAGAGCTGCACCGTGAGTCAATGCTCCGCGAGCTCCAAAATCGCATTCGCGATGTGCGCCAGGGCCCGGATGGATTCCTGTACGTCTTGACGGCGGAGAACGACGGCGCGCTGATGCGGATTGAACCGTTCACGCCGCCCGCTCAGCCTGCCGGCCGCTAGCTGGTTACCTGCTTCAGCATCCACAGCACCATCGCCAGCGGTGTCTTGGCGAGAATCCCATGCGGAGTGTGCGGCGGCATGTGGACGAAGGCTCCCGCGTGCACCAGCTTCTTCTCCGTGCCCAGCGTAAGTTCCGCTTCGCCGCTCACGAAATAAAGCATGGCCGCCATGGGCGCCGTGTGGGCGGACAGTTCCTGGCCCGCCGAGAATCCGAAGCCGATCACCTTCAGTGCCTCATCGCTGAACAGCGTCCGGCTCAGGATTCCATTTTCAGGTATCGAGATCTCCGCCCCGATGTTCTCCAACAACGTATAAGGTGCCATATTGTTATTGTGACCAAGAAGATCGATCCCGATGATTTCCGCGTCCGCGCCGGGAAGAAGGTCGATTTAAGAAAGTGGCCTACCCGCGTAAAACCCGCATATCGCTCGCTCGAGGAGTATCACAAGCTCCTCGCGGAACATGCCCACAAATTGAGCGAACAGCAGGGCCTGCTGTATGCGGCCGACAGCTATGCGCTGCTGCTGATTTTCCAGGCGATGGATGCCGCGGGCAAGGACAGCGCCATCAAGCATGTGATGTCGGGCGTCAATCCCCAAGGCTGTCAGGTGTACAGCTTCAAACACCCCAGCGCCGAGGACCTGGATCACGACTTTCTATGGAACGCGGCGCGGAAGTTGCCCGAGCGCGGCCACATCGGCATTTTCAATCGCTCCTATTACGAGGAGACACTCATCGTCCGCGTCCATCCCGAGATCCTGCGCGGGGAGCGCCTCCCGCCGGAACTGCTCGAAGAAAAATCCATCTGGGAGGACAGATTTCGCTCCATCGTGAACTTAGAGGACCATCTTCAGCGCAACGGCACCCGCATCGTGAAGTTCTTTCTGCATCTTTCGAAGGAAGAACAACGCAAGCGCTTCCTCAAGCGCATCGATACGCCGCAGAAGAACTGGAAATTGAGCCTCGACGATATGAAGGAGCGGAAGTACTGGAAACAGTACATGCAGGCGTATGAGGATTGCCTCAGCGCCACCAGCACCCGCGCCGCCCCCTGGTATATCGTGCCCGCCGACGACAAAGAGAATGCCCAGTTGATCGTGTCCCGGATCGTTCTCGATGCCCTTGAAGATCTAAAACTGAAATACCCCAAATCCAACCCCGAGCGCCGCCGGGAGCTACAGAAAATCCGCCAACTCCTGAACAAGTAGAACCGCGCCGAGGGTCGCTGTGTTAGGCTTGCGATTTCATGGCTCATAGCGGATTCGATCTTTTTGCAGTGGCTCGTCAGGAGATGATTGACGAGGGGTTTCAACCCGATTTCCCTCCCGAAGCTGCGCGCCAGGTGGATGCGCTCAAGACCCGCGGAGCGTCCGCCGCGGAACCCGGCGTGCGCGACCTGCGCTCGATGCTGTGGTCTTCCATCGATAACGACACCTCCCGCGACTTGGATCAGGCCGAAGTTGCCGAGCGCGTCAGCGGCGGAATCCGCGTTCTCATCGCGATCGCCGATGTGGATTCCGACGTCCCGGCCGGTTCGCCGATCGACAAACACGCCGCCGCGCAGACCACCAGCGTCTACACCGGCATCCGAACCTTTCCGATGCTGCCGGAGGAGCTATCCACCGACCTGACGTCGCTGAATCAGGACGCCGACCGTCCGGCGGTGGTGGTGGACATGGTGGTTGCCTCCGACGGCTCCATCACCTCCGGGGGCATTTATCGCGCGCTGGTGCGCAATCGGGCTCAGTTGACCTACAACGGCGTCGGACCATGGCTCGAAGGAACCTCGGACGCGCCCCCGAAAGTTGCCGCCTCCGCCGACCTGGCCGCGCAGTTGAAATTGCAGGATGAAGCCGCGCAGATCCTTCTGGACGAGCGCCAGAAGCTGGGCGCGTTGAACATCGACCGCGTGGAGGCGGAAGCCGTCATTACTGACGGCCAAGTCCAGGGGATCAACACCCGCAAGAAAAATCGCGCCAGCGAGCTGATTGAGAATTTCATGGTTGCCGCCAACGGCGTCATGGCCCGAAACCTTATGCACGCAGGAGTCTCCTCCATCCGGCGAGTGGTTAAGACTCCGGAGCGCTGGCCCCGCATCGTCGATCTCGCGGCGCGCTATGGCGATAAACTTCCCGCCGAGCCGGATTCGGGAGCGCTGAACGCCTTCCTTCAAAAGAGAAAAGCCCAGGACGCCGTGCACTATGCCGACGTCTCTCTGGCGGTCATCAAACTGATGGGCCCAGGCGAATACGTATTGTCGCGCCCCGGCGATAAGGATCAGGGCCACTTCGCCTTGGCCGCGCATGATTACACTCATTCCACCGCGCCCAACCGCCGCTTTGCCGACACCGTCGCTCAGCGGCTGATCAAGGCGGTGCTGGCGAAACAAGCGTGTCCTTATTCGGACCAGCAATTGGATGCGATCGCGCAGAACTGCACGCTCAAAGAGGACGCCGCGCGCAAAGTGGAGCGCATCATGAATAAACGGATCGCGGCCGTCGCCCTCCAGCACCGGATCGGCGAGACCTTCGCCGCCGTGGTCACGGGCGTCACTCCCAAGGGTACCTTCGTGCGTGTCCTGGGTCCGCCCGCCGAAGGGTTGCTGGTACGCGGCCAGCAGGGAGTCGATGTCGGCGATCAACTGCAAGTGAAGCTGATCAGTACCGACCCGCAGCGCGGCTATCTGGATTTCGCCCGCTAGCGCTATCGCGCGCTAAGGGGCCGGATTCATCCAGCCACCCTCGTCTTCGATCATCCCGTCGGCTTCCGCCGGTCCCCAGGTATTCTGCTCATATTCATGCACCGGTGTCACTTCATCCAGTACCGGCTGCACGATTCTCCACTGCGCTTCAATCTCATCCTCGCGCGCAAACAATGATTGATCGCCGTGAAGGGCGTCATCCAGGAGCCGTTCATAGGGTGACATTTCGTCCGCGGCTTGATGCATCGCGATCAACTCCGCATCTTCCCCTTCCATCTGTTCGCCGGGTCGTTTGACGCGCATGCCCAGCGCGATTACAACCTCCGGGCTCAAGCGTAATCGCAGGCGATTCGAAGAGCCCCGCGTCGCTTCCTGGAACGTTTCACGAGGCGGGCGCTTGAAGTTGACGATCACCTCCGTGCAGGTGACGGGCAGGCACTTGCCGGCACGGATGTAGAACGGCACCCCCGCCCAGCGCCAGGTCTCGATGAAGAGTTTGAGGGCGGCATACGTCTCCACCTTCGAATCCGGCGCGACGCCTTCCTCCTGCCGGTAGCCTTTGAATTGCCCGCGCACCAGGTCCCCGGGCACCAGCGGCCGAACCGCTTTGAGGATGCGCGTCTTCTCATCGCGAATCGCGTCGAAATCCTCTCCGGTCGGAGCATCCATCGCCAGACACGCCAGCACCTGAAAGAGGTGGTTCTGAATTACATCGCGGATGGCTCCGGCTTCTTCGTAGAACCGCCCCCGCCCTTGCACTCCGAAATTTTCCGCCATGTTGATTTGCACGGATTGGACGTGCGTGCGATTCCACAGTGGCTCCAGAAACAAATTGGCGAAGCGGGTGTAAAGAATGTTCTGCACCGGCTCCTTGCCCAGGAAGTGATCGATCCGGAAGATCGCCGGTTCGGGAAAGAACTCATACAGAATCCGCCCCAGTTCCCGCGCCGAGTTGAGATCGCGCCCGAAGGGCTTTTCCACCACCACCCGCGCATCCTTGGCGGAGCCCGATTTCGCCAGCCCTTCCGCTACCGCCGCAAACATGCTGGGCGGAATCGCGAGATAGTGCAGCGGCCGCTGCGCCTGCCCCAGGACCTGGCGCAACTGGGCGAAGGTTGCCGCGTCGCAATAATCGCCGTCCACGAACCGAAGTAGGGAGGACAGCTTCGCGAAGGCCGTCTCATCCAGGCCGCCGTGCGCGGTGACGCTATCGCGCGCGCGAGCCTTCAGTTGATCGAGGTTCCACCCCGCCCTCGCCACTCCGACGATGGGAATATCCAGGTTGTGGCGTTTGACCAGCGCTTGGAGTGCCGGAAAAATCTGCTTGTACGCCAGATCTCCCGTGGCGCCGAAGAAGACAATGGCATCCGAATGAGAAGCGGCCATCCCTCTTTATCGCACAAGTGGGGCCGGACCAAGTCCAGCCCCTCCTAGCGGATTACGGGAAACAAGTCCGGCGCGCCGGCTTTCGTGGGCGGCATTTCCAGCTCCGGCATCGGAGCCGCCTGGAACAGCTTGCGGCACGGAATCGCCATCCAGCGGGCCCACGCGCTGGCGCGTCTCTGCCGCGCGCTATCCGTGGCAATGCCGGTGCTCGCGTACATTTGCCGGTATAGTTTTGAGATAAACACGAACGCCAACCGAGCGCGGAGATTGGGCGTACAGCGCGACCGTTTCCAAACCGAAGCGAAGCTGTAGAACCGGTCCCACACGCCCTGCGTCCGCTCCCGCATCTCGGCGGAATTCATGGTGGGATGCGGCATGAACATCTTCGGCCGCCTATGCGCCGGAATCAGCCAGTAGCGTGTCAGCGGGATTCCATCCACCTTGGCAACATCCTCGCCCTGCGCCTTTTCCCATTTCTCAAAGTCCACCGTGCCGGGGAATGGCGTCAGCATCACGAACTGCGCGAACGTGAGGCCGGCCTTTTGAGCCAGATCGTGCGTGGCGTCAAACGTGTCCGGACGATCGCTGGGCAGTCCGAAGATAAACGAGCCCAGCACATGCACGCCATGATCGGAAAATGTTTTAAGCTGCTTTACCAGGTTGTCGCCGGACAGGTTGAAATCCTTGTACACCGATTTCAAGCCCTCGGCGGTGACCGCTTCCACGCCCACCAGCGCGCCCCTGATCCGGGCCTTCTTCATGGCATCCAGAAACCCGGTGTCTTCGGCGGCCTCCATGGTGATCTGCGTGAAGAACGTCATGTCCTTGGGCAGTTGCGCCAGCCGCTCCATCAGCTCGAAGCGTTCTGTGCGCATGGCCTGAAGCTGCTCCACTCTCGCGTGGTTCTTCTGCCGCTTCGCAAGCTCGATGTCGGTCAGCGTCACCGGATAAAAGTTATCGTCCGCCAAGGCGATGAAGCGGAAACCGCGGCGTCGCAGCTCTACGATTTCCTCGATCACGCGATCGGTCGCGCGCTGCCGCGGACGTTGTCCGTCCGTGCGCCACACCGAGCAAAACGAGCAGTGCTTGGCGCATCCGCGCACCGTCTGCACCGAGGCCCACATATAGCTGTCGGACGGCAGCAGATCCCACCGCGCCTGCTTGAAGTCCTCGGGCTCCACCCTGCCCCCGTTGTAGATTCGCTCCGGAGTGCCCGCGGCACAATCGCGGAGGACCTGGCTCCACACGATGTCGCCATCGCCCTTCACCACCACGTGCGCGCCGCCTTGCTCAAACGGCTCCTCTGGATAAAGCGTGGAATGGATGCCTCCAAACACCACCCAAGCCCCGCGCTCGCGCGCCGCCCGGCCCACCTCGTAGCCTCGCAACGCGTTGCCGGTGTGGATGCCGATGCCCACCACGTCGCCGGGTTGAACACGCTCCAGATTGAGATGCTCCAGAGTTTCATCGCAGATTTCGGGGTCGCCGAAGGACTTGTCAGTCGCGGCGGCCAACACGTAAAGCCATCGAGGCGTGATAACTGCCGTGCCGAAGGAAGTGTCGCTAGGATTAACGATGTGGATGCGCATGCTCGTAAGGGCATCCTAGTGTACCAGCAAGTGGTAGCCACTGACACTGGACACATGTGCAGCTGTAGCACAGGCTTTCCAGCCTGTGTTGGCCTTCTGCCTACCGCCTGACGTACTTCTTCACCGACATCGAGCCCACTTCGGCCCCGTAAATATTCCCGTCCCGATCCGCCGCAACCCCCTCTGCGGAGCTGCTTCCGGAGCGATCCGGATTCGGCTCGGGATCCGGAATGAACGCCGTGACCGAGCCGTCCTGAGCGCTCCCCACGCGAATCCCCCGCTTCCAGCCTGGGTGGTTGGTCGAGTTGGATTGCGAATCCGCCACGTATATCTTGTCGTCCTTGTCGATGAAGACGCCGCTGGGCCGGCCGAACTGCTTCCACTCCTCCAGGAAGTTCCCCTCCTGGTCGAAAATCTGGATGCGGCCGTTGCCCCGATCGCCCACATACAGCCGCCCCTTCGAATCGAACGCCAGCGCGTGCGGAGTATCGAATTCGCCCGGCCCCGAGCCCTTCTTGCCCCACGTTTTCAGAAATTTCCCGTCCTTGGAAAACTTGACGATCCGGGCGTTAGAGTTTCCGCCATGCCCATCCGCCACGAAAATATCGCCGTTCGAAGCCACGATCACAGCGGACGGCTGGTTGAACGTGTCCGGATCGCTCCCCGCCTCGCCCTTCTTGCCCAGCGTCAGCAGCACCTTCCCGTCGGTGTTGAACTTGAAAACCTGGTGCCCTTTTCCACCTCGTCCATCATCGTCGGTCACCCACACGTTCCCGTCCGGGTCCAGATAAATGTTGTGCGGTTGCGCAAACATCCCTTCCCCGAAGCTCTTAAGCACTTTTCCCGAAGAATCGAATTCCAAAATGGGCGCCACGTTCGAATCGGTGCAGAAATTCGCGCCGCACCGCTCCGCGATCCAGATGTGCCCGTCGCGGTCGATAGCCACCGCGGAAGTCGAGCCCCACTTCCGCCCGTCCGGTAATTGGCCCCAGTTCTCGATCGTCCGGTAAGGATTAGGTTGCGAATTCGGCGCCTGGCCATAGGCCGCGGCCGCCAGAATGCCAGTCAGGATCAAACCATAGCGTGTCATAGGCGATGCTCTCCATCTTCGTGCCTTTCGTGACGCGTTACTGAGCCGCGACCGTGAGGAAGCGGTCCAACCAACCTATCCTATTTTCACGCCCGCCATGCGCTCACGAGTCACGCGCGCCAGGCTCGCCTCGAACCGCCGCGCGAAATCGTCGATATCGCTCTTGCCGATATTCAGCGGAGGCGTGATGCGAATCACATTCCCATACAGCCCGCCCTTGCCGATCAGCAACCGATTCTCGCGAGCCATCTCCATCAGCGCGGCGGTGGCTTCCGGCGCCGGCGTTCGCGATTCGCGATCCTCCACCAGCTCCACCGCCTGCATCAGCCCCATGCCGCGCACGTCGCCGATCAGCGGATACTTCGCCTGCATTTCTTCGAGCCTCGCCCGCAAATACGCCCCCATCTCGGCGGCGTTGATCATGAGCTTGTGGTCCTCGATGTAATCGATCACCGCCTTGGCCGCGGTGGCCGTCACCGGATTCCCCCCAAAGGTCGAAATACTTGCGCCCTTCAGCCCGTCCGCGACCTCCGGCCGCGCCACCGTCAATCCCACCGGAGTCCCGTTGCCCATCCCCTTCGCGCTCGTAATTATGTCCGGAGTCACGCCCCAATGCTCGATGCCGAACCACTTGCCGCCCGTACGTCCCCACCCGGTCTGGACCTCATCGCTGATGAACAGCCCGCCGTACTTCTTGACGATCCCGGTGACGATCTCGAAATACTCCTTAGGCGGCGTAACGAACCCGCCCACGCCCTGGATCGGCTCCGCGATAAACGCGGCGAGCCTTCCCGATGTCGACGTGCGAATCATCTCCTCCATATCGCGAGCGCAGCGCACGTTGCACGAAGGATAGGTCGCGCCCAGCGGGCAGCGATAACAATACGCGTTCAGCGCATGCACGAACCCCGCCTCGGGAGCCCCGCCCAGCCGCCACGTCCCCTGCCCCGTGGCCGACATCGCCAGCGCGGACCGTCCATGATAGCTGTGCCGCAGCGCCACCACCTCATGCGCGCCGGTATAACACCGCGCCGCCAGAATCGCCGTTTCATTGGCTTCCGTGCCGCTGTTGGTGAAAAAACTCTTGGTGAGCTTGCCGCCCGGCGTGATCCCCGCCACGCGCTCGGCCAGCGCCGCCTGCGGCTCATTGGCGAACACGGTGGAGACGTGTTGCAGCTTCTCCATCTGCGCCGCCACCTTCTTGTTCACTGTCTCATTACAGTGCCCGACGCTGATGGTCACGATCCCGCCGAAGAAGTCCAGATACTGGTTCCCATCGGCGTCCCAAACGAACTGGTCCTTGGCGCGATCCACCACCAGCGGCTCCTTGAAAAAATGGAACACGCAGGGGAAAAGATAGCGCTGGTTCGCGAGAATGATCTCCTGTTTCGTCATAACCGAGGCTCGCAGATTTCATGGTAGCCCAACTTCATCGCGGTCCGGGCAAACAACACTGTGCCGCCGCCGTCCCACTTCCGGACACCGGCTCACCTTCAAGTAGTTGATAATTAGAATTGTTGCCGTGGCCCTGAGATTGCCCAAACGTTTTAGGCTGTGCGTGCGTCCTAACTGACAATATGCGCCTCATTCTTCTAGCCGCGCTTGCGCTTCCGCTCGCCGCGGCGGGTCCTTCCTCAAATGAGGCCCCAAATGCGCCCCCCGACCCGGCGCACGGGCACAAAGTCCGAGCCACCGGTGTCATACGAGCAGTGAAGTCCGTCATGATTCAGGCCCCCCACATCGAGGGTCAGGGCGGCCAGCTCACCCTCGCCGAGCTGATCGACAACGGCAAGGTCGTGGCCGCCGGCGAACCGCTCGCTTCTTTCGATTCCACCAATGAGCTCCGTCTGAAGTACGAAGCCCAGGCCAAATTCGACGACCTCCGGCACCAGGTGGAGCAGAAGTACGCCGAGCATAATAACAACGCCGAAAAACGCAATTCCGACCTCAAGTCCGCCGAAGCCGATCTCCAGAAGGCCCAGTTGGAGATCCGCAAAGGGCCGGTCCTCAGTGAAATCGAGCGCCAGAAAAACCAGGTGAAGCTGGAAGACGCCCAGGCGCACGTCGAGAGCCTGAAGAAATCCAGCGCCTTCCGCGATCAGCAGGAGCTGGCCGAAATCCGCATCTTCGAGCTCCAGCGCGATCGCCAAAAGGTCGCCGTCGAGCGCCAGACCAATAACCTGAACAAGCTGGATGTGAAAGCCCCCATCAAGGGTATGGTGGCGCTCGAGAATATCTGGCGTAATGGCTCCATGGGACACGCGCAGGAGGGTGATCAAATGTGGCCCGGCCAGCCCCTGCTGCGGCTGTTCGATCCCTCCGAGATGGAAGTAGAATTAACGGTCGGCGAACCCGACGGAGCCGCGCTGGTCAAGGGCGCCAAAGCCATCCTGCATCTCGACGCCTTTCCGGAGCTGACCTTCACCGCCCACTTCGATTCGGCGAGTCCGGTGGCCACCGCCGCGCTCGGAACCTCGCTCAAGACCTTCGCCGCGCTCTTCCGCCTGGATCAAACCGACCCCCACATCCTGCCCGACCTCTCGGCCGCCCTGGACATCGAGGCCCCAAGCAAATGAGGTGCCCCTGCGTTCGCCCCATCCTTCAGTCCAACTTTCAGACTAATAGCTGCCAGCCCATCCTTCAGTCCAACTTCCAGCCTAGTAGCCGCCAGCCCATCCTTCAGCCCGGCAGCTGCCAGCCCATCGTTGTGGGGCGGCCTTTCAGGCAGCAGCCGAGCTTCCGCTCGGCTTCAAAAATTCTGAATTCTTCCTCCGCGGAGTCCAACCCATGAGCCGCCGCCCCCGCCTCTGGCTCCGAGCCGCACTCTGCCTCCTGGTCCTGACCGCCTCCGCCCTCGCCGTCCGCCAGATCCGCCACAATCGCGACTTCACCGAGCTCCCCACCGCCTCCGCCCGCCAGGGCGATTTTCTGGTGCTGGTGCGCTGCCGAGGCCTGCTCGTCGCCCGCCGGTCGGAGCAGGTAATCGCGCCTCTCAACGTCCCCGATCTGCAAATCGTCTGGCTCGCCCCGGAAGGCAGCATCGTCAAAGAGGGAGAAGTCATCATCCGCTTCGACCCCAGCCACGTCGAGCAGGACTTAAAGGAAAAGACCGCCGCGCTCGAGCAGGCCCAGGCAGCCCTTGACCAGGGTCTCGCGCAAGGCAACATCACGGTCGAGCAGGATAAGCTCGATCTCTCCACCATCAACTACCAATCCGACCGCGCGCGCCTCGAAGCCTCCAAGCAATCCATCGTCAGCGCCATCCAGGGTCAGGAAAGCGCCATCGATCTGGGCGTGGCCGAGGAGAAGGTCAAGCTCCAGCAGACCCAAATGCAGTTGCACGATAAATCCACGGAAGCCAAACTCGCCTCGCTCACCCGCCTGCGCGACGACGCTCAAATGTGGGTCGATCTCACCAAGCGCCGCATCGTTGCCATGGAGGTAAAAAGCCCTCTCACCGGCGTGATCAATTACGCCCCCAATTACTCCCAGGGATGGCTCAATGCGCAGTCCTTCAAGGTGGGCGACCACGCCGTGCCCGGCGGGGTTCTGGCCGAAGTTCCCGATCTGAGCACGCTCGAAGTGGAGAGCAAAGTGGATGAGGTCGACCGCGGCCGCATCGCGGTTGACAACGATGTGCTGGTCCACGTGGACGCCTTTCCGGAGCATGTGCTGCACGCCAAACTAGTCTCCATCACCCCTCTGGCGGAGCAGAATAACGAGTGGCCGCCCACCCGCAGTTTCAAGGGTTACGCCAAGCTCGAAAGCCCCGACCCGCGCATGCGCCCCGGCATGAACGCGGGCGCGGACATCGTGCAATCCAAGCTCCCCGGCGCCATCAGCATCCCCGCGAAAGCGCTCTTCACCATCGCCGGCAAACCCGTGGTGTACGTGAAGTCGGACTCCCGCTACGTGCCCACGCCCGTGACCATTGAGGCGCGCAACCCCGATGAAATCGCGATCCAAGGTATCCCCTCCGGAACCCTGGTCGCCCTAGCCGAGCCGCCCGCGGAGAAAAAGTGATGAGCCGGACTAACGTGGCGCAGGCACTCCTGCCTGCCGTGTCGAGACTCATCTCGACACGCTGTGTGAAGAAAAGGCGGCGCGGCTGGCTGCAAGCGAGATAAAGACCGATGAGCACCACCGCCAGCCCGACGCCCGCCGCGCCTCCGCCCGTCACGGAGCGGCCCTTCGCCTCTGCCCCCCGCCGCCGCCCCGGGCGTGTGCGCCGCGGAGTCATCCTCACCCTCGCGATCCTCGCCGTGCTCGCGGTCGTCGCCTGGAGCGGCCTCCGCATTTACTCGACGCTCACCGCCTCCAAGGAAGTCGTCATCCCCACCGCCAAAGTCCAGCGCGGCGACGTCAACCTCGCCGTCACCGCGCGCGGGGAGATCAACGGCACCAATCCGGAAGTCCTCACCGCGCCGCTCACCGGCGGAAGCGACATGCACATCACCAGCCTTCGCACCACCGGCGATCAAATCAACGAAGGCGACATAGTGGCCGAGTTCGACACCACCGAGCAGGAATACAAGCTGCGCGAGGCGGAGTCCGATCTCGCCGAAGCCGACCAGCACATCGCCCAGGTCACCGCCCAGCGCGAAGGAGATCTCGAGGAAGACCGCTACGCCATCATCCACGCCCAGGCGGACCTGACCACGGCCGAGCTGGAAGCGCGCAAGAACCCCCTGCTGGCCGCCATCGCGGCTCGCCAGAACACTCTCGCGGTCAGCGCCGCGCGCGATCACTTGACGCAGCTCGAGCGCAGCCAGGACAGCAAGCGCGCCAATAGCGACGCGGGCATCGCCGTGCAGCAGGCCAACCACAACAAGGCCCAGTCGCAAGCCGCCACCGCGCGCCAGAACATTGAGGCCATGACCCTGCGCGCCCACCATGCCGGATATGTCTCCGTGCGCCAGAACACCCAGGTCGCTTCCTTCTTCGGTCAGGTTCTGCCGCTGTTCCAGATCGGCGACGCGGTGCGCCCCGGCATGCCGGTCGCCGAAATCCCCGACCTCAAGAACTGGGAGCTCGGCGCCAAAGTCGGCGAACTCGACCGCGGCCACCTCGCCCTCGGCCAAAAAGTCGACGTCACCATCATCGCCCTGCCCGGCCAAACCTTCATCGGACACGTCAAGGATCTCGGCGCCACCAGCGGCCTCCCCTGGGACCGCCACTTCGAAGCAAAAATTTCCCTCGACAATCCGTCGCTCGAAATGCGCCCCGGCATGAGCGCCAATATCGTGGTCACCACCGACGAGATGCACAACGTTCTCTGGCTGCCCGCCCAGTCCCTCTTCGAAAGCGATGGCCGCACTTTCGTCTACGTGCGCTCCGGAAAAAGTTTCACCGCCAAGGACGTTCAGCTCGACCGCCGCAATGAGACCCGCGTCGTGATTACCGGACTCGACGAAGGCCAGGAAGTCGCGCTAGCCAATCCCACCGAACTGGAGAAGAAGAAGACCGCCGCCGGCGCTCTGCCGCTTCCCAAATGACCGATCCGAGCGCAAAGGGTCCGGCGCGCACCCCGAGCCGCGTTAAGAATCAGCCCGCGCCGGACTCCGTTTTGCGCGAATCCGAATCGTGGATCTTGGCCCGCTACGCCGCTGAAGTTCTACTCGCGATTAAGAACCTGTGGGCGCAGAAGACCCGCACCCTCCTCACCTGCCTCGGCATCATCTTCGGCGTCGGCGCGGTGATCGGAATGCTCGCCATCGGAGCGGGCGCGCGCGAGGAATCCCTGCGCTTCATCGAGCAGTTAGGCGTCCGCAACCTGCTAATCGAATCGCGCCCCGCCACCAGCGATCAGGAGCTGCAAGAGCGCCGCCGCTCCTCGCCGGGACTCACCGAGCGCGACGTCCGCAGCCTTCAATCCAATGTCGACGCCCTGGAGCTGATCGCCGCCCGCCGCAGCATGCACCCCGCGCGCGTCTATCCCAAGACCAGTCAGGAAATCCCCGAGCTCTACGGCGTCCGCCCCGCCTATGCTCCCATCCATCACTGGGTTCTCGAAGAAGGCCATTTCTTCGACGATACCAGCGACACCGCCAGCGACGCCGTGTGCGTGCTGGGCGAACGCGCCAAAGTCGCGCTGCTCGGTTACGGCTCCGCATTGGACCATTTCGTCAAAGTCAACGACACCTGGCTGCGCGTCATCGGTGTTCTCAAGGAGCAGGCCAGCTCCGGCTCCGGCACCGCCCAGTCGCAGGATCCGAACTTCATCATTTACATCCCGCTCAACACCTTTCAATATCGCTTCTTCGATATGACGGGCAACTTCAAGGACGAGCTCGATGGCGTGGACATCGAACTGAAACTGGGCGCCGACAGCAGCAGCGCCGCCAAAGTGGTCAGCGCCATTCTCAATTCCACGCATAAGAACACGGCGGATTTCGTGGTCACCATCCCCGCGGAGCTGCTCGCCGAACAGCAGCGCGCCCAATCCATCTTCACCTACGTCATGGTGGCCATCGCCGCGATCTCTCTGCTCGTCGGCGGCATCGGAATCATGAACATCGTGCTCGCCACCGTGCTCGAGCGCACCCGCGAGATCGGAGTCCGCCGGGCCACCGGCGCGCGCCGCAACGATATTGTCAGGCAGTTCTTGCTCGAATCGGTTTTAATCTCAGCCGGAGGAGGTGTAGTGGGAATCGCATTCGGATATTTTCTAGCCTGGTTGATTGCGCGCGCGGCGGAGTGGAACACCATCGTGACGCCGTCCTCCATCGTCATCGCCTTCGGCGTCT
>Ga0207008_10158_pt1 | contig 20917 bp, 16 predicted proteins | sample Alteio_BWMinCont_83_FD_153489 | JGI IMG/M metagenome (GOLD analysis project Ga0207008, IMG submission 153489) | Enriched cells from forest soil in Barre Woods Harvard Forest LTER site, Petersham, Massachusetts, United States -... | ecosystem: Environmental > Terrestrial > Soil > Temperate forest >... | reverse complement strand
CCAGTTCACATTTTTCGCCACAGTGGTAACAGGTACGTGTAATAGTATTTATAACCGGGGGCATGGATTAATATTATCTTTTTGAATACCATGCAAAATTCAATTTCGCAACTAACTAAAAACATGACGAGCGTCATGTTTTTTTCTGATTTTTGATAGTTTTCTATTTTGTGATAAAGTACTTTTATTGAATTTTGTATAAAGGTTTTGACAATAAAATGCCCTAATTTTGGTTCCTTAAAACGGATTCAGGGTTTTATCTGTTATCGGTTTATTAATGTTACGGACCAACCGACATATATCGCTGAAATTTGTACTGTTAGTACTTGTTATTGCTTTAATATCAGGAAGCAGGGGTGCGGCACAGGGAATCAGAACCAGTTTCGGAAAAAGTATTATCCAGTATAAAGACTTTGACTGGTATTATTTTCACACCGAAAATTTTGATGTGTATTTTTATTCGGGAGGCAAAGAGCTTGCGGAATATACCATTACCCAGGGCGAGAAATATCTCAAAGATGTAGAAACCAAACTCGATTTTCCATTAGGAGAACGCATTACTTTTATTATATACAATTCTTATAATGATTACCGGCAGAGCAATTTCAATGTGCCTGATGAGGACCAGACCAATATTGCAGGAACATCAAAATCACTGCATAATAATTCATTTATCTATTATAATGGGACTCATTTTGACTTTTCTGCCCAAATCAAACGAGGCATAGCAAAGATTATTATGAATGAAATCCTGTATGGCGGCAACCTCCAGGAACGGGTGCAAAACAATGTACTGCTCAACACTCCGGATTGGTATATCAGTGGTTTGATTGAATATATTGGAGAGGACTGGAATGCAACATATGAAAACAGGCTAAAGGCTGGGGTCCTTTCATCGAAATTCAAAAAGTTCAAAAAATTGAACACTGAAGATCAGTTACTTATCGGTCACAGCCTTTGGAAATATATTAATGATGAATATGGCGAATCGGCAGTTGCCAACATCATCTATATCATGCGGGCAAATAAAAGCATAGAGACCGGATACCTGTTTGTATTAGGTAAAACCTTTAATGAAGTATATGATGACTGGTTTAAGTATGAATATTCGAGGCTGATTAAAGAATCGGGAACGCCTCCTTCCGGTGAAGAATTGACGAAGTTGAATAAAGTCTTTAAAAAAGGTGTTGTTACGCAATGGGATATTTCCAGGAATGGTGATTATGCTGCTGTTGTTACCAATGATATAGGGTTGATAAAAATCTGGATTGTTGATCTTGCAACAGGGAAGAAGTACAGAGTCTACAAAGAAGGTTATCGGAGAAAGGGTCCTTTTGATTATACCTATCCACTCATAGGATGGAGCCCCAAATCTGATTTGTTAACCGTGATATATGAGAGGAGATCCGAACCAACCTATTTCCATTACAATCTCGACGAGAAAAATGTAAGAAAAAGAAAGTCAGAACCTCAAATGATCAATCGTATCGACAGGGTACTGAGTTTTCAATATGCTGATAACGGAAAAACGGCAGTTTTCAGCGCAGTTCATCGGGGTCAGTCAGATATTTTTACATTTGATTTCCATACCCAGGCCCTGAAAGAATTAACCGATGATATCTATGATGATATTGACCCCCGTTTTGTACATGGAGGCAAAGGAATTGTTTTTGCATCCAACAGGCCATCTGCGGTTCTCGCCCATATAGGAGCGAATCGGAAATATGAATTTAATGATAATTATGACCTGTTTTATTTCCCGAATTATACGGCCAACAGATACAAGATCAAACGCCTGAGCCAGGGTACTGCTAACGAAACTTCTCCCGCTGATCTGGATTCAACTTATTTCAGCTATCTCACCGATGAAAATGGTATTATCAACCGTAGCGCTGTAAAAAGAGATAGTTTTTTCGATTATATCATGACTGTTGCACTGTATAAAGATACGATACGGAAAAGCGATACGCTCTATTTCTTTCAGAACAACAAAAACGTTATCAATATCGGTAATATTCTCAAGGACACTGACCTGTTTAAAGTAGATACTTTTTTCGTGTACCGGGATTCGCTGTACACTTATCCGCTGACCGACAGAAATGAAAATATTGAAAGTTATAAAATATCGCATAAGCCGAACGCGATCTATGAATTGTATCATGATCGGAATAAATATTCACTCTACAAACTTCCACTCCCCACAGACATACCGGCAGCAGCAGTTCCGGTCGGGAAAGGCGCTAATTATATAAAAAAGGCGAGGCCCGCCAATGAAAACAAAAGTAAGATGGAAGATGCCGAACCCGGAAATCCTGACCGGAGCCGATCGGGGGTTAGCCCGGGAAAACCGGCCCAGAATCTCGTAAATAGAAATATTCCCGTTAAAAAGGACACGGTAAAAACTATTCCGAAACCTGCTTATTTTCAGTCAGAATTTGAAGTGCCGTTGAATGGAATTAATTCAGATAAGGGAGAAATGGAAGAGGATAAAAGTGTTGTAAACACAATATTTGAAAAATCAAAATTACCATCAGATATTATCTGTTTCCCATCTCCCAGTCCATATTTTCTCGATTTTACATTTGATGCCCTTACCATGCAACTGGATAATGGAATTATTACCACTCCATATCTCCCATATAATCCAAATAATTCCGCAATCATTGCCCCGACAATTAATGGTATAGTCAAAATGAGCGTTACTGATATGTTTAAGGATTATCGTATTTCCGGAGGCTTTAGCGTTAATGCAACTTTAACAGGAGCGTCGTATTTTATCGCGTATGAAAATTTTAAAAAGCGCCTGGATAAAAAAATTACTTTTTACCGGACTGGTGAAACCAATAGTTATGATGGCGTATCCTCATACCGGATCACTTCAAATGGATTGCAGGGAGAATTGAAATATCCTTTTTCAGAAATTTCGTCTTTGAGCGGAGCCCTGTTTGGCCGGCTGGACAGAACGGTATTCTTAACCGGTGAGGAATCAACTTTGCAAATGCCTGATAGCAACCGGATATGGGCAGGGTATAAATTCCAGTATGTCTATGATAATACTATCAATGTAGGGCAAAACCTCTATTATGGTTTGAGGGGTAAGGTGTATTCGGAATTCTACGATCAAATGAATGACAGGAGCAATTACTTCCAGACTTTAGGGGCAGATATACGGTCTTACACAAAGGTCAGCAGGCAGATCATATGGGCCAACAGGTTTGCCGCGGCAACCTCAGTAGGGCCTGCTAAAATTGTATATTTCCTGGGTGGTGTTGACGACTGGATTATCCCGCAATACAATTCTAAAAACTATGTGGACCAGAGCCAGAATTATGCTTTTGAAGCCCTGGCCACTCCCCTTAGAGGATTTATACAGAATGTGCGCAATGGCAGCTCTTATGCAGTAATAAACAGCGAATTAAGGATACCGGTAATCAAATACCTTGTGAATCATCCGATCAATAATAGTTTTGAAGATAATTTTATGGCTGTTGGTTTTTTTGATGCCGGCAGCGCCTGGAACGGATTCAATCCTTTTTCTCTTGCAAATGCCTATGATAAAATGATTTATACCCAACCTCCTTTTATCATCACCGTTACAAGCCTAAGGAATCCTATTGTATATGGCTATGGTTTTGGTTTCAGGGATATTATACTGGGATACTATTTAAAACTGGATTTTGCCTGGGGTGTTGATGACGGTATCACCAATTCCGGAGTAACATATCTCTCTATGGGATATGATTTTTAAGGCGGAAAGCACTTTAGATATTATCAAATTATTATCAATTCCACTAAAATCTGTTTGCAATCTTACGGACTTAAATAATATTTCCTGATTCTGGTGGAAGATATGTCTGTATACTAAAAATGAATTCCTAAATTTGTGCGCCTTTTAATAAGTGTAAGGGAGCGTATCCAGAGGGATTAATCCAAAATATTTATTATCAGTTGCTTAAAAATAATCAGCTTTATTAATTTACTCAAGGGAGTGTAGCATTTAAATCAATATGAAAGCGAATATCATTCAACCGGTTATCGGCATGTTTGTCGAAGAACGTAACACAACCAACCTGAATGAATTGCTTTCGAGTTGGTCCCCTGAAGAAGTTGCAGCCCTCATTGATCAGTTTCAAGATGAAGAAGAAAGGTTCTTTATTTTTGAATGTCTTACACATGATCTTGCTGCGCAGAGCTTTGAATATCTTGAAGTAGAATATCAGAAAGAATTTCTGGAGCAGCTTCCACCGGAAAGGGTTCCTGTTATCCTTAATGAAATGTCGGCGGATGACCGTACTTCATTGTTGCAGGAACTTCCCGAACAAACTGTAAAACACCTTCTTAGTGTCCTATCGCCACGTGAACGTACTGTTGCATTGTCGCTGTTGGGATATCCTGAAAACTCAGTAGGACGACTGATGACACCTGATTATACTGCAGTGCATGCCGACTGGACCATTGCCCAGGTGCTGGAATACATCAGAACGCACGGAAGTGACAGCGAAACGTTAAACGTAATATATGTTATTGATGAAAAAGGATACCTGATTGATGATTTCAGGGTGAGAGAACTTTTGCTCGCCCATCCTGATGGCACGGTACAGGACCTGATGGATCATAAATTCCAGAGTCTTATCGTAGATGACGATCAGGAAGAAGTGGTTGCCAAATTCAGGAACTTCAACCGGGTCGCACTTCCGGTTACTGATAAAAACGGCCTTTTACTTGGTATTGTAACAGTAGATGATGTTCTGGAAGTAGCTGAAGAAGAAAGTACGGAAGATATGCAGAAACTGGGTGCTGTTGAAGCGTTCGACGAGCCCTACATGACCATACCGTTATTCCGGATGATTCAGAAAAGGGCCGGGTGGCTTGTCATTCTGTTCCTCAGCGAAATGCTTACAGCTACTGCCATGGGTTTCTTTGAAGATGAAATAGCGAAAGCGGTAGTTCTGGCCTTATTTGTACCTCTTATTATTTCCAGTGGGGGTAATACAGGTTCGCAGGCATCAACATTGGTAATCAGGGCTATGGCATTGGGAGAAATTAAACTCCGTGACTGGTGGCGCGTCATGCGCCGTGAAATTTATGCCGGCCTTGCACTCGGATCTCTTCTTGGATTCATTGGATTTTGCAGAATCGCCATCTGGCAGCAATTCTTTACACATGACGGCCATAGCATGTATGGTGAACACTGGATATTGGTTGGGACGACTGTGGGAGCTGCCCTGATCGGGATTGTTTTATGGGGAACAATAGCAGGATCCATGCTTCCTATGATCCTTAAAAAATGTCGGCTCGACCCAGCCACTTCATCCGCTCCTTTTGTCGCCACACTGGTAGATGTAACGGGGCTTATTATCTATTTTTCTATCGCCATGGTTATCATGCGGGGAACTCTTCTTTAAATCAAAGAGTAAGGGGTAAGAAGTGAAAAGAATTTTTCAGAGTGATTTTTTTTGACTTCTTACTTCTCTCCTCTCACTTCTGACTCTTTTCCTTGCTGTCTAAGAAAAAATGCCGTAATTCACGTTTTTTATTGGAGCCATAAAACAAACGAACGTATCACATGAGTAAATCGAATATCTGGGCCCGTAAACCTGTTGAAGCCTTTGAAGAGGACATGCGCCAAAGCGGACTTAAACGTGTATTGGGTAAATGGGGGTTGACGGCAATCGGCATCGGAGCCATTATCGGAGCGGGGATTTTTGTAATGTCAGGTGTAGGAGCCAAAGAATATGCGGGTCCTGCGTTGGCATTGTCATTTGTTGCTGCTGGTATTGGATGTACTTTTGCAGCGCTTTGCTATGCAGAATTTGCATCATTCCTTCCGGTAGAAGGTTCCGCCTACGCGTATTCTTATGCCACAATGGGAGAGTTGTTCGCCTGGATTATTGGCTGGGACCTGATTCTTGAATATGCAATGGGTGCGTCGGCTGTGGCAGTAGGCTGGAGTGGGTATCTGAGTAAATTTCTATTGCTTTTTGATGTCAGGCTTCCATTATGGCTTATGAATGATAGCTTTTCGGCACAATCACTTTTGAGGGATGCCGCTACTTCTGCCGACAAAATGAAAACGATCCTTTCACATTATTCTGATATATCATTGCCAACTGTTTTGGGACATCCTTTCGCTGTAAATCTCCCTGCATTCCTTATAATATGGGTTATTACCATGATTCTCGTTAAAGGGATCAAGGAAGCGGCAAGCACAAATGCTTTCATCGTCATTCTCAAACTGGCTGTGGTTTTGTTCGTGATCATAGCAGGAGCGAACTACATCAATCCCGCAAACTGGCATCCTTTTATCCCGGAAAGAACTACGTTAATTAACCCCGGGGAGACAATGCCTCACGGAGCATACGGATGGTTAGGCATCCTCGGTGGGGCTGGATATATCTTCTTTGCCTATATTGGATTTGATACGGTATCAACACAGGCTGGCGAAGCTAAAAATCCACAAAAGGATGTTCCTTTTGGCATCATAGCCTCGCTTATCGTTTGTACTATTTTATACATTCTTGTATCGTTGGTGCTTACGGGTATGGTGAACTATAAAGATATAGACATTACTGCCCCTATTTCAGCCGCATTCGGCTCCAAAGGGCTCGGATTTGCTGTCCTGATCATTTCAATCGCAGCAATAGCTGGACTGACTTCAGTCCTTATTGTTATGCTCCTCGGGCAATCCAGAGTATTTTTTGCCATGGCTAAGGATGGGCTGCTGCCCAAAGGTGTTTTCGGAACTTTGCATACAAAGTTCCGCACACCCTACAAAGCCTCGATTCTTACCGGTCTCGTTGTATCCATTGTCTCTGCCTTTACTCCCATTAGTGTCATAGCTGAGATGGTGAATATTGGGACTTTGCTGGCCTTTGTCATGGTTTGCGGGGCTGTCTGGCTCATGCGAATCAAAGAGCCTGACAGGCCAAGGCCATTCAGAACTCCGTGGCTCCCGGTAGTTGCCTCGCTTGGAATTCTTAGCAATATTGCCATCATGCTTGGCCTCGAAGCCATCAACTGGATCCGTCTGGTTGTCTGGCTTATTATTGGCCTGGCTGTCTATTTTTTATATGGAAGGCATCACAGTAGATTGAACAACGCGAAATAAGTCAGAACCGTTATTTTTTTTGATTAAATGATTATTAATGTATCAATAAAATTACAAAAAATCAGATTTAAAACATTCAATGGAATCATAAAATCAAACAAATCAGCGGTTCAGACATTCAACGGAATCATTAAATCATAATAATCAACGCTTCAGATGATTAACGAAATCAAATAGATCAACGGTGCGTTCACACCCAGTCTCCGCTTCGCTTCAGACCTGGCCCCGAGCTGTAAAGACAAAAAAAAACCGTTCTCACTGAGAACGGTTTTTTTTATATGGTGATCTTCGAAAATTATCTTTCGATAACGACACGTTCGGTTGTTGTAAAGCCACCTGCAGAAATGTTGCAGAAATACATACCCTGTGGCAGATTGCTTAAACCCAATTGCAGGTTATTGGCGCCTTCAGGAAGCATCTCATAGTTTTGAGCCAACATTTCTCCGCCAAGCATATTGTACAATTTTACAGTAACGGTTGCTGTGCGGGTCAGGTTCATGGAAATATTTAACCTGTCGTTTGCCGGGTTCGGGAAGATAGAACCGGTGGTGAACAGATTGTTTTTTACATTTTCATTCACACCTAAAAGATCTATCAGGCCAACTTTGTCCGTAAGAATATCAGTTGTTGAAACTTCTTCATATACCATTTCGCTTGTTCCTTCAGTAGTATAAGCATTGGTTGCACCAGGCCAGAATATACCGGCATAAGGATCTCTCATCATGACAAGGTGTAATTTGCTGTCAGCATCTCTTGATACTGTTGCATACACATTTTCTACCTGCCAGGTAGGTACGATATCCTGTTGTGCATGCCAGGTTCCTGTTGCTGCATCGAAAGCCGAACAATAAACATGCCTGAAGCAGTTTCCGTTATTATCAATATCATCTTCGTGAGGGGTAGAGAAAACAACAAAAATATTTCCGGAAGGGTCAATGGATATATTTGAATAACAGGCATAATTATGTCCATACCCGGCAAAGTTTTCATCCGTCTGTCCACTTCCATAAGATATCGCACCAGTTTTATCATAATCAAGACAACCCCCGATTTGAATCTTTTTCTGATCTTTATCATTCCAATAAATAATGCTATCTCGCGGATTTGCGAAAGCGTTAATGTTAGAATCACCCTGTGTAAGGTTTACTTCTTTAATAGGAGTATAAGTAACATGAGCAACTCCATTATTATCAAGAGCTACAGATCCTGTCCCATCGTCTGCAATGGCAGTATCACTGAAAGTTGCGTCAACTTTGGGATTCCATGGTGCCTGTGCATATTGGTTTACAATTGTTTTTGTAAAGGTCTTTCCGCTGTCGGTAGACTTCCAGAGTGCCAGATCTGTTGTGTATCCACCGGCAATAATAGCCACATATTGTCCTCTTGCATCAATTGAATATTCATCAGCGCTTCCGGTACCATACCTGGTAGAATCATAACCAGGTAACGTTATGTTTTTTGATTCAAATTTACCCGTTGAAGTATTGTAGCAGAAATAAACAATGGGATTGTATACACCTTTTATTTTGCGATCATCTTCATAGGTACCTATCATGTAAACCCTGTTATTTGAAGTAGCCATTCTTGGCCACAACAAACCGCCGGTCAATGCCCTGTTTGAGCTTTGGTCTATTACTTTGGTGAAATTAGTCTGGCCAATGCCTGAATTGGCATACCAGAAAATACCTCCAGCATAGATGTTGCTTGCTGCCTGTGCATAATGTGAAGTCAGCAATTCATATGAGCTGGAGCCATTGGTTACCTGTCCAATACTTGGCCATCCGCATCTGTCGCTTTCATAACTGGTGGAATTTCCTGTTTTGTTTAGCCAGCTTGTTCCGCTATAAGTATTATACCCGGAATACCTTTTTGAAAAATTGGCATCAGTACTATCGTCTGATTTAATCCAGACATAAGATTCTTTCTCACCAGAATAGAGCTGGAGCCTTTTTGCAAGGGCAGCATTGGTCTGTAGGTCATATACTGTTGTGCCAATTACTTCAACCAATGATGGCACATAAACATTTGATGGCTGTGGGTGCTTCCCATTATTGCCAACCGGCGCCGACGGCTGAGCAAAGGTATGATTTACTACCGGGCTCAATTGTCCTTCTCTTGGGACATGATGTTTTATAGGTACTGCACCACTTGTCTTGTTATTGCTGGTTTGCGCAAACACCGCAAGGGGCATAAACGATAACAGTAAAATAATTTTTTTCATAATCTGGATTGTAAGAATTTATAATTGTATCTGCAAAAATATATATTTTATCTAAACATTCAAATAATAAAGGTATTTAGACAGAAACAAATATTAGAATTTATCGCTCTCAAGAGCATAGCCAAAATATGCATATATGCTGAAAATATGGCCCTCAGTTAATTAATATGAGGTTTTTAAGCATCAAATCCTGATTAAATATCGCTTGTTTTAATATGTGGGGTTAAGAAAGGCCGAATCCACCGGGTTTTGAACAATTTGTTCGCTGTCTATGCTTTTAAAGCATATTGCGAATCCTCTTAAAATTATGGCAAATACTCCTAAATTTGTCCGATGAAGCCGGAAATTTTACAAACACCTATAAAAGGGTTAATATTAATAAAACCAACCGTTTTTATTGACGAGCGTGGCTATTTTTTGGAATCCTATAATCAGGAAGATTTAAATGAAGCAGGGATAAATGACAAATTTGTCCAGGATAATATGTCCATGTCAAAAAAGGGAACACTTCGCGGACTGCATTTTCAAAAACCCCCATATGCGCAATCGAAACTTATAAGTGTCATTTCCGGGATTGTGTTAGACATCGTGGTGGATATTCGCAAAAGTTCTCCAACTTACGGAAAGTATTTTTCTGTTGAATTAAGCGGGACAAATTTTATGCAAATATATGTGCCGAAAGGGTTTGCCCATGGCTTTATAACACTTGAAGACAATACAGTTTTATCATATAAATGTTCGGACTATTATCACAAAGAGAGTGAAGGAGGACTTATTTGGAATGATCCTGCACTTTCCATTCCATGGGGATCAGATCAGCCGGTTCTGTCAGAAAAAGACAAGAATTTTATTTCAATTGAACAGTTTAAAAGTCCATTTTAATACCAGATTAAATTCATGGAAATCAATGAAGAAATTAAGGCTTTGCTGGATAAACTTCAGCAGCGCTATAGTAAAGAAAATCAGCAATTCCCGGCATACCTTGAAGGGCTATTGTACAATGAATATCTTGACTACTGGAATTATGTAAACCTTGACGCCCTTCTTTCGTTGCAAAATCCCAGGACCTATGTGAAAGATGAGATGATTTTCATTGTTTATCACCAGATTACGGAGCTATATTTTAAATTATGCCTTTGGGAATACGATCAGATTTTAAAAGCTGAAAACCCAGGTGTTGATTTTCTGATTGCAAGACTTAACAGGATCATCAAATATTTCACCAATCTCACCCATTCTTTTGCCATAATGGTAGATGGGATGGAGCCCGAACAGTTTCTTCAATTCAGGCTTTCATTATTACCGGCAAGTGGGTTTCAGTCAGCACAATATCGCATGATTGAAATTGCCAGCACCAACTTAATAAATCTTGTAAACCGCTCCGAACGCGAAAAGTTAAAAGATTCATCTATTGAAGATAAATACAGCTATATTTATTGGAGGTATGGCGCTACGGTTACTGAAACCGGTGAAAAATCATTGACTTTAAAACGTTTTGAGCAAAAATATGATGATTCGCTTACCCATTGGGCAAACCAGCATGCTGACAATAATTTGCTTACACTTTATGAGAAATTACCCGATGCAATAAAGAATAATGCTGAACTTATATCGGCATTTAAAGAACTGGATCATTTTGTTAATGTAAAATGGCCGCTGGTTCATTATAAATCGGCTGTAAGATATCTGAAACCTGATTCATCTGAGACTGTGGCTGCAACAGGTGGTACAAATTGGGAAAAATATTTGGCTCCACGACTTCAACTGAGAGTCTTTTTCCCTGAATTGTGGACCGAGCAGGAGCTGGAGACCTGGGGCAGAACTGCAACTATGTGATGGCAGGCAATGATATTTCCTTAAGGTTATACGTTTTAAATCCCTGGTCAGATTTTACGATCAACCTTCCGTCTTCATTGATTCCTGTGATTACCCCGTTGAAAGAATAATTAGTATTATTATCAACAAAACGCATGGGTGTTTGAAAACCAAATAGTTCTTCGAGATAAGCTTTTGAAATTATTTCGGGATGATTTTTCAATTGCAGATACCTGGCTTCAATACATGTGAAAAGTATTTTTTCGAGGTAACGAAGATTATAATCAATGCCGGTTATCGTCTTAAGTGATGTACGTTTTTGATCCGTAAAAACTTCATTAATATTGATGCCCATGCCAACGATACAGTATTCTATTTGTTCACCTTTAAGCCCATTTTCAATCAGTATCCCACATATTTTTTGTCCTGAAACCAGGATATCGTTTGGCCATTTTACTTTCACATCTTCAGTTTCCAATAACCCGGAAATGAAGTCATGAACCGACAAAGCCATGGCCTTACTGATGAGGAACTGGTCTTTGAGATTAATGAATTTAGGATTCAGGAGCAGAGATAACATGATATTCTGGTCTTTCGCACCGTCCCATACGGCGCCTGCTTGTCCCTTCCCATTTGTCTGGTATCCGGTACTTATTACAGTACCCTCCGGAACCATACTTTCTGAAATTTGAACTTTTAGGCTTAAATTTGTGGACTGAGTTTCGGCGAGGTATATATAATTCTGACCGATGAATAGGGTTGAAGGATTATTTGGAAAATTTCTCATTTTTGCACCCACGAAATTCATTAATAAAACGTTAATGTACTAAAAAACTTATAAACGTAGGACCGTCCTGCTTAATTTGCGCCAAAATTTCAAGATGAAAAAAAAATATCTCTACACTACTGCGGTAATCTCTGTTCTGATTATAGTATTTTATACCATTGTCTATGCAAATTCTGCCGGGGCTACTTACGGCATTTGCGGAGCGCCGGATGATCAGGTACCCGGATCATGTGGCACAACTGCCGGCAATTGTCATAATATCATGCCAATTACAGATAGTACTAAAGCTCTTAAAATAACAATGATAGACCCAACAACAAACCAACCTGTAACCTCCTATCAATTGGGTAAAAAATATACGGTCAAAATAGAACTTACTTATAGAACTTTAATTGCCTGTGGTTTTGAATCTACCATTGAAACCGCTGCAACTGATGCGCATGTAGGCACTTTGACCGCAGGCACAAGGAGTCAGATCATCAGGAATCCTACCAATACCAGCGCTACTTATGCTACCCATTACAGTTCGGCCAGGACAAGTTTACATTATGGCATGTGGGAATACAACTGGACTGCTCCAACCAAAACACAAGGGGATTTGATTATTTACGCAGCCGGCAATTCCGCCAATGGAAATGGAAATAACTCTGGAGACACTATATTTAATACACAAATGACCATTTCTCACAATTCAGGAATCGAAAATCAGGTCCTTAATAATTCACAGATTAGTGTTTATCCAATTCCCGCCAGTGATAATATTAATATAAATTACACATTGCTAAAGGCTGAAAATACTTCTATTGAAGTGCTTGACCCTAAAGGACAACAAATAAAGATCGTTCAAAGCGGGATAATGCCAATGGGTGAAAACAAAGTCAATACCGATATCAAAGGCTTGCGTTCAGGAATTTATTTTATGAGGATAACGGCAGGCGGTGAAACTTCTGTGAAGAAATTCATCATCGGGCAATAATTCTGAGTGATCAGGGTTCTGGTTTTGTTGAATTATGCTTAATTCGTGATACTAAAATTGTAATTCATTGAATTTTTTAAATGGTCTCCAGCACTTGTTGTACCCTGAACTTTGTCTGGCCTGCGCAGGGGAATTGGGACAAGGAGAAAAATACATTTGCCTCGATTGCAGCTTGAATCTTCCGAAAACAGATTTTCATAAAAATCATGGAAATCCCGCAGAACAGGTGTTTTGGGGGCGTTTTTCGTTCCGTAGCGTTTCATCTTATTATTATTTTGAAAAGGCAGCAGGGGTTCAGCAGATCATGCATCATATCAAATACAGGAATGGTAAAGACCTTGCAAAATCGGTTGGCTTTTGGTATGGACAGGAATTGAAGTTTTTTGAAGATTATCAGAATTTGGATTGCATAATTCCTGTACCGCTTCATAAAACAAAATTGATATCCCGTGGGTATAACCAGAGCGAATGGTTTGCCAATGGATTGGCCGGGGCACTAAATGTCCCGGTTCAAAATGATAACCTGGTTCGGATGGTAAAAAGTGAAACACAAACCCGCAAAACCCGTTACAAACGGTGGGAAAATGTTTCGGATATTTTTGAAGTGAAATTTCCTGAGCGTCTCGAAAACAAGCATATTCTCCTGGTAGATGATGTAGTAACCACTGGGGCAACCATAGAAGCTTGCGCCCAAAAAATATTAGCCCTAAATTGCGGGGCTACAATAAGTATCGCCACTATTGCGTTTGCGAGTTGATTCTCATTTTATGGTTAAAACACTGCATTATTTCAAACTCCTTTTACTGGCACTTGTCGTTCTTGCTGTTTCTGGTACCGGGTGCAAAAAAACGGATGGTCTTGATACCAGCCCATCGGCTTACCTGTCGTTTTCAACCAATCTCGTAGAATTCGATACGGTTTTTACCACTGTTGGGTCTTCTACCCACAATTTCACGGTTCACAATCCGAACAAACAGGCCATAAATATATCAGATATCAGGCTCCAGGGAGGCATAAGCTCAAGTTTCAGAATTAACATAAACGGCACTTCAACAACTGATTTTACCAATCAAAGGCTGGCGGCAGGCGACAGCATATTCATTTTTGCTGAAGTTACCATCCACCCCAATAATGTCAACCTTCCTTTTATTGTAACGGATACAATCTTCTTTACACTTAATGGTCATGTGCAGAAGGTTGCTTTACAGGCGTTTGGTCAAAATGCACATTTTATAATGAACCGGATACTGGGTTGTGATACTGTAATTCATAATGACGGGAAACCGGTTGTGTTTTATGATACAGTTTATGTACGACCCAAATGCACATTGACTATTGATCCGGGTGTCGTAATTTATTGTCATAAGAATGCCGTTTTACTCATGGACGGAACCCTGATCTCCAATGGTACCAAAGCGCAGCCTATCATCTTCAGGCAGGACCGGCTAGAGCAGGCATATGAAACCCAACCCGGCCAGTGGTATGGTATCAGGTTCCTGGATAGCAGTGTCAATAACGTTATGACATTTACGACCCTTGAAGAAGGAACCGTGGGGATTGAAGTAGATTCGCTGCCTTATACCGGGTCTGTTAAACTTAGTTTAGATAAATGCATCATAAGAAATATGAGTTCTGATGGATTGGCCTGTTTCGGCGCTTCTGTAAATGCAACAAATACTCTTATCTATGAAAGCGGTTTGTATAATATATATTGTGCCCTAAGCGGAACTTATAATTTTGTGAACTGTACATTTGATATTATCAATGATATGGTTGCCAATCGTGTACCCTCTATACATTTTGATAATCAGATATATAAAAGCGTTGACAGTACAGCCTCGCCTTTGGAGCTTCATGCTTCAATTTTCAATTGTATGATCTGGGGAGATCTGAATGACGAAGTAGAACTGATCAGGCATAGCTATACCAATGCTTCAGATACTTTTAATGTATTATTCTCTCATAATATTATTAAGGCTCAGAAAGTAAAGTTTAGTAATACCAACAAAGTAAATCAAAACCAATATTACCCGGGCTTCGTGGCAGAAGGATTAAACTTCCATTTGGTATCCACCTCTCCGGCCATAAAGGCTGGAGTGTTAGTACCATTTTTTGCTTCAAACCAGGCGTTGGACCTTGATGGGAACTCCAGGAATCCGGTAACACCTGATATCGGTTGTTACGTGTATCAATAGTGAATTTTTATTTTTTTAGCAGGATTTTAAGATTGAAATACCCAATTCGATTACAGTATTCATGTTATTTTGACCGATCCATTGATTTGCTGTATTTTTGAACCCATTATGATTAAAATCGGAGTACTTGGAGCAGGCCATCTCGGCAAAATCCATATCAGGGAGATTAAAACCATTCAATCGTTCGATCTGGTCGGTTTCTACGACCCCGATCCAGAAACAGCGGCTTTTGCGGAAAAGGAATTTAACATTCCTTCGTTCGATTCTATTGAATCGCTGCTCGAAGCAGTGGATGCCATTGACATTGTTACCCCAACACTATCCCATTTTGAATGTGCAAAGAAGGCGATCCTTGCAGGCAAACATTTTTTTGTAGAAAAACCACTTACCAATACCGTAGAAGAGGCAGAAGAACTGGTTGCCCTTGTAGCGGAAACAAACCTGAAAGTACAGGTAGGGCATGTGGAGCGATTTAACCCGGCATTTTTAGAGGCGCAGAAATTCAAACTGAAGCCCATGTTTATTGAAGGTCACAGGCTGGCTGAATTTAAACCCAGGGGTACGGATGTTTCCGTTGTTCTTGACCTGATGATCCATGATATTGATATTATCCTGAGTATTGTTGATTCACCGGTTGCCTCTATCAGCGCCAGCGGCCTGCCAGTGATCAGTGACAATATAGACATCGCCAATGCGCGGATCGAATTTGAAAATGGATGTGTGGCCAATCTTACAGCCAGCAGGGTATCCCTGAAAACCGAACGTAAACTCAGGATATTCCAAAAAAACGCTTACATCACTATTGATTTTTTCAAGAAAGAACTGAATGTATTTCAGATGAGGGAAATTGAAGATGGTGAGGACTTGACGGATAAAATGGTGATAGATCCCGGAGATGGCAAAACAAAAAAAGAGATCCTTTACAATTCCCCCCAACCAGGTGCCGTTAATGCCATACACCTGGAACTTGAATGTTTTGCAGATGCTATTATTAATGATAAGACTCCTGTCGTATCTATTGAAGACGGATTTAAGTCTTTAAAACTGGCACATTCAGTATTGGACAAAATTGAAAACCTCATGTTAAAATCGTCACTTCATTGAGATTTCCTGTAAACATATTGCATTTTTTTAGCCGCTCTGGCCTGATGTCTTATGCCTTACGCCTTACCCCTTATGCCTTGTTATTGACTTCCTGTAGCCTCATTGCACCACCGGCAACTATTCCTTCCTATATCAGGGTTCAATCTTATACCGTAAAGGATACTGCTTTGTTGGGACAAGGAACTACATCCAGTAATATTACGGATATCTGGGTGGATGAAAATTCGGATTTCAGGGGGATATACCAATTGCCCGTTAGTGTGCCCATATTGAATTCAGGCCCTGTAACAATCTCACTTCAGGCTGTTGTTCAGGAAGATGGCATTGTATCCAATCTTTTACCTTATCCATTTTATACATACTATAATACAAACGTGAACCTGCAACCGGGTAAACTGGATACCATTCACCCGATATTTTACTATAATTCCAAAACTAAATTTGCCTGGCCGGGTGGCGATTTTGAAACAAACAATTCAGTTTTAAAAACCTTTCCGCCCAACAATGCGGATTGTTATATTACAACTTCAAAGGACTCTGTTTTTGAAGGGCTTAGAAGTTATGCTGTGAATCTGAGTACCGGGCACGATACGTTTAATGTGAAGAGTTCTCTCCTTTTTACGCCTCCGGCTTCAGATATTGTATGGCTTGAAATGAATTATAAAACAGATTTTCCTATGGATATCGGGATTAATCTCGTTAATCCTGCCAATCCAAGCCCCCCTGGCCCTCAGGAATTTATTTCAGGTGTAAATCCCACTACATCCTGGAAAAAGATTTATATAAATGTTACCTCTGCTCTTCAGTATTTTAATCAATACCCTAATTTTTTCATTTATTTCTATGCCACAGGCTCCGGCAATGGACATATTCTGATTGATAATCTAAAATTACTATATCTTGAATAAGCGAATAGCGGGCATTTTATATTTTATTGGTGACTATATCGCTTCTGCACTGGCCTGGACATTGTTTTATATTTATCGCCTTGAATTTGTAGAACCGCTAAAATATGGCTATAAAATCCCCATTTCTTTTGATAAAAATTATTATCTGGCCATCATCATTATTCCTTTATACTGGATTATAATATTCTGGATATTCGGCTCTTATAAAAATATTTTTCAAAAATCGAGGGTAAAAGAACTTGGTCTTGTATTTACGCTTTGTTTTGTCGGGTCCGTATTATTGTTTTTCATACTTCTTCTGGATGATGTAGTAGGTTCTTACAATGCTTACAGGTATACTTTTATTGTACTGTTTCTGTTGCAGTTTTTCCTCACGCTTAGTATCAGGCTCACTATTCTTACCCGCATCAAAAAGCTTATGAAAAACCGGGTTATCGGATTCAATACACTGCTTGTTGGCAATAATCAGAAAGCCTTTGATTTATATTCAGAACTTGAAAATGAAAAATATTCACAAGGCTATCTTTTCAAAGGTTTTGTGTCCATAAATCATGAAAGCTATACGGCTTTGAGTGATCATTTGCCAAAGCTGGGCGTCTATGAAAATTTGCGTGAGATCATTCGTCAGAATGCAATAGAAGAAGTGATTCTCGCCATCGAAACTTCTGAACATCATAAGATCAATGGTATTGTAAGTGCTCTTGAGGATACTGGAGTGGGTATCAAGATTATTCCGGATATGTATGACCTGGTGACCGGAACCGTTAAAATGAATTACATATTCGGTACTGCACTTATTGAGATTTCCCATGAAATCATGCCGGTATGGCAAAAAAACCTGAAAAGGATTTTTGATATAACTGCATCTGTTTTTATACTTGTTTTGGGAAGCCCGTTTTATTTAATCCTGATGCTGCTTGTTAAGCTGACTTCAAAGGGGCCTGTATTCTATAGCCAGGAAAGAATTGGGCATAATGGAATGCCTTTTAATATCTTTAAGTTCAGAACAATGTATGTTGATTCTGAAAAAAATGGCCCGCAATTAAGTTCCAAGGAGGATCCACGTATTACACCTGTCGGGAGATACCTGAGAATGTACCGACTGGATGAATTTCCGCAGTTCTGGAATGTATTGATCGGCGATATGAGTCTGGTGGGCCCACGACCCGAACGACAGTATTTTATAGACCGTATCATGGAGAAGGCACCTCATTACACGCATTTACTGAGAGTTAGACCAGGTATTACCTCCTGGGGGCAGATTAAATTTGGTTATGCTGAAAATGTTCCCCAAATGATTGAAAGAATGAAATTTGACATCCTCTATGTGGAGAATATGTCCCTGGCGATGGATTTGAAAATTCTTTTTTATACGGTTCTTATCATGTTGCAGGGACGGGGAAAATAGTGTCGTATAATACCCTTAGTGATTCGAATAATAAGCGAGCTGATCATTCAGAATTGAAAATGTTTTTTCTGGTGTAATATTCATTTCAGGGGCTTGGATTCCGCTTCCAAACGAAATATCTTTAGCTGTAAATATCCTTGCTTCATCCCAGATATTTTTAGATAGAAAAGATTGAAGCAATCTTGCACCCCCTTCAACGATAATAGATTGAATACCAAGTTTCCAAAGATAGTTTAGAGCTTTTTCAATAAAATTTCCCGAAGCAAAATCCATCTGCACAAAATCAAGATTTTCTTTTGATTCTATTAAAACAGAAGTAAAGATTATTGTCTTTTGACTGCCGTCAAAAACATGATGGGTTTCCGGTATTTTTCCATTTTTGTCGATAATAATCCTGGCCGGGTTTTTTGTTTTCATATCCCGGGATGACAATTGCGGATTGTCAAAAATCGCTGTATATGTGCCAACCATAATGGCAGATTCTTCTGCCCGCCATTTGTGAGAAAGCAGTCGTGAATAAGGATTGCTTATCCATTTGGAACTGTAATCATCCCTTGCCATAAATTCATCGGCTGTTTGCGCCCATTTCAAGATAATATAGGGTCGCCTTTGCTGGTTAAATACAAAAAATCGCCTGTTCATTTCCTGGCATTCTTTTTCCAGAATACCGGTTTCTACTTTTATTCCTGCATCTCGGAGCTTGGCTATGCCCTTGCCATTTACTTCTTCAAAAATATCCTGACAGCCGATGACAACATGCGGTATTTGCTTTTCAATAATAAGATCGGCACAGGGAGGTGTTTTACCCCAATGTGAACAGGGTTCAAGATTTACATAGAGTGTGGATTTTTTCAACAATTCATGGTCGGCAACGCTTTCGATAGCATTTACTTCCGCATGGGGATTACCATATTTCTGATAAAATCCTTCTCCAATGATTTTTCCATCATAAACGATGACAGAACCCACAAGTGGATTGGGCGCCACATAACCCAGGCCGCATTGTGCCAGTTCCAGGCTACGAGTCATATAGATTTCATCATCAGACATAGTTCAAAATTAGGCATTTCAAGCCTTTTAGTTAAATTTGTTGATCTACTCATTTGCTAAATCTTCCCGGTGAAACAGGTTTCCACGCTTTTTAAAAATCTCGCCATTGAACTTTCATCTCTTTACGCGAAAGAAGAGGCTGCAAGTATCGCAAGAATAATATTCAAAGAAATACTTGGAATCAGCCGGACTGATATTGCCATAGAACCAGAACTACAGATCACGCAGAGCGATGAAGAAAAGATAAAAAGGGTTGGTAGAAAGCTCATGGAAGGGTATCCGGTCCAACAGATCCTGGGCTTTGCTGATTTCTACGGGATCAAGTTTAAAGTAAACAAATACACACTTATCCCGAGGCCTGAAACGGAAGAACTTGTTCAATGGATTATTGAGGAAAACAAGGAAAAAAAAGGTCTCAAAATACTCGATATCGGGACCGGTTCGGGTTGTATTGCTATTGCGCTTGCAAAAAGATTAAATCATTCTCAGGTCGAGGCTATAGATATAAGCTCAAAAGCGCTGAATGTGGCAATGATGAATTCTAAGGAGCTTGGGGTTCAAATTAATTTTGCACGTATGGATATTTTGAAAAAAAGTTATTCTGACAAACTCGGTATGTTTGATATTATTGTAAGCAATCCTCCATACGTAACTGAAAAAGAAAAGGAAACAATGCATATTAATGTATTGGAACACGATCCGCAAAGCGCCTTGTTTGTGCCCGATAATGACCCACTTTTGTTTTATAATGCGATTTTCGAACTAAGCTTGAAACATTTGACTGCCGGCGGAAAGATTTATTTCGAAATCAACGAAGTTTACGGACAAAATATTCAAGAATTGCTTGAATCAAGAGGATTCAAAAATGTACTTATTAAAAAAGATCTGAATGGCAAAGACAGGATGGCATCAGGAAGTATTACAATCTAATCCTTTACGAATTTCTCAATATGCATTCCTTTATCTGTCAACAGTTTCACAAAGTAAATGCCTGATGGCAATACTGAAATATCAATCCTGTATTGATTTTCAGGTTTAACAAAATTCATGATAACTTTTCCTGTTATATCTGAAATTGACAAACTTGCATTTTCGGCGGTGTTATTTTCTATGCAGAGAATATTACTTGCCGGGTTGGGGTAGATGTTGAAGGATTGCTGACCTGGCAATTGATTATCAATGCCAGCGAGTTTTACAGAATACGAAACTGAATTGTTTGACGGATTTAGATCGAGTTTTCCATTTGGCGATGAAGCATTTAAGGATATGGAAAGATTAAATGAATCTGCAATTTGTGGCGGAGGCGTCATTCTTCCTACTAAAAATCGTAAAGTAATAGTGTCAC
>Ga0207008_10122_pt2 | contig 21004 bp, 18 predicted proteins | sample Alteio_BWMinCont_83_FD_153489 | JGI IMG/M metagenome (GOLD analysis project Ga0207008, IMG submission 153489) | Enriched cells from forest soil in Barre Woods Harvard Forest LTER site, Petersham, Massachusetts, United States -... | ecosystem: Environmental > Terrestrial > Soil > Temperate forest >... | reverse complement strand
GCGGATCCCTGCGCTCTGGCGAGCGAGCAGGTCAGAAAAAGAAGAGTTAAACCGACGCTGGCTTTAGAAAACAATCCTCGAAATCCATTGCGTGGCATGTTGCGCCTCCTCGCCAAATGACTCCGGAAAGATATTCCTACACCCGCGCCTGACCGCCTGGTTGTGCTCAATCTGATGCGCCCGGACTGCGGGTTGAACGGTTAGGAATACCATAATTTTACAATTCTCTCTCACGCAATAACTTTCCGGTTGCAGGCAAACAGAACGCTGACAATAAAGGAGTTGGGCGAAGTCCTAATCCAGGTAAGCTGCGCTTGGAAATGCGATTTCGGAAGCGCTCTGGAGCCGATTCGCCGGAAAACTTGTGCGCGAGGCGCTAGCCTTATCTCGAGAACCTATTTTGGCCATCTTGCTTGCCCGCAGTTAACCGATGGGTTAGTGTACGCCGATGGCTGGCCCCCAAGATGAGATTGACGCGCTGACAAAGCAGGTTGCCGCATTAACCGCGCGAGTCTATCAACTAGAGCAACTGAACGGGGTCGTTTCAGAGCCGAGAGCGCAAGCAATCCCCCGGAAGCCGCAATCTCCCGCCCTGCCTACAGCCGCAACAATACCGTCGCCGTCATCTGATCAGCCTGGCACCGTCCCACGTTCGGCGCAGCCGACACCCTCGCAGCCAAGCTTCCGATCGGCCATCACAAAGGATGAGGCAGGCCTTGAAAAAAAGATCGGACAATTTTGGCTAAATCGAATCGGCATCGTTGCGGTACTCGTCGGCGTTTCCTACTTCCTAAAATTCGCGTTCGAGAGCAACTGGATTGGGCCAGGTGGACGCATCGCTATCGGTCTTCTCGCTGGTATCGGGCTAATCCTATGGAGTGAACGCTTCCGCAATCGCGGGCATGTAGCATTCTCATACTCGCTCAAGGCCGTCGGCATTGGCACGCTGTATCTATCGCTATGGGGAGCGTTTCAGGTTTATCACCTGATCCCGTCGGCAGCCGCGTTCTTAGCGATGATTATTGTGACCGGGGCTACCATCGTTCTAGCTTTGAACCAAGACGCGGAATTACTGGCGAGCTTTGCGCTGGCAGGCGGTTTCGCCACTCCCGTGTTGCTTTCTACAGGACAGAACCACGAAGTCGTGCTGTTCTCTTACGTCGCCCTGCTGGACATTGCAATTTTGGCCATGGCGATTTTTAAACCTTGGCGCCGCTTGCTGTGGGGAAGTTTCGCGGGGACGATGATCCTCTATATCGGTTGGTACTCAGACTACTACACGAAAGATCAACGCGCGTTGACGATTTGTTTTGCGACATTGTTCGCGGCGATATTTGCCGCGATTCCGCTGGCGTCCCCTTACGAGAAGTCCAGGCGATTTAATGGACCTTCCGTGACGCTGACTTTGATCCCGTTGTTGAACGCTGCGGGATTTTTCATGGTGCTCTATGCGATGTATGAAGATGAGAAAGTCACACTCACCTGGTTTGCTCTGGCGCTCGCGGCTGTTTACCTGGTCGTTGCCGCCTCCTTTAAGCAGCGTTTTTCAAAACAAGATACGACCTTCATCCGTTTGTTACACGTGGCCATTGCCATTGCCTTCATCACAATCGCGATTCCGTTGAAATTGAATGGCCAATGGATCACCATTTCGTGGCTCGTTGAGTCCGCGGTGCTTCTATGGGTTAGTGTTAGAACGCAGACGAACTTCTTGCGCTACCTGGCGTCCGCCGCCTTGAGCTTGGGTATTTTGCGTTTGCTCTTCTTCGACCATTTTCGAACCGAAATGCTGGTCTTCAATCTGCGATTTTTCACCTATCTGGTGGCGATTGCTGTTCTGGGAGGAATTGCGGCGTTTGGGAAGCAACATGCTTCGGAAAAAGAAATGCCGTTTATTTATCTGTCCGTCGTTGGCCTGAATTTGTTGGCCCTGATCGCGCTTACGCTGGAAGTCTCGGATTATTTCTCGCGGCGCATAACGGAGGCCGGGGCAAATCGTTTTGCCTTCTACCATCAGTTGGCGCTTGCTCGCGATTTCACCTATTCGGCGGTCTGGCTGATTTACGGTGCAGCTCTGATGACCGTCGGATTTCGCAAGCGTTCGGCGTTCGTGCGCTGGCAGGCTCTGGTCCTAATTGCGTTCACCATCGGAAAAGTCTTTGTGTACGACGTTTCGCAACTTGGCGGCAGCTACAGAATTCTTAGTTTTATCGCTCTCGGCGCGGTCCTGCTTGGAATTTCCTTCATTTATCAACGCGACTGGCTGAAGCTGTCTCCGGATTCCTCGGAGAAATCGGCTTGAAGGACCCGATGATGAGGATCATTCTGGGGATGCTGGCATCGTTTCTCGCAGCCGCTCCTTCCATTTCCTATTTCAACTACCAGCGTCAGCTAGGACCAATTCCATCCGGCGGACAACACTACATTGCATTGGACGAAAGTGTTTGGCGGCACGTCCGCCCGGATTTGGGGGATTTGCGAATCTATTCAGGGGAGAAAGAGATTCCGTACACGTTGACCATCGAGCGCGGCGGGTCGCAGATCGAACAGAAGAAGTTGATCGTGCTGCAACCGGGCACCGTTGGCGGAAAAACACAATTTCTTCTGGAAATGACAGACATCCCCCAGTATGACCGCGTTGAATTGAAGTTGCGGACCAGGAATTTTGTGGCGCATGCCCGCGTGGAAGGAGCCGATGACCCGCACGGAACGCAATGGTCCACTCTCGGCAGGACTACTCTTTACGATCTGTCCGACGAAAAGCTAGGTCACAACAGCGCGCTCCAGATCCCGGTGTCAACTTTCAAGTATTTGCGAGTCACCGTGGACAGTGCCGTGAGACCGTCGGACATCGAGAGCGCAACCGCCGGAAGCACCCTGGCGCGAGCGGCAGTATGGCGTGACCTGAGCGACGCGCCAAAACAAACACAGCAGGGCCGAGATACTGTTTTTACCTTTGCGATTCCGGAGACTGCTCCGGTGGAGAGAGTTCTTCTATCTTTTGATCCCTCGCAGGGAAACTTCCGTCGCGAGATAGAGGCTCAAAGCGACAGCGGAATGTGGTTTGGCGGCGGCGAGATCAGCCGCATCCACATGCAGCGAAATGGCCAAAGAATTGACGTTGAACAGCCGTGGCTGGAAGTTCACGGAACCGGCCCTGGGCCGCTGAAAGTCGTTATTCACAATGGAGATGATGTGCCGCTGAAAATCACGGAGGCGCATCTGCAACAGTACGAGCGCCGCATCTACTTCGATTCCGATTCGGGGGCCAATCTCAAGCTCTATTTCGGAGACGAAAAGCTCGAAGCGCCAGTTTACGATTACGCAAAATTATTTCAGAAGGATGCGACCGCCCAGCAGGTTCAGCTAGAGGCCGAAGGAGCGAATGCGGCCTACACGGGACGCCCCGACGACCGGCCTTGGTCGGAACGCCATCCCGCGTTGCTTTGGGTCGCGATTATTGCCGCGGTTTTGGTCCTCGGTGGCATTGCACTGCGCTCGATGAAAACCACCGCAACATGATCGTTCACGTTCCTCAGGCGCGCCGCCGGCCACGCATTTTTGATTAAACGCGCTTCGGTGTCCACTTTCGAACTTCCGACGACGGACTGTACTTACCATTACTCACGGACTATCTCTTTTCCCATCTTGACAGTGTGCTGGCTTATGTTTAAAAAAGAAAGCGGACCCCAACCCTTCGTCTGCTCCTGGCTACGTTGGTTAGGCTCGACTCTCTCTCAAAATTGTCCGGAGGAAGCTGTGTCTAAAGCAATGTGGCGAACTCTTGCAATCTCAATCTCTGTCTTCCTTGCCGGCGCACTCGCAGGTGCGAACTTTGCGCAAGATCGACCCCCGCAGGGCCGGCCAGCGCCCGGACAGATCACGCAGCCGACGCCCAAGTCCTCCGAAACGCGCATGGGCATGTGGCGAGGACGCCCGGTCACCTATCAGGTGATTAATGGCCGGAACATCTATGAGGGCGACATCATTCTGGAAGACGTGCAGCCCATGCCCAAGGCCGGCGAGGGCGGTGGATTGCACTCCGACTCCGTTGGTCTCGCCGACTCCAACTACCTGTGGCCGAAAGTTAACGGCGTTGCCCAAATTCCATATGTAATCGATGAAGCATCGACGAACCCGAACCTCGCCAGCGCTATCAGTACCTACAACTCCACATTTGCTGGAGTCATTCAACTCGTACCGCGCAACGGGCAAGCAAACTACATCGACATCGATCTTGGAGGTACTCCCAATGGCGTCTGCGAAGCTACCGAAGGCGATGCGAACATTGGCGAGCAGATTGTAACTGGAGCGTCGAATTGCACGATCGCGACGATTCTCCACGAATTTGGACACGTAACCGGCGTCTGGCATGAACAATCGCGCACCGATGCGGACAACTATGTGACGTTCAACTATGCCAACGTTATTAAAGGCTCGATCGGCAACTTCCTTCCCGCCGTGGACAACGACCAACAGAACTTCACTCCGTACGATTTCGCCTCAGTGATGGAATACCCGGCATTCTCGTTCTCGCGCAACGGCGGACCTGCGCTCGAATCGATCCCGCCTGGGATGCCGCTTTCGAACTTAATTGGTTACTCGGCAGCCGACGTAGAAGGCATCATGCGCTTGTATGGCGTGGCTCCCACGGAGGTCACCGTCACATCGAATCCGCCCGGCTTGCAAGTGATGGTCGATGGCTCGCCCGTCACAACGCCAATGACGTACAGTTGGACGCTGAATTCCACCCACACACTGGCTGTTGCCACCGGCATACAGACTTTGAACGGAATTATCGTCGATAGCAGCGATCCGATTCAGCCTGCGAACTTTTACTACACCTACGGCGTCTGGAACGACGGTGGAGCGCAGAGCCACACGATTACGATTACTCCGGGAAATGGCGCCGCCGGCTTTCCGTCAACAGCCCCGCAAGTAGCAACCTACTCAGCCAACTTTATCCAGCTAGTGCCTTACACGCCTTCCATTTATCCCGCGTCGAGTGGCACCGTGACTTTGACCGGCACTCCCGCACCGCAGACGCTGACCGTGAATGGAGTTCCGGGGACGTACGTTGTAGCGAGGCAGCAAGCAACGCTCACCGCATCAGCAAATAGTGGCTATAGCTTCTACGAATTCAACAATGCTCCTGATTGGCTGCCGGGCGGACTCAGCTCGAATCCAAAAACATTTTATGTTCCGGAGACAGGACTCACGCTCAATACGACCGCGGAATTTACCAACACACCCATTTACACCGTGGATGTAACGCCAAACTCCTTCAGTTCGAACCTGAGTGTGTACGTGGACGGTGGATTCACGGAAGTTCCCAAGAACTTCTCTTCGTTTTACGATTCAGGCTGGACCGCGAACTCAAACCATACTCTGGATTTTGCTTCGCCGCTCAAACCTTTCGACTTCAATACACAATTTGCTTTGTCGACCTGGACTCCGGGAGGAACCTCAAATCCTCTGACGATCACGTTGCCTGCTACTAGCCAGAGCTACATCGCGACCCTAAGTCCTGAATATGTGCCCGCGACTAATTTCAATCCCTGCGGCGGCACCGCGACGATTACCCCTGCGTCGACGATCTCTGGCGGATTTTATCTGTCGGGTACGACGTTGACGTATACCGAAACGCCTTCTACGAACTCGGGCGGTTCACCGTGGATATTTACGGGATGGAGCTGGGACCTGGCCGGCACGACGCCTTCTGAAAAGTTGTCGCCCACCGACGAATCGCTCGTATACGCCAATTTCAACACCACGACTGCACCACTGACGATCACAAGCCTTATCCCTTCGTCGGTCGCTTCCGGCAGTTCAGCGTTCAGCCTTACGATAAACGGCACCGGCTTCACCCCAAGCGGCTCTGGAAACCCGATCGAGATTGTTGGTTTCAATTTCTTCACGGGACCAACATTCCCAGTTACATTTGTGAGTTCAACAGAACTCCAGGTGGCTGTGCCCGCCACCGCTATCGCCACGCCCGGCACATTCCTACTTTATGTCGAGAATTTCCCATCGGCACCTTGGAGTGGTTGCGCAGTCTTCGCTCATCAGCCGTTCTTCGTGTCTCAAGGAACGCCGAGCGGAGCGACGACCGTTACCGCGTCGCCCACCAGCGTTACCTTCCCCTCAACGGTTTTGAATGCAACAAGCACGGGTTCAACTATCACCGTAAAAAACACAGGAAGCAGCATGGCGACCACAGTTTCGATCTCGGCGAGCTCCAATTTTGGCCAGACGAATAGCTGCCCTGCTGCTCCATCTACGTTGGCGGCTGGCGCCACTTGCACCATCACTCCGACATTCACTCCCAACGCCGTGGGAAGCCTCTCGGGCAATATCTCGGTCTTTGACAGCGCATCAAATTCACCACAAGTCGTAGCTCTCTCGGGGACGGCAACGCCTGAGACCACCACGGTCACAGTGACGCCGACAGCTTACAATTTCGGTGGCCAAGCCGCCGGGACCACAAGTCAGTTCCAAACTTTTACCGTGCAGAATACCGGCACCGCTTATACATCGATCGCCATCTCCATCACGGGAAATTTTGCTCAGGTTAATAACTGCGGGAACCTATTGGACGCCGGAGCAAGTTGCACAATTAACGTGACCTTTACGCCTACCGTGGCCGGCCCTCTCTCGGGCAGCATATCAGTCACCGATCAAGCAACGAACTCGCCGCAGATGGTAACTCTCTCCGGAACCGGTCTCACCACGATGACAGTGATGCCAACAACTCTTTCCTTTGGCAATCAGAACGTTGGAACCACCAGCACCAGCCAGCCCATCACCGTGAAGAACACCGGCATCGCATCCACAGCGATCTCGGTGGCCGCAAGCGCCAATTACGGCCAGACGAATAACTGTGGCACCACATTGGCGGGCGGGACCACTTGCACGATCACAGTCACGTTCTCTCCGACTACCAGCGGCAGCCTCCCCGGCAGCATCACCATCACCGACAGCGCATCCACCTCACCGCAGAGTGTGACTTTGTCGGGCACCGGGACGAGCACCGGCACCGTTATAGTGACCGCCACGCCTACAACCGAAACGTTTGCCGCTCAGACAGTCGGGACGACGAGCGTGATGAAATTTGTGACAATTAAAAATACGGGCACCGCGAGTACATCGCTTTCGTTCGCGGCCACCGGAGACTTCGCCGCGGTGGCCGGCGGAACAACGCCGTGCGGCACGACGCTGGCCGGTAGCGGCGCGAGTTGCACGATATCCGTCACATTTACTCCTCAGGACATAGGCACTCTCACTGGAATGATCTCAGTCACCGACAGTGCAACCAACTCTCCTCAAAAGGTCAATCTCACCGGCACGGGGAAAGCTGCCACTGTTATAGTGACGCCTTCGCCGACAAGCGAAACGTTCACTTCTCAGGCAGAAGGAACCACTAGCGCGGCTAAGGTTGTGACGGTGAAAAATACCGGCACTGGATCTACGTCGATTTCCTTTGGGACCACTGGGGATTTTGCAGAGACCGCCGGAACTTGTACTGGCACGTTGGGGCCGTCTCCCGCGAGTTGCACGGTCAACGTGACATTTACTCCTACTGCGGCGGGCACGCGCACTGGCACGCTCACAATCACCGACACCGCGACAAACTCGCCGCAGACGGTGAAGCTGACGGGTACCGGCGTTGCAGCCGTGGTCATGGTAACAGCCACACCCGCGAGCGAAACATTTGCCGCACAAATAGTGGGAACCACCAGCGCAGGCAAAGTGGTTACGGTGAAAGATACCGGCACGGCAGCTACGCCGATAACAATCGCGTCCACCGGAGATTTTGCGCAGACCAATAATTGCCCGGCCACCCTGAGTGCTGGAGCGAGTTGCTCGGTGACCGTGACATTTACTCCCCAGGCAGCCGGGACGCTCACCGGGACGGTCACAGTCATGGACAATGCGACAAATTCGCCGCAGACAGTGAAGCTGACCGGCACAGGAACGGCTCCCGTGATTGTGACGGCTACGCCGACGACCGAAACGTTTGCTGCGCAGACGGAAGGAACGACGAGCGCAGCCAAAGTCGTGACGGTGAAAAATACTGGCGGCGAATCTACTACGATTTCGTTCGCAACGACCGGCGATTTTGCCGAGACCAACACGTGTGGCAGCACGCTGGCTGGCGGGGGGAGCTGCACTGCCAGTGTGACGTTTACTCCTACCAGCGTAGGTACTCTGACCGGGACACTTACGATTACTGACACCGCATCAAACTCGCCACAGACGCTGAATCTGACTGGGACGGGTAAGGCTCCCACTGTCGTGGTGACGGCAACGCCAACGAGCGAGACGTTCACGGCGGAGATGATCGGGACAACCAGCGCGGCCAAGGTTGTGACGGTGAAAAACACCGGCACTGGGTCTACGTCGATTTCGTTTGGGACCACTGGGGATTTTGCGGAGACCGCCGGAACTTGTACTGGCACGTTGGGGCCGTCTCCCGCGAGTTGCACGGTCAACGTGACATTTACTCCTACTGCGGCGGGCACGCGTACTGGCACGCTCACAATCACCGACACCGCGACTAATTCGCCTCAGAGCGTGAAGCTGACCGGGACCGGAATTAATTGACGGCGGAGAACGTCGCCTTCAAAAGCGGGAATCTAAACGGGGAGCTGTTGCGCCGGGTTTGCAGTTTCCGGGCTACCAGAGAGAGTATCTCAGTTTTGACCGAAATCGGAGTTTCACATCCCTTAAACATCTTTCGAAATCCTGATATCCTTTCCCTTGACGCCTTCACAGATTGTGAAGTATCATTTCGTGGTGCATATCGCCACGCGTAAGCATCTGCACGAGGCGATGGGGCGGTATCCAGATACGGCGAACGAAATCAAAGCATGGACGGCTATCGTCAAAGAGGTTCGATGGCACAATTTTCCCGAGGTTCGCAGCACGTTCAAAGATGCCGACAACGTGAAGGGATACGTAATTTTCAACATTCGGCAGAACCGCTACAGACTCGTCACAGTCATTCACTACGCAAAAACCACGAATCAGAAGCGAACCCAAGGACACGTTTACATCCGATCTTTCTTGACACATAAGGAATATGACAATCCCGCAAACTGGGATAGAAAATTTGGTGCAAAATGAGTACAACACTCCTATCAAATCCGGCAAAGATGATCGCAAAGGGCGCTCCCCACGTCATACATAATGACACGGAGCTGGAAGCGTATACCAACGCCCTTTTCCAATTGACAGCTCTGGAGAATCCATCTCGCCCGGAACTAGAGGCCATCGAGCTTCTAACCTTGCTGGTCGAACGCTATGAGGAAACGCATTATCCGATTCCCCCCGCGGACGCAGTTTCCGTGGTGCGGTACCTCCTCGAACAACAGAACCTTACACAGCGCGATTTAATTCCGGAATTTGGATCCGAAAGCGCTGTCTCCATGTTTCTGGCGAAACAACGGAAGCTCACTCTTCAGCAGGTACGGAAACTAAGCGCACGCTTCAAACTTCCTGCTGACATTTTTATTCAGAGCCGATAGCCCAGATCGAGTCTTTGCGGAATAGTCATACAAAACCGCCATTTTAGGGGATTGGACTAAAACTCGAATCTCACAAGCTTTGGAGTAGGCCGATCGTAGCAACAGCCTAGAGGCGACGCGGGCGTAGACATGAGGGACGCTAGTCCTGCCATGTTTCGCAGTTTCATGTCGCCTAAGCGGCTAGATTTAGCTTCTTCGCCCGCTCAAGGCTCAGTTGAACGTTGAAGATGGTGGCGCTACGCCTTTTGATCAATTCGGCAAGCGCGTGGTCCACTTGGTACGGATCGATACCGAGACGCGTTTGAAGAAAATCACGCAGCTCAACGTCGCCCATGAGACGCTTCGAGGGTATTGCCCCGCCACTCCCGACGTAAGGAGCAAAAGCGATCAATTTTTATCTGTACCTGTATCCCCTCTTCTTCAGCCCAAAGGTCGGCCCGGGCTGTCACAACGATCCCGCCAATCTGATACTGCAATCGCCGGTTCGGGAGGATCCTAAACTTTCGGTTCCCATAGATTCTCTTGTATGCTTCTACCGCGCTGATATTTCGCTCGAACTTGATGCGTTCCCAATTCTTGGTAGCTTTGTTTGCGCGCGTGCGCATTTCGAGCAGGTCCCGCTCAAGAACCGCAGAGTCACTGTCTGCGGAATGGTAGGTTCGAATCGAGCGAAGGGCATATTGATAGTAGCTGCATCGCGCAGCTCCTTCTCCACGTTTGATCTTGTACGGGCGGAGTCGCGACTGGGTTGAGCGTCCTCCGGAAGTCACAAATTCAGAGGTCGTCTCCTGAATTACGCCTCCACCATTTCAAGTGATCGATTGTTATTAATGCGGCTTCCTCAGGAGCACCGCTCTGCGGCCTATCTCGCTATTTTCTAAAACGTCTGATATTGAACAGTTTTACCTCTCCCGCCGCTTTATGATTCTCCGTGAATCGGCCCTACGGGGCGTTTAATAACAAGCGAGAGAGGGCCGGCCTGAGGGAAAGGCCCATTCGCTGACCTTCTCAAGCTGAAGGACTGAGCATTTCTGAAACGATTTCCCCCTATGCTTTTAGAAGGGCAACTGCATTGTTTATGAGGTTGTTAAGAAGCGGTGGTGTACTCGGTGAAGGTTATGACGCAATTCAATAGACCCCAAAACACAGCTTTCTAGTGAGGAATTGGTTATGAGAGTTAAGAACTCAAAGGAACTGTTTGTGACCATGCTGAGCCAGGTGCGGCACGGCACGGAGCGTACGGCCGCGGTCTACAAGGAGCTGGGAGAACTGTCCCAGAATTCTGAAATTCAGGAGGCCCTCGAAGCACGGGCTTTGGTGTCTCAGCAAACCCTAGCGAAGCTAGACGAGGCTTTCAAAATGATCCGTGAGAAACGGGTGCACGTCACCGGACGGCTTCAGGATGTATTTGTCGAAGACTTCCGCAGGGAACTTTCCGAGATCCAATCCCAAGAGGCGAGGCGGCTCTTTGTATTGGCAAAGGCCAATCATTTGAGCCACATGCGCTCGGGAGAATACGTCACATTAGTCGCGGCCGCCGATGTTTCCGGCCACCATGGCGTCGGCGTGCTGCTCGAGAGCTGCCTCGGCGATCACTTGGCCTTCGTCGAACGGACGAAGCGTTTGATCCATCGCTTCATCGAAGCGAAGAAGCGCGGCGAGCGGTCCAGGCTGAAGGCTCAAATGGCGAATGACCTAAAGGAGAGTCCGCATGGTACTGGCTCTTCTGTGAGACAGGTCCAAGCGCGTGCTTAACCGTATCTCGAGTTGCCACGATGGTGCACCAAATTGAAAACATATTGCCACGGTCCGCGGTCCAGACCTACGCATCGCTCCTGAATCCGAGGATCTTCCCACTGGAGGCTAGTATGTTTGGCTACGGGATCGTAGGAACCATATTGATTATCTGTGTGATCGTTTGGCTAGTACGAAGAGCGTAATCGCGGAATACTTTCTATGAGCTGCGAAGACTGCCAACGACTCCGCGATTCACAGCCCAGAACGCACCGGTCATACCTGGCGCACATCAGCAGCGACCCGAGAAGTTCAAATGACAAAGCTTCCGAATGAGATCCCGAGCGTGAACTGCAAGACGCCTACGACGCGGCGCGGAGTATAAGAGCGGCGCATTCCGTTCGCGCCTCCGAACGCGAAGGGGTATCCACGCAGATAGAAGAGAATGAAATCAGATGTTCTCTAGCTAAATGATGGAGATAAAAACATGCTTGGGATAATCGCCGCGATTCTTATCGTTATTTGGTTGCTTGGGTTTTTCGCATTTCACGTGACCGGCGCGTTGATTCACGTTGCCTTGGTTTTCGGCCTGATATTACTTGTGGTGCATTTCGTGAAAGGTAGCAGAGCAAGCGCGTAGAACTTCCGCCAGCGCCATGATCCGATACACACGCGAGCTATTCGGCGCACACGCTGAGTCCGAGAGCGATTGCATCACGGTGTCCAAACCGCTGTTACAAAAGTGTGCAAAAGAATACAGAAATTAGAAAACGAAACCTCTACTCTCCTTTCACTTGGCAAGGGAGAAGAACATGGACAACGCACAATGGAAATGGGAAGGAGCGTATCTCGAAGCGTTTATGGAGACCAACCCTTCGAACCTTTCCCGCCGGGTCGCTGATGCAGAAAAAGCAATTGTCTCGCGTACAAGCGAGCTGCGCACAAGTTCCGATGCAGAACTGGAGTGGCAGGCTATAGAAGATGCTGTGAACGGCTTGTCGATCCTCAAGAGGGAGATCAGGGCTCCGATCGGAATTCGTGCGATAGGGAGACTTCCGCTTAGCAATTCTTGAGAGAGTACCTGGAATGGTTCTCCGCTAAATTAAGGGGAAACCGGTGAATCGAAAAACTGAAACGAAACAGGTAAGTTCAAAGGAAGAAGATTCGTTCGAACGAGCCCGCCATACATTCTTCGGAACCGGGGACAAAATAATAAAGCCCAACCTGTCTTCCGCCAATTCTTCAAAACGGGAAACCATATTGTCGCTTAAACATCCTTGATTCTCTCCTTTCTGTGGATATTCAGAGCAGATGTGAGGCTCGAATTCTCTATCACGCCACGTCTCGTATCGTGCTTCACTTCATCGAGTGACCTGCCCACAAGGGGACCTATGAGATTGAAAATCCACCTGCATTTAGAGCAAGCCCAGCCCCGAAACTTACCCTGATTGAGCCTTACGGACCATGCACAATTATACGTCGCGCATTGCATACCGTACAATTGCGGTAATACCTAAGCAACCTTCTTAATTTATCCAGTTGTCCAGGCCGACCACGTATTCTTCGACAGCGAGAATCAATTCCTTCCAGAGATCCATCTCCCATCCGGAATTGATGCGGACGCGCACCGCCGCGACGGATTCGCCGATGATGCAGCAACGTACGGGGAGGCGGCATTGACGGATTGCAACGAGCAAAACCACCGATTTAGCAAACCAGACAAAATTTGCGGACGATTCTCGTTCCCACGGTAATCACGTTAGTTCCCTTCGTTAATTGGGGCCATTCATTTTTTAGTTGTGACGGTAACTTCGACGTGACCACCTTTTTTGAGCTTCACATCATCCCCGTGTTCATCAGTTAACGTATTTTCGATTCGGAAATCACGGTACCGTGGGTTGGTCTCATCTAGAGCAATCTGTGCTTTTTCGGATTGGCCCGGACGTGGAGATGGGATGATTTTGTCAACGGTTCCGGGCATTGTTGTACTCGGCTCTTCTGCAATTCGCGAAAAATCCAGGTTCAGTTCCGCTATTCTTGCTGACTTGGTTGTGCGCGGCTTCGCCATTTCCTTTTCGACATTGGCGCGCGTCGCGTCGCCGGTTTTTTTCTTAACTTTCTTCATTAGCACCGACACATCATGCCTCCAGTCTGTCGCGGATCGGTTGTGTGAATCGTACCTCCATCAGGGTTTTTCGACGACTTTCTGCACCTGGCCAATTTTCTTTTGAGCCTTCCCGACTATATATTCGCCGACGCCTTCGGCTTCTAAGTTTGGTTCATTCGTGACTTTGCCAACCTTTTCCTTAATCTTGCCCTTCACTTCATGGACCCTACCTGCGATCTCATTCTCGGTACTTGGCTTCATCTTGATGCCTCCTTTGAAACGATTTGAATTCCGGCCCTCGGTCGAGGGCTTTGCAACCGACTTATTTCTCAGCCGCCCCTCGAAGTCACCGCAACCCGCCCAGCAGGTATACAACCAACACGATGAGCAGGACCGTTCCGAGGATTCCAAGGCCCCCTCCGGTTCCCCATCTGGAATAACCGTAATAGCCCCCGCCTCCTCCGAACAACAGCACCAAAACAACGATCAGTAGCAGCATCGAAATTCTCCTTCAGCGTGCAAAACGCCTTTCAATTGAACGCAAGGTACACGCTACACGCACCGCACTTGGGTATCTGTGCTGTTTTGGACAGGTCCGCTTTCTGTCCGATGCAGCCGATACGGGAACATGAAAATGGGGGATCCCGAAATTCCCCAAATAGCGCACTTACCGGAGCGGTGATTCTCAGTGTCCGGTTATCCGACGCCCCGAGCGGATCGGGAAAATTAGAAAAATAGATTAGTCACTCTTACTATGTCGAGAGCTCTAATGGATTGTGGAGTGTATCCTTCAGCACAGTTTTGCACACCCCTTCAATGACAAAAGTGGTCAGCGAACTTCGAAACGACACCATAGTCAGCGTGGCGGTTCACGCCCGATCGGCGAGAGCTTGTGCGTCCGGGGACCGGATCACAACCGCGGCATCCTGCTTGAAAAGCATCAGCACCGACGATTAACCATCTCCGAAAATAAGGCGAAACATCGAGTTTGCGAGACTGTACAAAATTGGACAGAAACCTCCAAGCCCACTTTCTATACTGAAACTCCGTCCGTCACGCACGAATGGGAATAACCATGACCTTACAACGGGAACCGGAGTGGCATCGACTCTACGTAAGCGCTTTATCGGAGACAGATCCAGTGAAACTTGTTGGGCGAGTTGCGGCCGCAGAAAAAGCAATCTTATTGCGTGTCGAAGAACTATGCACGAGTTCAGATGGAGCAGTCGAGTGGCAGGCTCTAGAAGAAGCTATAAAGGGTATGTCGGTGCTCAAGAGAGAAATGCTCAAATATCCGATTGGAACCAAGGTCGAGCCAAGGCCTACAGTTGTGACGCCCCGAGCGTGCGTCAACTAATTCCGGATTCGTGTGGTTGCGCAAGCCCAAGCCGACACGGGACGAGCAGTAATTTGTCGAACGCAAATAACAAATCGCGTCAGACAAAAAACACCGGGCGCGTGCATTCTCTATAAGGGAGGCAACACTCATGAAAATACTCGGAGTCATCAGCATGACAGCCATGTTCTTACTCCTGGGAGCCGCAATACCTGCTTTCGCGCAGGAAGAGCACCACGAAGAGAGCGCTAAGCCTGCTGCAAAGCAGGAACAAGCCAAACCTCAGAAACAGGAACAGCAAGCCAAGCCTGCAAAGCAGGAGCAGGCGAAACCAGAGAAACAGCAACAGCAAGCCAAGCCACAGAAGCAAGAGCAACAAGCAAAGAGCCAAGAACAGAACCAGCAGAAACAGACACAGCAACAAGCTAAGGGCCAGCAACAGCAAGAAAAGAAACAACAACAGCAGACCAAGACTCAGCAGAACCAGGAAAAAAGTCAGCAGCACCAAGAACAACAGGCCAATGGCCACGCGCAACAATCACATGCCCAGTACGCACAAAACGGTCAGAAAGACAGCCGCGGACACGAATACAACGAGAGTCGTTTTGGCCCGAACCATCATGCTCGCTTTGAGGCAAGTGGTGGGCGCGAATACGACGGACGCCGGGAGTACTCGTACGGCGGCTATTGGTTCTATGCAGGAGCATATCCGCCTTGGTTTTACCAGCGAGACGTGTACTTCGTTATGGGACCGGACGGGCTATGGTATGCAGTTGCATATAACGACCCTTCTCTAACTTTCCAAGTCAATATAGAGTAGCGTGATAATCGCGCGTGTGAAGGAGTTGGCAGTCGACGAAACCACGTCGAGGTCTTAGTGGTAAGCCGCCGCGACAGTAATTCCAAGCGGCCAACGACCCTTTAGGCCAGGTTGTGGAAGTTCCACGTGGCTAAGGATCGGAAGTGGTCGCCTTATTCATGGGTTATCTTAACAGTTAACATGAAAATTAGAAGTGTGCTGTTTTGTACAGCCGTTCCACACCCTCCTAGATTACATTTTCAGGGATAAATTTAATCAGTTCGAGGGGGGTCCCGCTAATCTCCGCGGGCTTTGATGCATTTAGCCTCACGAAACGATGTCAATCAACTTGTGCTCCCTCCTGTGTCGCACGGACCGGCGAGCAGACGGCGTCCCTTACGCATCCTGTTTATTCACGGGGTCCCCTCAGAAGTACAGCAATGCTTGCGAGAACTCAAGCGAGCGCGTTGCAAGGTCAGCGCAGATGTAGTTTCTACTCCCGAAAGGTTCATCAAACTTTTGGGCTCAAAGTACTACGACATTGTGCTGGCCAAATATCCCGTACGGAACTGGCCAGGACCGCGGGTGCTGGAACTGGTACGTAACCGGGAGAGACGCGTCCCGGTTATATTTTTGGCTAACACCATCAGATCGGAGAGCGTCGCGGAGCTTATTACGGAAGGCGCTGCCGATTGTGTTGATAGGGATCACATTGGTCATCTTCCGATAGCGATTCGCCGAGCGCTCAGCGAAAACAACCTGCGCGAAGAGCGCGATCAATCAGAGAAAAAACTGCGCCATTCGGAAGCACGTTATCGCGCGCTAGTAGGGAACTTGTCCTACGGAATGTGTCGCTGCGACGGAAAAGGCAAGTTTCTGGATGTGAATCAGGCACTTGTCACCATGCTTGGTTATGCATCCAGAAAGGAACTCATGGCAGCTCACTTCGCAAGTGAGATCCTTTGTAGTGCCTCCAAACGAGATCAGTTGCTGGGGCTCTCTCCCGGAAGAGACGGCGCGGATGGCGGCGTTCGCCTGGAACTTGACTGGAAACGAAAGGACGGTATGCCTCTGAAGGTCCGGCTCAGCGGACGCCAGGTCAGCGCTGACGGCGAGAAGGAAAGTTACGAGATTATCATTGAGGATGTCACCCAACAGCGCAAGCTCGAAGATCATTTGCGGCAGCAGGCAGCCCAGGACCCGCTGACGGGGCTGGCCAATTACCGCCATCTGGTGGAGATCCTTGACAGCGAGATCAAGCGATCCGAGCGCACCGGACGTGAATTCGCGCTCTTGTTCCTTGACCTGGACGGACTAAAAAAGATCAACGATCGTTTCGGCCACGTGGTTGGCAGTCAGGCGCTCTGTCGGCTGGCCGATGTTTTGAGCAACTCTTGCAGAAACATGGACACCGCAGCACGTTTCGGCGGGGATGAGTTTGCGGTGATACTGCCCGAGACGGGTGAAGTGCCGGCAAACTTAGTGGCCGGGCGTATTTGCGACAACCTGGCGCGTGATGGCAGAAAACCGAAGCTTTCAGTGAGCATCGGTGTTGCGATCTACCCTAAAGACGGCGGGAAGATTGATACGCTGATGGGCGCAGCGGACATCGCCCTGTACTCCATGAAGGCTAGAGCACATGGTCGTGAGGGGAACATACCAAACACAACCAGTAAGCTAAGCCATCGGCCAGTGTCTGAGCCAAGGCGAACGTGAGTTGTTGAAGGAGTCCTCTAAGGAAGCGAAGTCAAGGACGTGAGGTTCAAGGATTTGCGTGGAAGAATTCTGCTCAGCTGTCCTGACCTTGCCATAGTTCTATGGAACTCGGGAATGTCCCCACCGGCGTGCAGAGTTCAATAAATCCGCAAAAACCGCAAAAGGTATGGGTGCATAACCGCACCAGACCTTTCCGATGCGATTACGTAATCTGGTTCCAACTCCGTACCCACGCTACGCACGAGTATAAGACCCATTGACACTTTAGATTGCTTTAGAATGGAATTGTATTTGGGACACTTTTTGTCTTCCGGCACTTTGCCTCCGCCTGCATTCTGGGAATCTTTTCATTTTGCTAACGGATTTCGCTGATGTCGGTAGTACCGCTCCGTTTTGTCGTTGTCCAATCAACGAATTAGTAGCTAGCCGCTCGAGATTTTCCCAATGTCGCAGGCTGACGAGATCTGATGTCTGTGAGAACGTTGTCGAGGAAACCGATGAATTCACTGGGTCGCATCGCCAAAGAGCCCCAACATAGTTGACCATCCTTGACAGCCGGCAACCACCAGCAACCAGTTTCGACCGGATAAGAATAGACCAAGGTCGTGCTCGACCCGACAAGCGAAGCTGCCAACGAAGAAGAACTATCGTCTCGCAATGCAAATTCGCCAAGCACCAGGTCAAATTGATGGTTGCCGACGAACGTCTTTGCCTCTTTGCAAGATGAGGCAAAGTGGATCTCGCATGCCCATTCTTTCAAGCGTTCCGTCAAGAACGACGCGCTCATTGGACTTGCAGCGATCAGTAGAATCTTTGGAGTTTTGGCCGCCATGGCGCACCGGAATTGTCAGGTTGCATCGAGAGAGAGAAAGCATGTGTTCACTTTTGCACAGTGATAATTCTTACGGCACATTTCGATGGCTCGAAACGCTGGCACCATTACTTGGGGAGGGAGGCCAAAGCTTCGCGGAAACTGCCGGCGTGGGCGCTGGAGATCGTGCCAGTTTCGCGGGCGCGCGTCTACAAACGGTCCTTAGCGCAGTGCGAAAGGCCCGCGAGCCTACGGCTTATACACTCGGTAATTTGAGGCGTAGTAGCCCAAATACGCGCCATTCACCGAAAAGAAGTACGTCTGAATTGTGTGGTTGCCATGGGTCAGACCCGATACAGACTGAGAAGACGAATTCTGCGTAAAAGATCTGTCGGAGAACGTCTCACCAGAATCGCCGCAAGTAACTGCGGGCTTGCCGTCCACGTAAAGGCATATTGCATTCGAATTGCCGGCAGTCGTTGCATCGCCATTCTCAACCCACATATCAGCCTGAATCGTACAGGTTTCACTCGTGCCGGGGCACGAGACTGTGAGCTCGGTGGTTGTTTGAAGTCTCCTGTTTTCCAGTCGGCGAGGTCGGCCTCTCAGAGTACGTGCGCCGTTTGCAGCGTCCACCACGGTTCGGTCTTGTCCGTGAAGCGCACCCGCACGTACGGCATCCCTTCCTCGAAAACGTGCTCGGCCCAATCCACGATCTTGCCGCGTACGCCGAGATACCGCTTCCCAGGGTTGGGTAAATCCCTCGTTGGTCTCTCCGCTGTTTTTTTCTTTTTCATTGGCTGGCCCCCTTCCATCTGCGGAACGTCGCTGAGCGGCTTTGGGTATTGCCGTTCCCTTTCTCGTGGTTCCTCCGGCGTGAAAAATCGGACCTTGGGTGGTTTTCCCTCAGCAAGCCGGCGATCTTCCAAGATGCCAACGCCTCGATAAACCTGCACTTTACGGTTGCAGAGTCCTTGCCATTTTCGAAATCAAAAAATCTCGGGTAAAATCGTCCACGCGCGCCGAGTTTCGCCAGCTCGTCACGGAGCCTACGCACCTGTTAGAACGTCGCGCACGAGCGCAGCCTGACTATGCCTTCCACTGAAAAACTCGACACTCACCACAAAGCGCTCACGCTGAATCTCAATGCATCCGCCTTCGGCTCTTTCGCCGAAATCGGTGCCGGACAGGAAGTCTCGCACTGGTTCTTTGTAGTTGGAGGCGCCTCCGCTACGGTCGCCAAAACCGTTTCCGCCTACGACAAGGAAGTCAGCGACGATCTTTATGGCTCCGGATCGCGCTACGTTTCCAGGCAGCGACTCGAGGCCATGGTGGACAAGGAATGGGCCCAGCTTCTCGCGCAGCTAAACGATACCCGTGGCTCGCATACGCGCTTCTTCTCCTTTGTTGACACTGTCTCCGCGCGTAACTTCGCCGGCACGAACGACCCGCACGGCTGGGTCGGACTCCGCTTTCAATTGCAGCCCAACGGCCCTCCAAACGACGTCCTGCTGCACATCAATATGCGCGATCCTTCGAATGTCCTCCAGCAGGAAGCCATCGGTATTCTGGGCGTCAATCTCATTTACGCCGCGTTCTATGAATTGCAGACCGAGGAATCATTTCTGGCAGGCTTGGCGGAAGACGTCATCAAGGAGCGAATCGAGATCGACTACGTTGATCTTCGCGGGCCGGCATTCGCAGGTTGGGATCGCCGCACTCTGCTAGTCCACTTGGTCAGTGGTGGATTCGCCGAGGCTGTATTTTTCCCCTCCCAGGGCCCCCCAGTTCCTCCTACCGAAGCTCTCTACAAGAAAGCCTTAGTGCTTGCCCCGGGATACTTTGGCCACGGGGACCCATCTCACTCGCAAGTTCACATGCGATTGTTGGCCTCGGCCATTCAGGAGCTTCAGAAGGAGATGGGCGACACAAAGGTTTCGCCCGCTGGCCTTTTTTGCCTGACGGCTGCTCCGCTCACGCCGAACGAACCGGTGCCGGAAGTCCCCGATTTGCTTCGTCGTATCAACGCTCTTCTCGCTGCTGGCGGCGATGTGCTGCTTTTTCGCCAAAGCGAACTCTACCATATGAAGGCTCTCGTAAACCGCTACACGCAGGCGCCTGTGCGCTTCGCCGTTGGTCTTTCCCTGATGATTCGAGCGTTTGAGGGCATTTACGGCAATCTCGAAGGCAGACTTCTGGAGGCGCTTGCACGTCTTCTCGCGCAGAACGTCCGCATCTACGTTTATCCGATGAGCTCGGCGGAACTGGGCGAAAGGCTGAAGGGTTTTTCGGTTAGCGGTTGGGAATGGAGTGAAACGAATGGAATGGTTTCTGCCACCCAGCTGCGGCACGCGCCGCCTCTTGGACACTTGTTTGCCTATCTTCTCGCCAGCAACTTTCTCGTCCCGATGCAAATTCCTGCAACCCTAAGGGCCGACGCTTGACCGCACCTGTGCTGCGAGTAGCAGCGCCGATTGCAAACCGCGGCTCACCTCGTGCAGGTAATCCAGCAATGTGGCTTCCTGAGCCAGCTGTTCGAAATGTACTTCCCGCTTCACCCATTCCAGGTACTTCAGCGTCCAAGGCTTCATCGCCATCGCCGGGCGCCAGCCATGCCGCAATAAAAAACCGACGCCGTGCTCGAAGTTCATCCTTCTTGGCCGCCGCAGACGGAAACAATCAACGGCGCTGAATTCCTCAGCTCGTCAACGGTAACCTACAATGGCGCACAGCTTGCAGCGACATATTCCACTCTCACTTTTGGTCCCACTTTGGCGGAACTTACCAAAACAACGAATTGCGGAGATGCTGCTGAAGCCTAGCAGCGCCATCACATACTCGATGACTTATACGATCGGCAATTGCGGATCAGCGCCGAACATCAAAATACATCCTTACGCGTAAGAGTTTTAAGATTCTTAAATCCCGCATTTTCAGAATGGTTCTAACACGCGCAGCTGCGCCCAAGCATGAG